>ENA-OYZM01000377-OYZM01000377.1-human-gut-metagenome-genome-assembly--contig:-NODE-377-length-14298-cov-4.079688_pt1 | contig 14298 bp, 13 predicted proteins | sample MGYA00243291_ERZ653477 | MGnify/ENA primary metagenome ERZ653477 (study PRJEB26926, sample SAMN06165024) | human gut metagenome | biome: ENVO:00009003; feature: ENVO:2100002; material: ENVO:00002003... | reverse complement strand
ACGAGATCAGCCTCGGTCTCGTGGGCTCGGAGATGTGTATAAGAGACAGGTATGCCGAGAAGCGTCAGGATCCGGAAACGAAATTCTGGAAACCGACCGGTGTGGTGCGCGACCGGGAGGGCGGCAACATCGTGGAGCCGGCCTACTGGTTGGGCAAGTATTCGGACATGCCGCATATCCTCTCGTTCCTGAACGAGAGCTACCAGACCATCTTTGAGGTGTTGGAGACGGACAACGAGGTGGCTCCGCTGCTGGGGCCGTTCCAGACCGCCTTTAAGAACAAGGCCATGGAGCAGTTGGAAGGTATGATCGGTACCCTGCGTGTCTATACCTCGCGTCTGGCTACCAAGGAGTCGTACTGGATATTCCACAAGGACGGGGACGACTTCGACCTGAAGGTGAGCGACCCGAAGAACCCGAGCTACCTGCTCATCGCCAACGACCCGGAGATGGAAAGTATCATCGGTGCGCTGAATGCCCTTATCCTGAACCGCCTTGTAACGCGCGTGAATACGGGACAAGGGAAGAACATCCCGGTGAGCATCATCGTGGACGAGCTTCCCACGCTGTACTTCCACAAGATAGACCGCCTGATCGGCACGGCGCGAAGCAACAAGGTGAGCGTGACGCTGGGATTCCAGGAGCTGCCGCAGTTGGAGGCCGATTACGGGAAGGTGGGAATGCAGAAGATCATCACGACGGTGGGTAATGTGGTCAGCGGCTCGGCCCGGAGCAAGGAGACGCTGGAATGGCTGTCGAGCGACATTTTCGGCAAGGTGGTGCAACTGAAAAAGGGTGTCACCATCGACCGGGACAAGACCTCGATCAACCTGAACGAGAATATGGACAGTCTGGTCCCCGCCTCGAAGATATCGGACATGCCTACGGGCTGGATCTGCGGGCAGACGGCCCGAGATTTTGTGAAGACCCGGACCGGCGCCGGCGGAACGATGAACATTCAGGAGTCGGAAGAGTTCAAGACGACGAAGTTCTTCTGCAAGACGGATTTCGACATGAGGGAGATCAAGAAAGAGGAGGCGGCGTATGTGCCGCTGCCGAAGTTCTACACGTTCAGGTCGAGGGACGAGCGGGAGCGCATCCTTTACAGGAATTTTGTGCAGGTAGGTCAGGACGTGAAGGAGATGATCAAGGATGTGCTCAATAAACGCAATGCCAAGTGAGCCGGAAGGCTGAAGGTGGCCGGAAGGAGAGCGTTTCCTGTATTATGCGGTTTACCTCATTTTGTTTATAATTTCTCCTATGAAAATGCAGCCCACTGACCTTGCGGTAGCGGGCTGCGGTGTCTGTATGATGTTACCGGGCACAATACTCCCGCCCGGAATGGGAGTTCTTTTCTTTTTGGGTTATACTTCGGTTATCTTCCGTTTCGGGCGGAACTTTTCCCGCCCGACGGTTTACTGTTTCTTCAAGGTAGGCAATGCTCCGGTGAGTTCGTAACGCCACTCTGAACCTGCACTCTGCAAGGCGGTGTTCATGGCATTCATCGCATCCATCCAGTCGTCCGTCACCTGTGTGGTTCCGCCGGTACCTACCTGGTCTTCACCGATGCCTTGTGTCTGGCCGTTGTCTCCCCAGTAGCAGGCGGTGATGATACCGCCATACGGCATGAGGCCCTTGAAGTTCCGTCCCGCCACGCCGCCTGTGGCTCCTCCCGGGCCGCTGACAGTCCCTTTGGCATGGTAGCAGGCAGTCAGGGTGCCTAAATCGTTGCTTCCCGTTACGCCGCCTGCATAGATGGTGCCGCTTCCGGAACCGGTCACTTTGCCCCAGGCATAGCAGGCGGTCAGGGTGCCACCTCCGTTGGATCCCACCACGCCACCGGCCCAGGCGTTGCTTGTACCGTCATTTTCAACGGTCACGTCGCCCGTGGCATAGCAGGCGGTCAGGGTGGCACCATTATTCGTCGTACCTGCCACGCCGCCGGCTGTATTCCCGGCATTCACTGTGGCCGAGGAGCTGCATCCGGTAAGGGAACCGCCCACTTGGAAGCCTACTACACCGCCCGCAATGCCGTTCATGCCGCTGCCGCTGACGCTGCCCGACACCGAGCAGTTTTCAATGTTGCCATAGCTCCATCCCGCCACGCCGCCGACGCAACCCCTACCGTTATTGCTTTCTATCTTCACGTCTTCCAACGTCACGTTCTTCACCTTGCCGCCGGTGTCGATGTAGCCGAACAGGCCCGCATATTGATCACTTCCCGTAACCGTCAGCCCCGTGATGGTATGGTCGCCGCCGTCGAAGGTGCCGGTGTATGAGTTGCCGAAGCTTGTGCCTATCGGCGTCCAGTCTTTGCCCGTCAGGTCGATGTTGTCGGCGAGGGTGCAGTTCAGTGTCATATCTTTCTGTACGGCTTCGTTCCACGCCAGCAGCCCATCGGCGGAGGTGACTGTGTAGGTCTTGCCGTCATCCGACACGGTGTATCCCGGGTCCTTATCCAGCGTGATGTTGTAGTAGCTGCCCGCCTCGGGGGTGATGGTGGTGGAGAGGTCGCGTTCCTTGTTGTCGTTGTTCGCCATCAGCTTGGTTATCTCGTAGCCGGGCACCACATTCGCCTCCCAACAGGTGAAGGAGACGCCGTTCTCGGTATATTCGCACCGCTTCATCTCTATCCAGCCCTCTTGCGAGCCTTGCACTACCGTGCCCTTTTCATAAGTACACTGTGTGTAGGTATAGAGCTGGAGGCTCTGCACTTCGCCGAGCGCATCGCCGGTGGGCGTGACGCGCACCTTGGCCAGACGGTGGGCAAAGGTCAGCGTGACGGGTGTCAGGTAGTCGCCCGTGCCCGAGCCGCCCAGCAGGTAGGCAAGACTTTGGCTTTGGTCGCTGAGGTCGAGGGTGCCGCCCGTGGCGGGGTACCAGGCGGTGACGGTGTGTTCGCCGGAGTCGCTCCAGTACAGGGGTGACTCGGCTTTGATGGATTCGTCGTCCTGCACGATGTAGATGCCCTCCTCGGCGTTTATCTGCACGGCGAACCGGTCGCCTGCGTCGAACACGCTGCCCGTGCCGTCCCCGTTCTCGCTGACGCGGGTCTGCGGTGCGCCCCACGGCTGCGCCTCGCCTCCCTCCACGCCGAGGGTGATGCGGGCTATCTCCAGCGGGTATTGTCCTTCGGGCAGACGGTCACCGTCCGCCAGTTCGTCCTTCGTGCAGGCAGCCGTGGCAAGGAGCAGTGCGGCTGCGGCAAGAAGCAGATGGATGGAATGTCTTTTCTTCATATCGGGTTGTCTTTTATTTGTTTCCGTTTTGTGCTGCCGCCGCCTGCGAAGGCGGCCGTCGCACCATAGTGTCTATGGGCAGCTCCGGCTTGACGCATACGCCGGGGCAGCGGTATGTGGGGCTTACAGCGTGATGCTTACATCGTTCGAATTTCCGGGTTCCCACGGGGTAATCTCCGGTTCTTCCACCGTGATGCCCTTGTTGTTGAGCGTTATGTTGTAGGTATAGGCATAGCCTGCGGAGAACTGATTCGCTTCGGGCTTGGATGGATTCGGCAGTGTGGTTGTATAGTCCAGTCCGTTGAAAGACACTTTAAGGTCAAGAGAGGTGGTCACTCCCTGCGGGAGAATGATGACTTGCGAAGTGGTGGCACCGCCCAGCTGCATGGTAATCGGCGATTCGACGGCTGCGGTTACGGCAGTCGTTCCGGTAGCCGTGTCGAAAGTGCCTTCGTGCTTCAGTCCGTCCAACGTGTAGTCGGCAGGTTCCATTCCGTTGAAAATGAGGCCGTAGCCTGGCTTGAAGGTGAATTTGATGAGACTCATGCGGTGGTGGAAGGAGTTGTCTTCACCGCCTTTGTCGGTTTTGTCGGTGAAGCTCACCTCCGGGCTGCGGGTGCTTCCCTTCGCTCCCGAGGCAAAGAGGAAGTCGATGCCGGGGCCCTGCTTGTCGGCTGCGGTGTTGACGGTCACCGTTCCGCCGTCAGACTGATACGGATAGTAGGCATTAAAGGTCTTCGTTTCGGTATCATTGAAATAGATGGTCTTATCCTCGGGCACGAACTGGCCGCTCTCTCTCACGTAGGGTATGTTGATGAAGCCGGCGCCGGTGATGCCGATGCAGTCGCCGTCAGTCCAGTCTGTACCGTCCTGATTGACGCGGGTGGATACAGATTCATAGATGTCGGCGGTGAACTTGGCGGCTACTGGGCCGTCATTCAGGTTCTCGTTGTCGTTGTTACAGGCGGCAAGTGTCAATGCCAGCGCTGCGAAAGCAAAAAATCTTGTCTTCATTATATTTATAGTCTTTAATTGTTAAATTGCATAGTTCCCGTTACATTTCCGCACTGGCATCGCCACCTTCTACCGTTTCCCATCCGGTAATTTCGCCCTTGCCTTCTTCCATGCCGACGGGGGTTTCCAGTGTTCCGGTCACACGGTAGGCGGTGGTCATATCGCTGTTAAAGTCTGCAAGGGCTTCCGTCAGGTCGACCTCTGTGCGCTGTGTGCGTCCGCCATCGGTAAAGACGATGTCCAGTACCAGCGCCTGCACGTCTCCCATCGTACCCAGCAGGCGGGCGTCGGCCGTGAGCTTGCTGCCGTCACGGGTGAAGGAGAAGACCGTGGAGGTCGGTTCGCCGATGGTCTGTCCCTTCTCCATATCAAAAATTCCGGCTATGCCGCTGAGGGTGGCGGTCACGCTCTGTATCAGTTCGGGGCGTCCCTGCGTCACTTCCAGTTCCAGTTGCAGGTCACGTACACGCTGCATCGGAACGGCATTGACACGCAGCGTGTCGTCAGCTGTTACGGTTATCTCCTGACTGACGGTCTTCAGATAGCCCGGCAGGGAGATTACGGATGCACCGTCCGCACGGCTCTTGCCATCAGGGGCATTGACCCGTGCCATTCGTCCGTCGAAAGTGAAACCTTCCGCACGGTTATAGATTACCATACTGTGTGTTCCCGGATTGAGCAGGTCGGGATAGGTGAATGGCGAACCTGTAATGTCGGCCACCTTCCCGTCCATGTCGAGTACATAGTTATCGTCTGCCGACACTCCCGTCAGGCTGACGGTGACTGCCCCCCTGTCGGGATGCGGAGTGTCATAGAGCGTGTCCTTCACGCAGGAAGAGAGTAGTGATGCGGTCAGCAAGACTGCCGCAAATTTGACTTTTTTCCCGAAAAGGTGAAAATTCGTTTTACGAACGACCAATATTCTTGATAAACGACATCTGTATTTTGTCTGTTCCATATTGTCCTCCTTCCTTAGAATAATTTCCATACCAATGTCACACCGGCGTTGATGGGGCCCCACCAGTCCTTTGTCTCGTTGCCGCGGCGTACACGCACACCGTCAATGACCTCATATTTTTCAAAATCGGCATTCAGGTAGCCCAGACCGAGGTTGAAATCAAGGTTTAATGCCTTGTTCAGCCGCAGCCGGTAGCCGGCAGTGATGCCGCCACCCATCAGGTCGCCCTGCTTGCCCGTATCGGAGAGCTTGTAGTTGAACTGTCCGGCCTTGAACATAGCACCCAGATACCAGGCTTTCTTCTCGCCCATGTAGTAACGCACTTCCGGAGCCACTTCCCAGAGTGCATAGCGGCGGTCCTTGTCGCTCCAGCTCCATGAAGTCCACGAGCCGTTTACGGCAATGCCCCACGACGGACAGATGCGCCATTCAAGTCCTAAATCGGGTGTCAGGGTAGCCCAGCGCAGCAGGTTGGCACGCAGGGAGAGATGATAATCATTTGTGATTTTGGTTTCCGACGGCGTGTCGGCAAGTGTATTTTGTTGAGCGGCTTTCTCTGCCTCTGCCTTTTCAGCGGCAAGTCGGGCTTCTTCCGCCTTGCGCTGCTCTTCGGCAAGCCGTTCCTGTTCGGCACGCTTTTCCGTAGCCAGACGCTCGGCTTCAGCTTTGCGCTGTGCCTCAAGCTCTGCCTCCGACGGCTCGGCCGGAATGGTAATCCGCACCGTCACATAGTTGCCTTCGGCGGCATGGTTGTGGGTGACGAAATTCTCCTCTTTGATACCGGCGCGTACAATCAGTTCGGATTTCACACGGTTGGAACGGTTCTTCGCCGTGGCAAGGTTCTCGGCTTCACTACCCAAAGAATTGCAGTAGCCGTCCACATAAAGCGGCAAATTGCCGCCACAAATGTCCGCCTTGTTGCTCTCGATGCACGCTAACAGGCGAGCAAGCTCCGTGTCATTGCCGCTCCACGGCACATAGAACATATCCTTCTGCGGCACGAACCGGAAGGTATAGGTCGTGTCTGCTTTCTGCTGCGCCAAGACTGGGAAAGTTTGCGACACAAACAATAAAAGCAGAATAAAAAAGTAGGCTTTTTTATTCATAAAATTTGAATTATTTTTTATTCTTATCTCTTTGTTCTCTTCAAAATTAGCTAAAGGCTGCTTTTGCTCCAAATATTCCAAAAGACTTTTCTTTTAAAATTTTGCAAATTCTCAGTATTTGCTGAATGAGCACAATAAAATTGTTGATAGAGCACTTTTATTTTTACGATAGAGCACTTTTTATACTTATCGAAAAATCAAGATTCCATTTGCCTTTTTTTCCATCTGGCGGGTGTGCACCCTTCCTGGAGTGTAAAGGATTTGATAAAATAGCTGCGTGATAAAAAGCCGGAAGATTCAGTCAGTTTTTGTACACTTATTTCCGGGTGCTCCATGAGCAGATTCTTGGCATATTCTACCCGCAACCCCGTAATCCATTCGCAGAACGACATCTTGTATTTCTCCTTGATGTAGGCGATTAGATAGGTCCTGTTTGTATCGAGCATTTTTGCCAGATCTTGTATGGTAAGGCCGGCCTGGACGTAGCCATTGTTCTCAAGCCAGACGGCAAGGTTTTTCTCGATGTACTCAAAGTATTTGGGTGATTCATTGTCCACTGTCACATTTTTCTCGACTTTCATCGCTTCTTCCTCGGTCTCGAGTGTTCGCTCCACGTGTTCGTAGAAGAACAAGTAGTTCTGATACGAGAAAAAGAGGTAGCAATAAAATGGAATCGAAGAGAGAATCCAGATATAGACATAGTCATTCGGCAGGAATGTCAGCAATCCGCAGCCCACGCCGAATATAATTGCGCAGTAGGTGAATATGGAAAGCCATTTGATATATGCCCCTATATCATCAGAGTGGGTATCCCTGAAAACGCGGATTGCCTTGTAATAGACCGTGAGAAGTCTGCAAGCCAGAACCAATCCATAAATGACCAGCCATACCGCCATGGCGAACAAGGCAACGGTCTGGATAATCCCTTTCGGAAGAGCTAACATTACGACGCAGGAGAAAACTGAAAACACGACCCAAAGGGCAATATGCGTCAGCAAGCGGCGCTTTGTTATATAAAAGCGGTCGAGCAAGGTTGTGAGTGCCGAGCTGAAAAGCCAATAACACAAGAAGTAGGTTGAAAGGTTCATCAAGATGGCTGCGTCAGCATTCTTGAACCTGATACCGAAGAAGAAATGTACCGCATAGTTGGCCGCGAGCAGGAGCATGGCCACACCCATAATCCTGCGTGAGCGCAGGTAGTTATTATAGATTGCCTTATTCGGGGTACGGGCGAAAATAAAATAAAAGCCGAAGAATAACATCAACGGCAACGCAAAAACAAGTGAATAGCTGTATAATGAAGGTTCCATTACAATTTACGGTTAAAATATTCCTTTTACAAAGTTACAAAAATATCGGTTTGCAGAATTATTTTCCTGATACATTCCTTTTTAACAACTCGAAAAATTTCCATTTCATGGGGACAGAAAAGGTACCGTCCACAAGAATGCTGACGGTACCCAACCGATGAGAAGTGTCATAGTGAATGTCCGAACAGTATCTCGGCCTGACGAGCGCAGAACCTTTCGTACTCTTCCTTGTCGGTCCCGCTCTCGATGGTCCGGTCGATGAGCTCGCCCAGCTCGTCGAAGCAGACCTCGTCGTGCAGGCACTTCACGTCCTGTTTGTCCAGCAGGTAGATTTCGTAGTAGTCCGCCCCGTTGAGACAGATGATTACATCTCCCTGAAAGAGCCGTGCGTGGACGGTGATTCTGAGTGCCGGCTTGCCGTCATATACGACGGCTGCGAACTCCTCTATTCCCCACGACATGAGGACGGGCATTCTTGTCATGGTCAGAAGCTGCTGCTGAATGGTTGCAGCTATGCGCATTACATATTCCTTGTTCATATTTCTCAAGATTTTGTGGTCTGTACCTTTGCTCGGCTCAGTCAAACCAGTCGGGATTGCTCTCTTTCAGTTCCTCAATGAGTTCGTCATCGGGCAACGCAAGGCTCCTCGTGTCCGTGAAGTAGAAGATCTCCTCATAGAGGGCCATGGCTTCCCTGCTTGCGAAGCCTTCGTTCTGATCCTCAAAGCTGCCGGGGTGCAGCGTGTCGAGCAGGGTTGTCGGTGCAATCGTCAGCTCATCTCCGTCGATGGACTCGACGATACGGCATACATAGGTGGTGCCGTTGAATTTCAGTTCTTTTGTTTTCATGATTTCGTTATCTTAAAGGAATAAATGATTCGTGTTCATTGAGGCAGGCCATGATACGCTTGGCCTCCTCATGCGAGGCCCGGTTGCGCTCGTCATAGTGTCGGGAGTCGTCCGCCATGACCTTTATGCACTCCTTGAGCAGCCGAAAGAGGCTTTGCTGCAGCGTGGGGTGCATGTCGGGAATTGCCGCAGCGAAGCGTTTCGGGTTGAAGTTGTAGCTGTTGACCGCCGTTTCCCACTCTTTGGCGAGTCGGTACTCTTTTGATTCCAGTATGTTCTCTTCCATAGTCTTGCAGGTTTTAATAATACTTTTCGTCGGTTATTGCGTCGAGCTGACTGATAATCGGTTCGACGCTTAGTCCCGTCAGCGTTTCAATGTCGTAGAGGAAGTTCACCAGTCGCCCGTATGCTTCCGACCCTTCGTCGGTTAGTTCTCCCTTGTCGTCAAATGCATTGCCCTTGCAACCGCATTCCTGTAATAGTTCTTCTAATGTCTTCATGCGTGTGTCATTTGTTTTTTTCTTTTTTCCCTCTTTTCGGCCCGATTGCGGCCGCAGGGATTATTTTTCGGCTTCGAAAGGCGGCGGGGCCCATCTGCCATGGCCGGTGAGGGAAAATACGCTCGACAAGTGGAGAGGAAGATTTTTCCGAGACCCCATGGGCAGAATGCCGGCATTGGCAGGTGTGAAACCGGCGGATACCTTTGCGGAAAAATGATCCCCAGAGGTCGCACGGCGGAGAACGGAACGGCAGCTACAAGATGGAGAACAGAAGAGTTAAAAAGGCACGGGGGAACTGCTACAAAAGGGCTATGGCCCGTCGGGCTTGTATAAAAGATGAAGACCGGCTGCGTGACGTAAATCGTCATGCTGGCCGGTCGCTGACCAAGATCATTTTCCAATCATTTTACATCATTATCCATCATTCCGGGCGCTTACCGTATTCTATTTCAGTCATTTTCAAGCAGACCGGCCGCTGATCACAATCATTTTCCAATCATTTTCCATCATTCGCAATCATTTCGCCATAACCTGCCCTCGCACCTGGACCAAGGAGGTGGCGGACAAGGCCGGGCATCGAAGCCCCGTACCGGCGCCGGTACGGGGCTTGTCCGATGTCATTCTCCGATTTTGTACAGGGAGTCGCTGGAGCAGAACCTCACGCCGCAGAAGATATAGTCCGGTATCTGAACCGCTCCGGCGGTATATGTATTCTTCCTGTTGCACTCCTTGAGGTATGTTTCCAGCCCTTCTTTCACGATGGCGCAACTCAGGTTTGACGTGTGGTGCTTGAATTTCCGGCCGTTCACCTCGAGTTGCGCGTAGGGCGTGAAAAAGTCGTAAGAGTCGGCACATTCGGGAGAGAGTATGCCGATGTCGAGCAGTCTGACCTGATGCAGTCCCTCTGCCGATGCCTTGACGTTGTCCTTCTCGACCTGTTCCTGGAGCAGTCGGAGACAGTGTTCCCTGTTCGTCTGGAAGTCCCGTATGGCCTTAATCCATTCCCGTATCCGTGCCTCAAAGTACGACATGCCGTTGGAGACGAAGAAGCTGATGCGTCCGTCCATGACAAAGCCGTAGTCTGTTGTGCCTCTCCACTTCCCGGTGCAGGGGCTGGCTGTCCGCTCCCATGTCTTGCCGCCCACGAGTGCGACAAATTCATCTACTGCTGCTTTTCCCGATTTCTTCATGGCTGTGATTTATAGGATTTGAGGGATAACCCCGGTCTTTACCAGCACGCCGTCCCTGTAGAGCGAAATTTCTCCGGCGTTGAAGCCCATTTCGCCGAACGCGATGTTTCGGACATAGTCCCGGTACTCCTGCCCCGAAAAGTTCTTTCCGCACAGGTTGTTGAAAATCATCGGAATGCTCACACCGTCTTCACTCCACAACACTGCCGTGCCGTTCTGTCTGATTTCTTCTTTCATGTCTTTTGCGTTTAATCGTTACACTTTCGTTTTTTTTCTTTCCCTGCTTTTGCTCTGCAGGGCTGTATTCTCTATTTTCAAGGCTGCGAGAGGATGAAGCACCCGGTATCATCAGCCAAAACCGGATAGAAAACCGACCATGCAATCGTCTGTTTTCGTTATCCGAATGGAATGCGTTTTGGCGTTGATACGCTTCGTCCTACATTTGCCGAAGAAAAGAGGGAACAGATTCGGCAAGGGATATAGAAGAAATTAGGGTAAAAGAGTGTTTTATGCGTAAAATTGTTTGGGTAGTTCAGCGAAATATTGTACTTTTGCATTGAAAAATCTGTCGCCAAAAAAGCATTCTTTGGCGACAAAACAATAGTAAAAATGGCAACACAAAGCATTGAGAACAAAATACTTTCAGCCATAAATAGGAAAAAGCACGGTGTGATACTATTTGCAAGCGATTTTGCGGATTTGGGAGAGCGTAAAGCCATAAACAAGGCATTTGAACGCATCGCCCTGTCCGGAAAGATAATCCGTCTTGCAAGGGGCATCTATTGTAAGCCGAAAGTCGATACCGAGTTCGGCTTCGGCATCGTGTATCCCAGTGTGGATGATGTCGCCAAAGCCATCGCGCAGAGAGACAAGTGTCGTATCGTACCGACCGGTGACGCTGCACTGAACAAACTCGGACTTTCCACACAAGTTCCGCTGAATGCGGTTTATTTCACGGACGGTACATCCCGAAGAATAAAGATTTATAACGGTAGAGGTATTCTCTTCAAGCACGTCGTACCCAAGAGACTCGATTTCAAATCAGAGCTTGTCATGCTGATAACCTTCGCTCTCCAAAGGCTTGGACAAGGTAACGTGCGTGAGGACCAACTTAACCGTGTCAAGCAACTACTATCCAATGAACCCAAAGAGCAAATAGCCGAGGACTTGAAACTTGTTCCGGGATGGATTCGCTCTATAATATTGAAAACGTATGAATAAATTCCTTCAACTTCCGGCGGATACACGCCGTACCATCTATGAACAAGTCAGTTTACGGTTAGGCATTGACGACCCCAAGGCAATCGAGAAGGATATTTGGGTTACTGGGATTCTGCAAGCGGTCTATACATTGCCCTATGCGGATAAACTGGTTTTTAAGGGAGGGTCATCCCTTAGCAAGATATGGAATCTGATCTCCAGATTCTCGGAAGACATCGACCTTGCCATTGACCGGAGTGTTTTCGGTCTGGAGGGCGACCTGACCAAGAGACAACTGAAAAAACTGCGTAAAGCATCATCTCTGTTTGTCAAGGATGTATTTGCCGTGGATTTGCAGGGAGTTGTCAATGAGAAAGGTCTGGCCGACCACTGCACGATAACACCGGATCCGAACGGTGAAGGGGATGCGACCTATCCGGAACCTCGAAAGGTTCATATCGCTTACGAATCTGTTTTCGGCAATTCCAGTCCCGATTATCTGCAATCCGAGGTATTGTTGGAAATTGGAGCAAGGTCGTTGTTCGAGCCTACCGCCAAGGCCAAAGTCAAATCTTTGGTGAGCAAAAATTCCATGATAGACACCACTGTTGCAGACGTGGATATAATCTCAGCCGTGCCGGAAAAGACTTTTCTGGAAAAGGCATTTCTGCTTCACGAACTGTTTACCACCAACGGTTGCCGCCAAGCAAACCGCAAATCACGCCACCTTTATGACTTGGTGAAAATGATGGACGAACCGTTTGCACAGAAAGCAGTTGGCGATGATGAGTTGTGGAATACTATCCACCATCATAGAGAGCTGTTCACGTCCATCAAGGATGTGGATTATACGCCCGACATACGCAAACGCATTGTCCTATTACCTCCTGAAGAGGTGTTGAAAGTATGGCAAGATGACTACAAGGCCATGCAGGAGTCCATGATATACGGCGAACATCTTACATTCGAGCAGCTCATTTCCAAAATAGAAGAGTTGCAGACACGATTCCGTTCAATCTGATTTAGGTCTAACGGCACATCAGAGGGGCATATTCACGCTTTTGCTTTTCCTTATCGTAGGATTGTGGTCTCATCGGCTTCTGGAAACGGAAAGCCGGGGAATCGGCGTTTGCTGCCACGAAGGGTGCCGACAATGAAAAAGAGCGCGACCGCTACTGTCGGCTGACGGTGCTGACAGGCTCCAAGGAAGCCTGCCGTATGTTCTGGCCGGGCCATTCTGACGAGTTCAGCGATAGGCTCCCATGCCGTTCAAGTCCAAGGCATCCGCAAGACCTATTACGGACATTATATCCACCTCCATACAACGGGGCTGACCCAAAAGCCATTCAAAATGGCTGATAGGGTCAGCCCCTTCTTCTATTATATTATACCCGTCAATTCTTTCAGGGCAAAAATTAACGGCTATCTTCTTGAAAATAAAGGAGATAGCCGTTGCTCATATGGTAAAAATTTGTTATATTTATGGTGTCCAACACAAAGATAATCAAACGTTTACCATGAGTGCAAAGATAATATATAAATCCTACAATCAGAACGACAGCCTCCTATTTTCTGTATCCCTAGGTGAACTTATTCCGGAGAATCACCCGGTAAGGGCAGTCAGCGCGATAATAGACAGGCTTGACATCTCCGGGATAGAGTCCACCTACAAGGGTGGCGGCACGAGCAGCTTCCATTCTCGTATGCTCCTGAAGGTGATCGTGTATTCGTACATGTGCAACGTGTACTCCGGACGCAGGATGGAGCGTCTGCTGCACGAGAACGTGAACTACATGTGGCTGTCAGGGATGTCCCGTCCGGACTTCCGCACGATAAACCGCTTCCGGAGCGAGCGCCTGTGCGACGGTCGCTTCGAGGAACTGTTCCGCCAGACAGTGGTTATGATGAACGAGGAGGGGCTGGTGTCCCTGAAGGTGCAGTACATAGACGGGACGAAGATAGAGTCGGTGGCGAACAAGTACACCTTCGTGTGGAAGGGCAGCGTTGAGAAGAACAAGGCCAGGCTGGAGGCTAAGGTAGACGCGGTGCTGAAGGCGGCGGAGTCGGTCCTGGCGGAGGAGAACGGGGAATGCCGTGCGGAAGATCCATGCGTTGAGGACCTTCCTGAGCGGACGGAGCGGATCCTCCGTAAGATGGACGAGCAGGGCATCAGCGACAGGAAGCTTCGCAGGAGCGTGGAGAAGGTGAAGGAGGAGTCCCTTCCGAAGCTCGAGTCGTACGGGAGGCACCTGGAGACAATGGGCGGCAGGAACAGCTACAGCAAGACGGACCCTGACGCGACCTTCATGAGGATGAAGGAGGACGCGATGAACAACGGGCAGACCAAGCCTGGATACAACGTCCAGATAGCGACGGAGAACCAGTTCATAACCAACTACGGCATCTACTGGAGGCCCTCTGACTGGGGCACGATGATACCGTTCCTGGAGTCCTTCAGGGAGAGGTACGGTAGTCAGAGCGACGAGGTGGTGGCTGACTCCGGATATGGCAACGAGGCGAACTATGCGTATATGGAGAGCAACGGGATAGCGGCCTATGTCAAGTACAACATGTTCCACGCCGAGACCAAACGCAGGTATGCCAACAACGGCTTCCTCGTCCAGAACATGCACTACAACTCCGGCGAGGACTACTACGTGTGCCCGATGGGACAGCATCTTGAGAGGTGCGGCACGCGGCACACTGTCTCAGACCTGGGCTACAGGTCGGAAGTTGCCGTGTACAGGGCCGCCAACTGCAAGGGATGCCCGCTCAGGGGGATGTGCTACAATGGCAGGGCCGACAGGAGGACCCTCGAGGTCAACCACACGGCCAACGGGTTCAAGAGACGGGCAAGGGAGCTGCTCACCGGCGAACGCGGGATGATGCACCGCAGCAACCGTCCCATCGAACCAGAGGCGGTCTTCGGTGA
>ENA-OYZM01000374-OYZM01000374.1-human-gut-metagenome-genome-assembly--contig:-NODE-374-length-14374-cov-5.057546_pt1 | contig 14374 bp, 10 predicted proteins | sample MGYA00243291_ERZ653477 | MGnify/ENA primary metagenome ERZ653477 (study PRJEB26926, sample SAMN06165024) | human gut metagenome | biome: ENVO:00009003; feature: ENVO:2100002; material: ENVO:00002003... | reverse complement strand
AAAGAGCGGAGATTTCAGCCCCCTCTGGACTCCCCCCGCCACCTCAATTTCTTGCGGGAAAGAGCAGCATTTGCTTGGCAAACTGGTCACTTTTGCATAATTGTGCATGAAAAGTATACCGATTTATCGGCTTATCGACAAGGAAGTTCCTTTCAATCTTCCGCGAAGCATTATTCTCATGACTTTTCTTGACACAGTTCGAGATACGCATCAATCGCCTTCCGAAAATCCGCTTGCAGTGCTTCGCGTGTCTCTCCTTCATACGAAATCAGACTGCGAACGCCCTGCACCTTGCCAAAGAACACGCCGTCCGCGTCGGAAAATTCGACCGAACCGACATAGCCTTTGTCCGTCATCGTTTGCTTCAATTTGTCCATTGCCTGATTATTCCACCCAAAACACCGCCGCATCATGCTTCCCCAGCGCTGCCGTCACCCCGTCCGTCATCTGCTGCTTCCCGCCTGTCCACAGTTCCCGCGCCGCCGAGTACGTTCCTTCCAGCATTTCGCCCGTCACGCGAACCGTCCGCGTCTCTTCCGACAGGTTGAACAGCGCCACATACAGCCCCTTGCCGTCCCTGCGCGGCGCAATCCACACACTTTCATCCTCCGTCGTCCACAGCGGATGGGCGCACGCGCTCGTCTTTTCAATCGCCAGCACATCCCGGTTCGTTAGCAGCTTCAGCGTGAAGTCGTCATTTTTCGTCAGCTCGCCGCCCATCATCAGCGGCGAACGCATCATGCACCACAGCGTCATCATCGTCCGCTGCTCCGCCTGCGTGAAGTTCGTCCAGCCGTTCGGGTCGTAGCACTGCCGCAGCGCGCCGACGGGCAGCATGTCCGCATCCGGCCAATGCCCCGGCGCGGCATGGACGCACCATTTCTCCGCCCGCTCAAACATCCCTTTGAGCAGCCGCCATTCGTCCCAGAAGTCATCCGTGATGCGCCACATGTTCGCGTATTTCTTCAAATGCTCCGCCTGCTCCAGCGGCGCGGGGCCGGGCGACAAAGACAGCACAATGTCCCGCCCGCAGGCGCGGCAGGCGTCGGAAATGACCTCGATTTCCCGCTTGCAATGCGGATATTCGCGCGCGATGTCGTCGCACTTGACGAAATCCACGCCCCATTCGGCGTACATGCGGAAGATGCTGTCATAATACGCGCGCGCTTCGGGCATGTCGCACCGCAAGCCGTACATATCCGGATTCCACGCGCAGATGCTGTTTGGATTCGCGACCTCGTGACACCCCTTTCCGCACCCCCGAATCGGCAAATGCCGATGCGCCGCCATCCGCGGCATCCCGCGCATGATGTGGATGCCGAATTTCAGCCCCAGCGAATGGATATAATCCGCCAGCGGCTTGAAGCCCTTTCCGCCTGCCGACGACGGGAATCGCCCCGGCGCGGGCTGCAAGCGCCCGTATTCATCCATCGTCAGTTCGGCAAACGGCTCGTAGGCGTGGCTCGTCGCGGTCGGCTGATACCACTGAATGTCCACAACGACGTACTCCCAGCCGAACTCCTTCAAGTGCTCCGCCATGTACGCCGCGTTCTGCCGCACGGTTGTCTCGTCCACCGCCGCGCCGTAGCAGTCCCAGCTGTTCCATCCCATCGGGGGCGTCTGTGCAATCATGATATTGTCCTCCTTTTAATTATGAAATCGCGATTTGGTGTCTGCTATTTTTTCAGCTGCAGATACACATTTCGATACTGGCTCGGCGTACACCCTTTCTGCGTCCGGAACACGCGGTTGAATGTCGCAATCGACCCAAAGCCCACGCGCAGCGCAACCTGCGTCACGGGCAGGTCACTCTGGCTGAGCATCTCCGCCGCCATGTCCACCCGCCGCGCATTCAGGTACTGGATGAACGTCGCGCCTGTGTGCCGGCTGAACATGCGGCTGAGCGTGTAGCGGCTGAACCCCGCGTAGTCCGCCAGCACATCCAGCGTGATGTTTTCGGCGTAGTTTTTATTCAGGTAATCCAGCGCACGGTTGAAAGCGTCCTCGCCGGATAATCGCCGGTGGATGTCATTCATCTCCGCGCTGTTGGCGACATTGGGCAGATACAATTCCCCCAGCGTGGCGAATACGTCCATCAGCAGCGCATAGCACCGCAAATTCCGCAGCGGCGTGTACGCCTCGTAAGCGTCCACCAGCTGCATCAGCGTTTTGCGAACGATGGGCGTCGCTTCACTTTCCGCCGTGAGATAAATCGGCTGGCGCAGCATCGGGCGCAGCGCAGCAAATTCCTTCATTGTAAATGCGGCGTTGTGCTCAAAGATGATAAGGTAGCGCTCGCTGCCCGCCGCCATGCGCAGAGCGTGCGTCGCGTCGGAGGGAACAAACAGCACCTCCCCCGCCTGCACATGATATACCTTCCCACTTACCGTCACCTCGCATCCTCCCAGCAGCGGCACGCAGACTTCTATGGCCGAATGAAAGTGCGGCGCATAGCTGTCCGGGTTCGGCTGATGCCATACGCGGATGGTTACGTCCCGCTGGTAGATGATAAACTCCCGCTCACCCTTCATCACACGGAAGCCGGATGCCGTCAATGGTCGTTCACGTTCCGTAATGAGCCTTCGGTTATTCATAATTTCTTCACAAACCTTTCGTGCAAATTTGCGCATTTTGCCTTGTCTTTTTTCCATCATACCACAAAGCGCAACGCATTTCAAGCAAATTATAACCAAAGACGGGCAAATTTTAAGAAGTTTTTTTCTCTCGTTGAATTTATAATATGGTTGAAAGCAAACCATTTTTATTCATTTGCAACGCATCGAAATTGGTTCAATTCCAGTTTGAAGGAGGCACGGAAACATGGAGCGTTCCTTTGGCAGCAAATACGGGAAGTGGATTGCCCTGACGGCGGTCGTTCTGGCGCTGGTGCTGTGGTTCGTTCTGTCCGGCGGCGTGGAGAACTACCGGGCAAAATACGAGGGTTATGACCTCTCGCAGCAGATTGGCGACATCGGGCGCAGCAGCACCTATTCGCTGTATTTGCGCGCGCATGAAGGCGCTCCGGACGCATCTTCGGACGTTTCCATTCCGCTGGTGACGGTGGATTCGGACGGCGTGACTGCACAGAAGGATGGTCTGCTGATGCAAAGCGGCTCTTCCGCAACGTTCGCCGTCACCGTACCGGAAACCGGTTTCTACAACATCCGCCTGACCTACCGCACTGAGGCGGCACGCGGCGTGGACTTGGAGCGCGAACTGCGCATCAACGGCGAAGTACCCTTCGATGGCGCGGATACGCTGACCTTCACCCGCCTGTGGCACGACGGCGGCGAAGTGCGGCAGGACTCGCAGGGCAATGACATCCGTCCGACGCAGGTGGAGGTGTTCGGCGAACAGACCGCCTGCTGCCGCGATTCGATGGGCTACATCACCGAGCCGTACCGCTTTTATTTCGAGGCGGGGGAAAGCACCGTCACCCTGATTGCGACCAGCGAGCCAATGCTCCTGACCGCGCTTTCGCTCACCGCCCCCGAAAAAATGCCGGATTACGCCGCTTATGCCGCCGCGCAGCCACAGGAGAACAGCGTTCCTGCTGACTTTGCCCTCGTGCTGGAAGGCGAAAGCAGCACCCTGCGTTCTTCCCCGTCGCTGTACGCGCGTTATGACCGTTCTTCCCCCGCCACCTCTCCCTGCGACGTGCGCCGGACGGTGCTGAACTACATCGGCGGCGATGCTTGGCGCGACGCGGGGCAGTGGATTGAGTGGGATTTCGACGTGCCGGAAAGCGGCTGGTACAACATCACCATCAAAGGCCGTCAGACCTACAACCGCGGCAGCGTGTCCAGCCGTATCCTCTATCTGGACGGCAAAATTCCCTTCTCCGGTATGGAGAACGTCTCCTTCCCCTACACCACGGCATGGGAAATGAACACATTGTCGGATGATTCCGGCACGCCCTACCGCTTCTACCTTTCCGCTGGGCATCACACGCTTCGTCTGGAAGCGACGCTGGGCGACATGGGGCAGATTCTCTCCGACATGGAGGAAAGCATCTACCGCCTGAACCAGATGTACCGCCGTGTGCTGGTGCTGACAGGCGTGAACCCCGACCGCTACCGCGATTACCACTTGGAGCAGGTGTATCCGGAGGTCATCGAAGCGATGGCGCAGGAAAGCCGCCTGCTCTATAAGCTCGTCGATGAGACCGTTGCCATCACCGGACAGAAATCCGACCGCATTGCCGTCGCGCAGACGCTGGCGGTGCAGCTGGAATCCTTCGTCGAAGATCCGGCGAAGATTACCGAAGCCTTCACGAATTTCAAGGACAACATCACCTCCCTCGGCACGTCAATGCAGAACATGCGGCAGGTCAAGCTGGATATTGACCTGATTGCCATCACCGCAGACGGCGTGACCGTGCCGCAGCCGTCGGAAAATTTCCTCGACCGCGCGCTGCATGAGCTGAAATCCTGCGTCACGTCGTATTTCGTGGATTACAATGCCTTGGGCGATGTGTACGATGCCAGCGAGGATGTGCTGGAAGTGTGGATTCTGACCGGCCGTGACCAGTCCACCGTCCTCAAAACCATGGTTGATGACACCTTCACCCCGTCAACCGGCATTCCCGTCAACGTCATGCTGGTTGACCCGAACGCGCTGCTGAACGCCGTCGTCGCGGGCAACGGCCCGGATGTCGTCATTTCAACCGACAGCTGGAACCCCGTCAACTACGCGCTTCGCCACGCGGTGGAGGATTTGACGCAGTTCGATGATTTGCAGGAAGTCCTCGACCAATTCTACCCCAGCGCCTACGCCGCGTTCAGCTTCAACAGCGGTCTGTACGCGCTGCCGGAGACGCAGCTGTGCTCGATTCTCTTCTACCGCAGCGACATTCTGGAAGAATACGGGCTGTCCGTCCCGGAAACGTGGGATGATTTGATTGCCATGCTGCCCACCATTCAGGGGGCGAACATGTCCGTCGGCATCCCCTACCCCGACATTGCCGCCCCGAATCTCTCTTCTTATTACGCCATGCTCTACCAGCTTGGCGGCGCGCTCTACAACGATTCGGCGACCCACACCACCATCAACAGCGAAGCGGGTGTGCAGGCGTTTGAGCGCTACACCAGCCTCTACAATGACTACGGTCTGCCGACCATCTTCGACTTCGTGAGCCGCTTCCGCTCCGGCGAAATGCCGCTGGGCATCTTCGATTACACGACGTTCAACACTCTGACCGTCTCCGCACCGGAAATCCGCGGCCTGTGGGACATTGCGATTCTCCCCGGCACTTCCCGCACGGCAGAGGACGGCAGCACCTATGTGGATCACTCCGGGCATTCGCAGGGCGCCTGCTGCATGATGATTGCCACCGACAGCGAAACGACAAAACAGAATGCGTGGCAGTTCATGAAGTGGTGGACGTCCACCGACGCGCAGGTGCGTTTCGGACGCGAGATTGAAGCCGTCCTTGGTTCGTCCGCGCGCTACGCCACCGCGAATATCGCCGCCATCGAGCAGCTTTCCTGGTCGGAAGCTCAGCTGAAAGTCATTCGCGAACAGATGACGTGGGCAGTCGGCTTCCGCGAAGTCGCCGGCGGCTACTACACCACGCGCCACATGACCAACGCCGTGCGCAAAGTGACCAACGACAAGACCGACCCGCGCGAAACCCTGCTGGATTACGCGCGCACCATCAACGAGGAAATCAATAAGAAGCGCTTGGAGTTCGGTCTGCCGATCGACGAAGAGACGCCCTGAGCGAAAGGAGGAAGCATTCGTCATGACCGCGTTCTGGAAAAAGTACTTTGCACTGAGACAGCGCAATGCGCGCATCGCGTGGGACAGAGCGAAGCACATGAAGTTCTGCTATGCGTTTCTGGCGCCCTACGCCCTGCTGTTTCTGACCTTCTACATCCTCCCGATGCTCATCTCCATCTACTACTCCTTCACCTACAACAACATTCTGGAGCCCGCGCGCTTCATCTGGATGGACAACTACATCACCCTGATTTTGAAGGATGATGTTTTCCTGACCGCCGTGAAAAACACGTTCCTGCTGGCGGTGATTACAGGACCTGTGGGCTACATCATGTCGTTCTGCTTCGCGTGGCTCATCAACGAATTGCCGCGCTGGGTGCGCACGATTGCCGTCGTCATCTTCTACGCGCCGTCCATTGCGGGCAATGCCTACTACATCTTCTCTATCATCTTCCGCGGCGACGCGTACGGCTACCTGAACGCCATCCTGATGAAGCTGGGCATCCTCAACGCCCCGATTCTCTGGCTGACGACGCCGGATTACATCATGCCGGTCATCATCATCGTCACGCTGTGGATGAGCATGTCCACGGGTTTCCTTTCCTTCGTCGCAGGTTTGCAGGGCGTTGACCGCTCGCAGTACGAGGCGGGCTATGTGGATGGCATCCGCAACCGCTGGCAGGAGCTGTACTACATCACCCTGCCGAACATGAAGCCGATGCTGATGTTCGGCGCGGTCATGTCCATCACGTCCGCGTTCGGCGTGTGCGATGTGCCGATGGCGCTGGCGGGCTTCCCCTCCACCGATTACGCCGCGCACACCGTCGTCACCCACCTGTTCGACTATGGCTTCACCCGCTTTGAAATGGGCTATGCCTCCGCCATCGCCACCTTGCTGTTCCTGGTGATGATTTTGTGCAACAAGCTGATTCAGAGCGCTCTGAGGAGGATTGGCACATGAGTACCATCAATGTCCGCAGCTACAAAGGTCCAGTCAGACCGGACGGCACGCCGATTGAGCTGCCGCAGAAGGTACTGAAGCTGACGAAGAAGTCGAACATGCGCCACAAGAAGCCGAACCGCTCCCGCGTGGGCGACTTTCTGGTGGGGCTGCTGCTGTTCCTCGTCGCGTGTGCAATGGCGTTTCCGCTGGTGTTCGCCATTTCGTCCTCGCTGAAACCGCTGGATGAGCTGTTCCGCTTCCCGCCAACGCTCTTCCCCCGCCACCCCACCATCGACAACTTCTCTGACCTTCTCGTCACGATGGGGCAGAGCTGGGTTCCCTTCTCGCGCTACATCACCAACACCGTCGTCATCACCCTCGTGGGTACATTGGGGCATCTGCTGATTGCGTCCCTCGCGGCGTATGTGCTGGCGAAGTACGATTTCCCGCTCGGCAAGCAGTTTTTCGCCCTCGTCGTGACGGCGCTGATGTTCAACGGCTACGTCACCGCGATACCGAACTACCTGACCATGACGCGCCTGAACCTTGTCGATACGCACTGGGCGGTCATCCTGCCCGCGTTCGCCGCGCCGATTGGGCTGTTCCTGATGAAGCAGTTCATGGAAGGGCTGCCCATGTCGCTGATTGAGTCCGCGAAAATCGACGGTGCAAAGGAATTCCGCATTTTCTGGACGATTGTCATGCCCAACGTCAAGCCCGCGTGGCTGACGCTCATCATCTTCTCCGTCCAGAACCTCTGGAATGCCAAAGCGTCCGCCGTCATCTACTCCGAGGCGCAGAAGACGCTCGTCTACGCGCTCCAGCAGATTCAGGCGGGCGGCATTGCCCGCACGGGTCAGGCGGCGGCAGTTACGGTCGTCGTCATGGCTGTGCCGATTCTGATTTTCATCCTCAGCCAGAGCCAGATTCTCGAAACGATGGCGACATCCGGTCTGAAAGATTAAGAGAGGAGGACGCCGATGAACCGCATGGTTTCCCGTCTCTGCGCCTGTCTGGTTGCGTTCTCCCTCTTCGCCGCGCTCTGCGGCGGGATGGTCGCGCGCGCCGCAGACGGCTTTGACTACAATTACACCTACACCTACGATTACTGGGGCGACGAACGCCAGTCGCCGGATGCTTACCGCACCAGCGCCATGCTGTCCAGCGTCTCCCTTGGGCTGGAAACGCCGATGCGCACCCCGCGCGGGCTGACCGTCTCCGGCAATGACATCTACATCGTCGATACGGGCAACAACCGCATTCTGCAAGTCGCCCGCGACGGCGAAAACTTCACGCTGACCCGCGTGATTTCCGAAATTTCCGGCGACATCACCCCGAATACGCTCTCTGCCCCGCAGGATGTGTTCGTCATGGCAGACGGCACACTGTTCATCGCCGACACGAACAACAACCGCATCCTGAAAGCAGACCGGAATTTGAATCTGCTGAGCGTCTTCACCCGCCCGACGGACGCGACCTTCGACCAGTCGATGGCGTTTCTGCCGACGAAACTCGTCTGCGACACAACCGGACGCGTCTTCTGCCTCGCGCAGAACGTCAACCGAGGCCTCATGAAGTACGAGGCGGACGGCACGTTCACCGGCTTCATCGGCGCGAGCGAAGTGAAGTACACATGGTACGAGCTGGTGTGGCGGCTGCTCTCCACGAAGGAGCAGCGCGCGCAGCAGGCATCCTTCGTTCCGACGGAATACAACAACATTGCGCTGGATTCGGAAGGCTTCTTCTTCGTCACCACGCAGACCTTCAATTCCAACGAGCTGACCTCCGGCGCGGCGAAACCCGTCCGCCGCCTGAATGCCATCGGCACGAACATCCTGATTGAAAACGGCACGAGCCACGTCATCGGCGACCTGCAATGGGCGCGCGGCGACACGAACATCACCAACTCCGGCCCCTCGAAGTTCGTGGATGTGACCGTGCTGGACAACGACATCTATTCCGTCATGGACAAGACGCACAACCGCATCTTCACCTACGACAAGCAGGGCAACCTGCTCTGGGCGTTCGGCGGTGTGGGCAACATGGACGGATACTTCCTGAATCCCGTCGCTTTGGAGCATCAGGGCTATGACCTGCTGGTGCTGGACAGTCAGGACTGCTGCGTGACCGTGCTGACCCCGACAGAATACGGCAAGCTGGTCTACAAGGCGACCGAGCAGTACCACGCGGGCGAATACGCCGCTTCCGCCGACACTTGGCGCGAGGTCATGAAGCGCAACGGCAACTATGACCTTGCCTACATCGGCATCGGGCGCGCGCTTTTGCAGCAGAAGCAATTCAAAGAAGCCTGTGACTATTTCGCCATGGCGCGCGACAGCCGCAACTACTCCGAAGCGTTCCGCTACTACCGCTCCGAGTGGGTAGAGCAGAACATCGGGTGGATTTTCGGCATCGTCGCGGTGCTGCTGGTCGTTCCGATGGTCATCGGGCACATCCGCAAGATAAAGTGGGAGGTGGACAACGCATGACGCTCGCAGCAAAACTGACCGACAAGCAGAAGTGGCAGTGTCTGCTGTCCTCCCTGCGCTATTCGCTCTACGTTATCTTCCACCCCTTCGATGGCTTCTGGGATTTGAGCCGCGAAAAGCGCGGCAGCCTCGGCGCGGCGAACATCATCGTGTTTCTGGTGCTGCTTGTCCGCCTGCTGTCCATGCAATTCACGCCTTTCCTGTTCATGAACGTCTACTGGCCGAGCGTGAACATCATCCAGCAATGTCTCGCCGTCCTCCTGCCGCTTTTGTTCTTCGTGGCGGGCAACTGGGGGCTGACGACGCTGTTTGAGGGCAAGGGCACGTTCAAGGATGTCTACATCGCCACCTGCTACGCGCTGACGCCCTACGTCATCCTGCAAGCGGCGATGATTCTCCTCGCAAACGTCATTACCGCCAAGGAAGGCGCGTTCTACTACGTTCTGGAGGGGCTGTCGCTGGGCTGGAGCGGCGCTCTCATCATCTGCGGCATGATGCAGACGCATGACTACTCGCTGGGCAAGACGCTGCTGTTCACCATCATGACGCTGCTGGCGATGGTCGTCATCATCTTCCTGCTGCTGCTGTTCTTTTCGCTCGTTGGCGACGGCATCGGCTATTTCGTCTCCCTCTACAAAGAAGTGCTGTTCCGTCTGTACTGACGAAAGGAGAAAGTATCCATGAAACGACGCATCCTTGTGCGGGTCGTGCTGGTTCTGATTCTTCTTCTGGCACTTTATCCGCTGACGAAATTCGTCATTCTTCCGCTCTTTGACACCTCCGGCGAGCTGGAAGGGCACGACGTGCCGCTTTACGGCTACTCAGAGCCTGACACGCCGATGGTCATGGAGAATGACGCTCTCCGCTTTGAGCTTGACCCGGCGACGACCCACTTCACCCTCACCGACAAGCGCACCGGGCACGTCTGGCTGTCCTCGCCTGATAACGCGGACAGCGACCCGATTGCCCTGCCGGTGGAAAAGAACAAGCTGAACTCCACCTTGAGCCTCACCTATGCCGCCTCCACCGGCATGACCACCCAGTTCACCTCGCAGGAACACAGCATTTCAAACGGGGTCTACGAAGTGCTGATGCAGGAGGATGGCAGCGTCCGCGTGAACTACTCCGTCGGACGCGTGCAGCGTTCTTTCCTCATGCCGACTGCCATTGGCGACACGCGAATGCAGCAGTTCATGGAGAAAATGACCTCCAAGCAGAAGAAGGACATCAAGGAATACTACCGTGAATACAATATTGACAAGCTCCGCAAGACTGACGACAAGGCTGCTTTGCTCGCCGCCTACCCCGATTTGGCGGAAGAGCACGTCTGGGTGCTGCGCGACGGCACAAAGGATCACCTGAAGCAGCGCTGCGAAAGCATCTTTGCCGAAGTGGGCTACACGGCGGAGGATTTGGCATACGACAACAGCCGCATCGTGCAGGCGGGCAGCACCATCGCCAAGGCCGTTTTCAACGTCTCGATGGTATTCCGTTTGGACGGCAGCGACCTTGTTGTCGAAGTACCGCTGGATGACCTTGCTTACGACGTGGATTACCCGCTGACGAGCCTGACGCTGCTTCCGGCTTTCGGCGCGGGCGGTACGGCGGATAACGGCTTCCTGTTCGTCCCCGACGGCAGCGGCGCGATTATCCGCTTCAACAACGGCCGCGTTTCCCAGCGCGCCTACTACGCCAACCTCTACGGCTGGGACTGGGCGTCCATCCGCACGCAGGTGACGAACGAAACGCGCATCAACTTCCCGGTTTTCGGCGTTTCGGGCGACAGCGGGTCATTCATCTGCATTCTGGAGGACGGTGCATCGTGGGCGGGCATCGGTGCGGACATTGCCGGCCGCCTGACCTCCTACAACACCGTCAACGCAACGTACACCATCGTCCACGGCGACGCCTACGACGTTTCCGAGCGCACGAACAACGCCGTCTACATGTTTGAAACAGCGCATCCGACGGGCTTCATCCGCCAGCGCTACCGTTTTCTGCCCGAATCGGGCTACATGGACATGGCGGCGTCCTACCGCGACTACCTGACCGCAAAGTACCCGGATTTCGCCGCACAGACGGTGGATGCGGACGCGCCGCTGAGCATCGAGCTGATTGGCGCGATTGACAAGGTGCAGCAGGTGGCGGGCGTGCCTACCAGCGTCCCGATTGCCATGACGACTTATGCGGAAGCGAAAGAGCTCCTGCGCGAGCTTGTCACCCGCAATCTGGCGCAGAACATGTCGATTCGCTACGCCGGATGGATGAACGGCGGCATGAATCAGCAGCTGCTGTCCTCCGTCCGCCTGATTCGGCAGCTGGGAACGCAGGAGGAGCTGTTCTCCTTCGCACAGAATGCCGCGATTGCGGGTGTGCCGCTCTATCTGGACGGTTTGACGGCTTTCGCGCGCGACAGCGGCCTGCTGGAGGGTTTCATTGCCTTCCGCGACGCTGCCCGCTTCACCACGCGTGAAGAAGCGGAAATCCCCGAATACAGCCCAATCTGGTACGGCGCGAACGACGACCGCGACACCTACTACCTCGTCAAGCCCGCCATCGCCATGCGCAGCGTCAACACCTTGGTGGACGCGGCGGCTTCCTACGGCGCAGGCGTTTCCTTCCGCGACATCGGGTACATGCTCTCCGCTGATTACGACAGCAAAAACCACACGACCCGCGAAGCCGTGCTGCATCAGCAGGCGGAAAAGCTCGCTGAACTCAAGGCATCCGGGCGCGACGTGATGATTCGTCAGGGCAACGACTACGCCGCGGTTCAGGCGACGCTCATCACCGACATGGACTTCGACGGCGGACAGTATTCCATCATTGACGAGTACGTCCCCTTCTACCCGCTGGCGCTGCACAGCCGCGTATCCTACACAGGCGCATCACTGAATCTGGCGGATGACGCGGAGGAAGTCCTCCTGCGCAGCGCGGAAGTGGGCGCGGGCCTGCAATACACGTTGACCGCCCAGAGCGCGCGCGTTTTGCAGGATTCCACCTACTCCGAGTTCTACGGCGCGGACGCGTCGCTCGTGCTGGATGACATCACCGCACAGGTCGCGCAGTACCGTCAGACGCTTTCGGGCATCTTCAATCAGGAAATGACAGGCCATGAACGCGTCGGGAACGTCACCATCACGACTTACGCAAACGGCACACGCGTCTACGTCAACTTCGGCTATACCGACGCGGCGGTGGATGGCATCACCGTTCCCGCCCGCAGCTATGCAGCGCAACAGGAGGTGAGCAAATGAGCGGCAAACGCATTTCCATTCGTGCGCGCCGAGCAGTATCCGGCTATCTGTTCATTCTGCCCTTCATCATCGGCTTCCTGTGCTTCATGCTGCTGCCGCTGGTGGATTCCTTCTGGATGAGCCTGTGCCGCGTGGACGTGACCGCCGGACAGGGCTTCCAGACGACCTTCATCGGGCTGGACAACTACATCCGCGCCTTCACCATTGACCCGGAGTTCAACAAGCTGCTCAGTGAAGAAATCGGCGTGATGGTCACGCACACCATTGCGATTCTCGTTGTGTCCTTTGTCATTGCCATCGTACTGAATCAGGAATTCAAAGGGCGCGCGTTCGTCCGCGCTATCTTCTTCCTGCCCGTTATCCTCTCCAGCGGCGTTCTCATCGGCTTGGAGACGGACAACACCCTGATGGCAGGAATGCAGCAGATGATGGCGGAGTCCTCCCCGTTCACGCTGTCCGAGTCGCTGATGAAGATTCTCAAACTCACGGGCATCGGCAGCGACGTGCTGGACATCGTCTTTTCCCTGATTGACGAAGTGTACGACATTGTGATGGCAAGCGGCATCCAGATTGTCGTTTTCCTCTCCGGTCTGCAGAACGTTCCGCGCAGCCTGTACGAAGCGGCGGACGTCGAGGGCTGCTCGAAGTGGGAAGCCTTCTGGACGATTACCTTTCCGATGGTCTCCCCCCTGCTGATTGTCAACATCATCTACACCATCATCGACTTCTTCATGAAGACAGACAGCGAAGTCATGAAGAAAATCAATGAAGAAATGACGCTGAAATACAACTACGGCTTCTCCTCCGCGATGGCTTGGGTGTATTTCGCCATCACGATTGTCCTCATCGGCGCAAGTGCCCTGATGCTGAAAGGAGTGGTGAGCAGCGATGAGTAAGCAGACCGTGACCCATGCTCATCCCAGCGGCAGCTTCTGGGCGCGCAACCGCAAGTCCGGCGGATATCTGCTCCGCAAGACGGTGCGGCGCAAGGGCTATCAACTGATTCGCTTCCTGCTGCTGTTCGGGCTTTGCTTCATGATTATCCAGCCCCTGCTGGACAAGCTGAGCGTCTCGTTCATGGCGGAGCGCGACCTGTACGACTCCACGGTCATCTCGATTCCGCGCCACCTGACGACGGCGAACTACTCCCTCGCCGCCAGCAAAATCCTGCTGAATTACGGCACGACGTTCCTGAACACGCTGATCGTCTCCCTCGCGGTGTCGGTGCTGCAAATTGCCGCCTGTACGCTCGTGGGCTATGGCTTTGCGCGTTTCGAGTTCCCGTTCAAGAAGTTCTGGTTCGCGGCGGTCATCATCACCGTCATCATTCCGCCGCAGACGATTTCGTCCTCGCTTTACCTGCACTTCAACTTCTTCGACATCTTCGGCATTTTCAAGGCGACGACGGGCAGCAGCCTGAATCTGCGCGGCTCGCCCATCCCCTACGCACTCATGTCCGCAACGTGCATGGGGCTGAAGAACGGGCTGTACATCTACATGATTCGCCAGTTCTTCACCGGCATTCCGAAGTCGCTGGAGGAAGCGGCGTATGTGGACGGATGCAGCATCTTCAAGACGTTCTGGCGGGTGATTCTGCCCGACGCCGTGCCGATTCTGGTCTCCTGCTTTCTGTTCTCCTTCGTCTGGCAGTGGACGGACACGTTCTACTCCAAGCTGTTCTTGGGGAACATCAAGCTCCTGAGCCTTGAAGCCTCTACCGTCGCCGACCGCCTGAACAGCTACGTTTCCATTCAGCTGGGGCTTTCCGGCGGCGCGTCGATGGGCTATCAGCAGCAGATGGTTTCGACCGCCACGCTGATGCTCGTCGCCCCCCTGCTCGTCCTCTACCTCTTCGCCCAGCGTTCCTTCGTCGAATCCATCGCCGCGAGCGGCATCAAGGGATAATGGAAAGACGCCAGAGGCTCTGCCTCTGGACTCCGGCAGGGCTCTGCCCTGCACCCGCG
>ENA-OYZM01000369-OYZM01000369.1-human-gut-metagenome-genome-assembly--contig:-NODE-369-length-14527-cov-5.773494_pt1 | contig 14527 bp, 10 predicted proteins | sample MGYA00243291_ERZ653477 | MGnify/ENA primary metagenome ERZ653477 (study PRJEB26926, sample SAMN06165024) | human gut metagenome | biome: ENVO:00009003; feature: ENVO:2100002; material: ENVO:00002003... | reverse complement strand
GAGCCTTATCGTCGGCAGCGTCAGATGTGTATAAGAGACAGATAATATCTTTTATATATAAATAATAGAGTTTCTTAGGGGGAACACACAATGTACAACAGTTCAACAAAAAAATTGAAAGCTGTTTTGGTTGCGGTTTTGGCAATCGTATTGCTTGTTAACGCTGTGCTGCCTATGACGGTAATGGGTTCAAGCAAGAAGAATTCAGGCGATTACCAATATTATGTAATCAAGTCGGGGGACACCCTGACAAGAATAGCTAAAACTCACGGCGTTACAGTCAGCGACATTATGACCGCTAACAATCTTTCTGATGCCGACAGGATTATTTCGGGAAAGGTAATTAAAATACCGCTTACCGAGGAATCCTCTGCTTCTACATGGTCATCATCAAGACTTTCTCTTAATCTTGTTGACGCAAATGTTAAGGATGCACTTTCGGCAATTGCAAGAAATGCGGGCTATACTATCATTTTTGTCGGCGACGCAACAACAACGCTTACCGTTAATCTTGAACAGATGTCGGCACTCAAGGCTATTGACTATGTTACAAGACTTGCAGGCCTTTCATATCTTAAAGACGGCAATACCTTAATGGTCGGCACTACCGCAGAGCTTAATGAGAAATTTATTGACAAGGTTGTAATGACCAAGTTCACCCTTAAATACATAACAGTCGGCGTTCTTCAGACGCAGGCAAGCGCACTCGGCTTGTCAAACGTTCAGTATGTTTCGACAGAGGCTGACGACAGCACAGTATTTGTCAGCGCAAGTCCTAAAGAGCTTGCTAAAATTCAAGAGCTTATAAAGCTTATTGACGTAAGCAGCAACATCAACGCAGGTGCGGCTCTTGTTGCGGCTAATTTCAAGGAAATCAATCTTGAACACATTACTGCCGAGGAATTCAGCTCGCTTCTTTCGAGCCTCGGACTTGACCCCGGAATTGTTGTAGCATCAAGACCTTATACCCTCTATACATTTGTTACGGGCAGCGCTCTTGCAGACATTAACACAATAAAGGCTGTTATCGATAAGCCGCTTTCAGGTGCTAATCTCGGTGCTTCAAAGAGCGATCAGGTTGTAGAGCCGTCCACCACCCCCTCGGGCGGAACAGGTGAACCGTCAACAGGAACTCCGGGCACTTCAACAGGAACTCCGGGCACTTCAACAGGCTCTGAGGAAGCGAAAATACTTCGTGAAATCGAGCTCGTGTATATTGACAGAACTATGGCTGTCGGCATTATAGACAGCTTCCCCTATGAGGTTACGGTTTACGGACCCGAAAAGATGACCAAGAAGCTTTGGCTTATGGGAACTGAGTCTGAGGTCAACAAGGCAGAGGGCAAAATCAAGGAATTTGATACCGAAAGCTATGCTGACAGCATGAAGCTTGAAAACACATTCTTTGTATATGATCTTCAGAACTGCACGGCTCAGGAGATGCTTGACAGACTTGCAAACATAAAGCTTGAAAATGTTACCTTCAAGACTAATGCGTATCCGACAATTTCAAAGGCACTTATCGTTTACTGCGATTTTGCAAAACAGGAGCAGGTTAAGAGCTTGCTTGACGCAATGGATACGGCAAGTACCGAGGAGGTTCTGAACAGAGCAGTTGAGGTTACTGCAAACGAAGCGGTTGCGAGAAACAGAATTGCCGGATTGATGAGCGTTCATCCCGAAATTCCGACAATGGATCAATTTACATTTATAACAGCTGATTCCAAGACGGGAAGCGGTTCTGCATGTACCACTTACGTTAAGGCTACACCCGAAATGGCAGATTACATTAAGGGCTTGCTTACAGAGCTGGATTCGGCAGCTTAATTGTTAAAATCGGGTGCAGGAATAATACTTTTTCTTGCACCCTATACGCATATTTTTAGTTAAATGTTCAAAATTTAGGAGTTGTATTCAGTGGTTTTTACAGGCAAAGAAAGCTCTTATCCGTTCGTGATAGAGGACCTTTTAAGACATACGGCGGAGGTTGGAGGCTCCGACTTGCACTTGGTAGCGGGAATTGAGCCGTGCGTCAGAATAAACGGAGATCTTAAGCGTCAGACCGATTTTCCGAAGCTTGCACCGGAGGATATTGAGAAAATGCTTCTCGATATAATGTCGCCGTTGCAGAAAACGAAGCTTGAAGAGGATTGGGAATTGGACCTTGCGGTAGCAGTACCCGGCATTGCTCGTTTCAGAGGAAACGTCATCATCCAAAGAGGTACGCTTGCGGCGGTATTCAGAGCTATTCCGTTTGAAGTTCCTGAACTTGAAAACCTCGGACTTCCCTCAGATATTAAAAGACTTTGCAATCTTCCGAGAGGACTTGTACTTGTTACAGGACCTACGGGCAGCGGTAAATCGACAACTCTTGCCGCTATGATTAAGTACATAAATGAAAGATATGAAACAAACATAGTTACGGTTGAGGATCCTATCGAGTTTTTGCATACTCATATAAAATCAACTGTACGTCAGAGAGAGATAGGAAACGACACTCACAGCTTTGCCAATGCGCTTAAAACTGTTTTGAGACACGACCCCGATACAATTATGATCGGCGAGATGCGTGACCCTGAGAGTATTTCGATTGCGGTTACTGCGGCTGAAACGGGACACCTTGTTCTCTCGACTCTCCATACGCAGACTGCACCGATGACAATTTCCCGTATTATCGACTCCTTCCCCGAGGGACAAAAGGGACAGATAAGACAGCAGCTTGCGAACTCATTGAAAGCCGTTATTTCGCAGCAGCTTATTCCCACCATCAACGGCAAGAGAAGATGCGTTGCGGTTGAGTATATGATTGATACACCCTCTGTTAAAAACCTTATCCGTGAGGAAAAGGAGCATCAGCTCTATGCGGCTATGCAGACAGGACAGATGCAGGGAATGCAGACTATGGACCAGGCTCTTTTAAGGCTTTATAAGGAGCAGAAGATTTCAAAGGAATCTGTAATTGAATTTTGCGTTGATGAAAAAGAGGTCAGACGACTTCTTATGACATCGGGTTACTAATATAAAAGGGGGCAAATGCTTTGGCATCCTTTACTTACGACGGTATGAACCGCCAGGGACAGAACGTCCACGGCGAGGTTGTTGCGGATAATTCCTCCGCAGCTATGGATAAGCTCCGTGAAGCCGGAATTATCGTTACCGACATCAAGGAAAAAGTTATCAGTGAGAAAAAAAAGTCGGGCGGTAAAAAGGTTTCTATACAGGACGTCGCTGTTTTCGCAAGACAGATGGCGGCTATGATTTCGGCAGGTGTTCCTGTTACAAGAGCGTTGGCGACGCTTGCAAAGCAGACAACCAACCCGACTCTTGCGGCTGCTATTGTAGATATTTCGGAAAATGTTGAAAGTGGTATGCCTCTTTCGGATGCGTTTGCAATGTATCCGAAAATTTTCGACGACCTTTTCGTTGCAATGATTGCCACGGGCGAGGTCGGCGGTATTCTCGAGCAATCGCTTATCAGCCTTGCAAACCAGTTGCAGAAAAACAAGGCGTTGAAGGACAATATCAAATCAGCGGTATCGTATCCTAAGAATATCGGTATTTTTGCTATCATACTTCTTATTGCGATGCTTGCGTTCATGGTTCCGATTTTCCAGAAGATGATTCCTGCGAAAACAGAACTGAACGGACTTACACAGTTCATATTCAATGCGTCAACCAGCCTGAGAACACAATGGTATTTGTGGATTTTGGTTGCGGCTATTTTAATTGTCGCATTAAGATTTATAATAAAGAGTAAGTTTGCGCACACCTTTTGGGAAAAGAACAAGCTGCATATGCCACTGATCGGCGACTTTATTACAAAGATGGTTGTAGCTCGTTTTTGCCGAACTCTTGCCACGCTTCTTGCAGGCGGTGTTACCGCTGTTGAGGCATTACAGAGTGCAGGTCCCACATCGGGAAGTGATTTAATAAAGGATGCGGTTGACAACGCTATTTCCGACATTGAAGAGGGTAAATCCATTTCGGACTCTCTTGATAAGAGTGGATTGTTTCCTCCTATGGTTACAGGTATGATCGCAATCGGCGAGGAAGCAGGTACGTTGCCTGAGCTTCTTGACAAGGTTGCCGAATTCTACGAGGAGGATGTTGAAACGACATCAAGAAACCTCGGTTCGATTATCGAGCCTATCGCTCTTATCGGTATAGGCGGACTTGTCGGCGCAATGCTTATTTCGTTGTACTTGCCTATATTCACGGCGTCTACTTCTATCGGCTCATAAACAGGGGGAGAAATTTATGGCTAAAGTTAAAAGTGTAATCGGCCTTGAGGTCGATTCGAGAGAAATAAGGGCGGTTGAGATTACCCGTTCAAGCGGTACATATTCAATTTTAGCGTGCGGAAAGGCACCGTTGCCCGAGGGAACGATTGAAGAGGGATTTATCAGAGATCCCGATCGCTTTAACGTTGCGTTGACAGAACTGCTCCAAAGCGGCGGCTTCAAAAGCCTCAACGTTGTTGTCGGTATCAATAATGAAAACGTTATTATGAGATATGCGACCTTCCCCAAGGTTGATGACGATAAGCTTCGCAATATGGTTCTCTTGCAGGCTCAAGAGTTCATTCCCATCCCGATACAGGAAATGGAAATTGACTATGTTGTTGCAGGCGACGGCGTAAATGATGAGGATCAGCCCATAACGCACGTAATGCTTGTTGCGGCAAGAAGAAATATGATTGAGCAGTACATAAATATTCTTTCAGCTTCAAAGCTTCAGGTTACGGACGTTGATTCCTCGGTGCTTTCACAGATAAGAGGTCTTAAAGCAGGCCTTGTCGGCGACGAAAAGTTTGCACTTTTGAATATGACCGACGATCTTCTTAACTTTATAGTTATCAAGGGCGACGAAATTTCAATGGTACGTTCTATAACAACTCCGGACAGAGTTGTCGACAGCGTGAACAATATTTACAAGCTTGAGCCGAACGAGGAGACTCTCGCATTTGACATTGAGGAAATCGGCGCAATGCTGGCATCCGAAACAGCTTCATCCGTAAGCTATTATGCAATGCAGAACGGCGACAGCCCGATTGAAAAGATTTTCTTCACAACGACAGCTGATCAAAGTGCTCACTTGTGCGATATAATCAAGGATACCGTTATGGAAATGCCCGTAATTATTCCTGATTTTTATTCAAATTATAATTTCGGACTTGACCGAAACGTATTAAACGAATTCGCAGGCTGTATCGGTCTTGGAATTCAGGCATTGGAGGTTTAAGCAGTGTTCAAAGTTAGTTTGTTACCGGACAGTTACAGACGCAGGCTTGAAAGCAGAAAGAAAATTGACTTGATTTCAAAAATTGCGCTTGTAATTCTTGTTTGCCTCTTTATTGTCTACGGAGGCGTTGCGGTTAAGGGTCAAATCCTTAAATCGAAGCTCAAAACAATTCAGCGTAAAAACAGTGCTATTGAGAGCGAATTCCCTGCACTTCAAGAATACCAAAACATATACAATGAGTTGGGTGAGGTCAGAAAAATGATTGAAAGCATCACTCCGCAGGACCCCGATGCTGTTGAATTTTTCACAATGATTTCAAATCAAACACCCGACTATGTTCAGATTACACAGATAAACCTTGAAAACTGGTTTAAGGAGGGTATTTGTACCCTTACCTGCACAGTTCAGGACAACCAGGACTACAAGGATTATGTCGATTTGTTCAAAACCGAGGAAATGCAAAAAATCGTTAAGACGGTTGAGACAACAAGCTACACAAGAACCTCTGGCGAGGACGGAAAAAGCGTTACCTTTACTCTTGTCTTGAGCATGTCAAACGGCGTCAACGTTACTGCCGGTGCTCCCGTTTATGAAACAGTTACCGACAAAAAGGGCGAGGCTGTAACAAATTCAAGCGGCGAGGTTCAGACAACACAGGTTACGACTACCGCAGCGGCAACGACGACCGAAACTGAAACTACTACGGGGGAGGCTAAATAGTTATGGCTTTAAGCGATGTTATTAAAAAGAAGCAGGCTACCGGCGACGGCTCGGAAAAGGAAAAAGCCGCTAAGAAAAATCCCCTCGACAACGTCAAAGTGGTAATTGCCGTATTGATTGTCGCTTGCATAGGACTTATCGTTCTTACCGTTTTCGGTGCGAAGGGTATCGACGAGACGAAAGCGAATATCGAAAAGGCAAAGGCACAATACAAGCAAAATCAGCTTGCTATCGCAAACCTCAAGGCTTTGCAGGCACGCAGCGGTGAATATAAGGATCAGATAGCTCAATACGATATAATGATTTCAAAGGATCCGCTTGATCAAATGCAGATTATGATTGATCTTGAAAAGGATGTTGAGGCGCATAATTGCAGCCTCACAGAGCTTACCTTCGGCGAGCCTGAGAAAAATGAGCAGAACGTCAATCAAATAGCTGTCAATCTTACAATTACCGGCTCATACAGGGATATTATAACCTTCTGCCATGACGCGGTAAGCGATAAGCAGATAAAGCGTATAGATACTATCAATATTACAGGTACAGAAGAGCAGAGAACGGCGCAGATCGTACTTGTAGAATTTTCAAGATAAGCAATATAATTCAATGGGCAGATTTTCGAATGGAGAGAGATTAAATAATGGCGAATAACAATCTGATAATCCCCGGAAGCATGGGCTCAAGGCTTGTTGCAGCCGGAATTATCACAGAGGAACAGCTTGCTGAGGCGTTGGAAATACAAAAAACGAGCAAGGAGCTTATCGGCACAATCCTTACGCAGTTAGGCTACTGCACAGAGGACGATATAGCAAAAACACTTGCCAAAAAGACAGGCTACAAATATGTTTCAATCAATGAGATAGGCGTCAATGTTTCAGCGGCTAACCTTATTACACCCGAAATGGCGTTGAGGAACCACATTCTTCCGCTTTATCAGGATGAAAAGACCTTGTATGTCGCAATGAAAAATCCGAACGATATCATTACGATAGACAACCTCCATCTTATGACGGGACTTGAGATTTGCCCCCTTGTCGCTCCCGATATGGAGCTTACCGCCGCAATCGAAAACTTTGCGAATATGAATTCGTCGCTTGACAATTACGACGAGGACGAAGCAAGCGACGACCAAAATGTATCAGAGGAATTTTCCATTGATGATAAGCCGGCGGTTTTGCTTGTAAACCAGATTATAAACAACGCCATTAAGGCAGGCGCATCCGATATTCACGTCGAAGCACTTGAAAAGCATATGAGAGTCCGTTTCAGAATCGACGGCGTTTTGCAGGAGGTAATGCAGAACCAAATCAAGCTTTTCCCCTCGGTTGTTTCACGTGTTAAGGTACTCGGCGGTATGGATATTGCCGAAAAGCGTATTCCGCAGGACGGTCGTGCTACCGTCAGATTTGAGGACAGAACACTCGATATTCGTATCGCAACAATGCCCACCGTTTACGGCGAGAAGATTGTTATGCGACTTCTTGAAAGATCGCAGGGCGTTGTAAAGCTTCACGATTTGCACTTCTCTGAGAGACAGTTTGACAGATTTGAAAAAGCAATTCATATGCCCTACGGCTTCCTGCTTGTTACGGGCCCCACAGGTAGCGGTAAATCTACAACTCTTTACGCTACTCTTGCCGAAATAAGCTCGGATGATAAAAATACAATTACACTTGAGGACCCGGTTGAGCGCCGTATGGCAGGTATCAATCAGGTTCAGATGAATAACAGAGCAGGTATGACCTTTGCGGCGGCTTTGCGTTCGGTATTGCGTTCTGACCCCGATATTGTCATGGTCGGTGAGATTCGTGACGGCGAGACTGCAAAGATTGCCGTCGAAGCAGCTCTTACGGGACATATGGTTCTTTCGACCCTGCATACAAACGACGCACCCGGCGCCGTAACCCGTCTTAACGAGATGGGCGTTGAACCGTTCCTTGTTACATCCTCACTTGTCGGCGTATTGGCTCAGCGTCTTGTCAGACGTCTTTGCCCCAAATGCAAGGAGGCGTATCAGATAAAGAGGGATGACCTTCTCAAGATATTCCCCGATCTTCCGCTTGACGAGTATCCAGACGAGGAGTTTACACTCTACAAGCCTAAGGGCTGTATCACTTGCAACAATACAGGCTATAAGGGACGAGAGGCTGTATTTGAATTCCTTACCGTTACCGAGGAAATGAAGGAGCTTATCCTTGACCGTGCAAACGCAGCGGCTATTAAAGAGCTTGCCATTAAGCAGGGTATGCACACGCTGAAGGATGAGGGTATTTACAAGGTCATGCACGGAAAAACATCTATAGAGGAAATTTTGAGAGTTATAGTTTAATTTATACGGAAAGGTGATTCGTATGAAATCAAGGCTTAAACAAAACGGCGGTTTTGCATTGACAGCGGTCATTGCGTTGCTGTTTATACTTTCGCTTATGGGCACGGCAATGTATGCTTATACAATGACCAGCCTTAGGACTGTACGCTTTTTGTCCGATAGAAAGAAAGCGGAGTATCTTGCTCAAGCGGGAGCAGAGGCCTCGGCATACGCATATCAGCTTGCTGTTAACAACAGAGGCTCCGACTCTGATGTCAATGAGTTTATCGTTGAAACAAGCGAGGACGGAGATAAGATTCAAACAAATAAAATATACCTTATTTGGAACAGGGCAGCATCTCCGGCAGCATATCAGTATGTTACCGAGGCAGGCATGGCTGCTTGTACGGATAAGGAAATAATCGGATATTATCAGGTCGAAATAACGAATATCGTCGAAACCAAAAAGGGTAAATTCCTGAAAACAGAGACAAAGGCTGACGGCTCGGGCATTGTAGCTGAGGAAGAGGTCGAAATGATTGACAAGCAGAGGCGTTTTGTCAGCAAAGGCTATGCGGTTAAGGGAAACGATATAAATGACGTTGTCCCTGCGACCGTGACGGCGAGAATTTCAGAGCCTGTTCAGGGGCTCGGTACATTTTACGATAACGACGGTGCCAATGCGGGAATTATCGACCCGATTTTAAATGACGAATTTACCAAGCTCGGCACGGTAAAGCTTCCGTCAAACCTTTCGCTTAAAACAAAGCATTTCGGCACATTTACAATCAACATAGGCGAACGAAGCACACCTGCAAAGCTCGGTTATTCTTCAGGCAACCTTATTTTGAACGCTCCCACGACGGGAACAATCAAGATGAAAGAAAATCAGGATAACATTGTTTCGTTTGTCGGAATGAATGACTTATTTGTAAACACGGATATTGACGTTACACCCACTAAAAAGAACTATAATATTATGTTCTTGAAGGGCAACAACATTGTAATAAACGGCGATATAGAGATTTTTGCATACGGATTTTACAGAAATACTGCCTTGCAGATTTCAAGCAATATCGGAATGTTAGCCGACGCCATAAGGGGAAAGTACAGATTCAGTACGGTCGTTTTGGGAACTCCGAACCCTGAAACTGCGGCAATTACCGACCCAATAAGCAATAGGGTTTATAACTTAGGTCGCTGCGGCAAGGTCTTTTTCGGCGGCGACGTATATGTCAATATAGAGATGCCGAACGTAGGAGTTTACAGGTACAAGGCTTTTTCTGCCGGCGACGTTTATTATTTTGACGACAACGCACCGCAGAATACAGGCAGTGAAAACGAATACGGCGTCGATTTGCTCAAATATTTCCTTGACTATTCGATTGCAACCAACAAATATTCAAAGAACGTACTTAACAGATTTGCGGATTTGATTGAGATTTATTATCAGACTGCCGACGGAGATACACCTACGCAGTATGTTGTCGGCGACGGCAACGGCGGAATTACCAAAAGCCTGATGAGAAAAATCGACGTTGACAATAACGCAAAAGACACATACAGCTCGATTATTCCGCCCGATCCCACGGATTCATCATCTCTTATGTGGGAATAAGACTTTTTGAAAATAAGTTAGGAGGAGCATTATGAAAAGTATTTTTAAGAGCATTAAAAGTACGGTAAAACAAAAACAAGGTATGACGCTTGTGGAAACACTTGTTGCCATAGCTTTGATTATGCTGATAATTTTTACCTTTACACCGCTTTTCCTCCAAAATTTCAAAAATATCCGCACGGCAGGCGAGGTTACAAAATCCTCATACGAAAAGGCGAGCTTGCTGGAGAGGCTTATTGCAAATAAGGGTGAAAACGCACCCGGCTATGAAATCTCCGTAAGCGATGTTCCGCTTACAATGACAAAGGATGGGGATACCGATAAGTCAGTAAGCTTCGGCTCGGACAGCTCTGCCGGTCAGGTTCACGGTACGATTATCGCAAGTAACCCCAACACGCCGAATTCATATTCGACCTTCTATGTCAGCGATAACACAAGCCGTATGCTCTGCTTCCCGAGCAATCTTACCGATGACTTTTTGACGACGGAAATTACGCTTGTCCCAAAGGGCTTTGCGTTTAACGCTGTGGCTGAAAACAAGAATGCGGATCAGGCAGGCTGGCACTTTAAGGTCAGCTATACCGACAAAAACGGCAACAAGCAAGCGGTTGGCAAGCAGTATTACGATATAGTTTTCAAAAAAGACGGAGCGACAAATGTTGCGGTGTTCACGCTCAAGGGCGGTAACAACGTCATTTGCTTTGAACATTCTCCGTTGGTAATTGAATACGGACAGGGCGTAGGCGACCTTCAGTACAGCACTAAAATCGAGGTCGGCGCACCCGAGATTATACTTGTCGGCGAAAAGGCTTCCGACGGTAAATACTATTATTATGCGACAAGCGGCGTTGATGAGTACGGACGTATGGACCTCATCGCAAAGGAAATGACGGGTTCTCCGCTTAAATCGGCAATGAACGACGTTGAGTGGGTCGGTGTCGGCAGCGGCGACGACGGCAACGGAGGAGACAATAAGTACGGCTACTATGTAATGGGCGGCGACGCAGGACAGGTACGCCGTTTCTGGAGAAACGAAAAAACGGGCAACTACTATTGGGGCGGCGACACACTTTGGCAGTATGACCGTTATGCATATATCACGTCAAAGGGAATGCCCGAGGGCGACAGCTACGAAAACATAACCGCCGATAATTCAACGCAGGCGGAGTTCAAGTCGATATTCCGTTCTCCGCAGACTGAAATTGACTGGAACGGCAGACAGATAAACTATCTTTTCAAATCACAAAAGACAAGTCTTTGGGACTATAAGGCCATTACATCAAACTACTTTACAGCGAACGTTGCAACCTCCGATTCGGGCAAGGCGTTCCTGACCCTCGGCGGTGTTGTTAAATGGCGTGACGGCACGGAGGCTTACGGCGGCAACTCGGACAGAGGTTGGGACGAAAACGAAAATATGCGAGCGTGGCTTACGTATGACGCAAGCAGCGAAAGAGCCAAAAAGCTTTCGAGCCTCGGCTATAAGGAGGCTGTAAATTATGAGTATGAAAATGATGATTCGCTCATAACCATTACCTCCGTCGGTGCGATTAAAATCGATAAAACGAACAAAAACTACATTGAAGTTCAGGATCAGACTCAGTGGAACAGCAAGGTTTATCCGAGTCAATCCTATACGCTTTATTGCGGACGAATTCCTGCCGTTATCGACGTTTGGGGTTGGAAAACGGCTTCGATTGGCTGGAAAGCATATATTCCGCTTGCGACATTGGGCGTTGCGTACAGCTCGAACAGCATATATACTCCGTCGGGAATCCATAGACCGGGCGGAACGGGAGCTTGGTATCCGACAGGACTTTTCGGAGACTCAAAAGCATCGAGCACAAGGCTTGATATTGATATATTCAAATCCTTAAAGTATGAGGACCTTTTGAACTTCTTTACCTCGGAAAATCCGTATAAGGACATAGTTTATCCGAGGTCAACGATAAAGAAGCCTGCATACTACACGGCTGTTAACGGAAGCGCCGGTCAGGCATTGGGCGAGCAGGGTAATAAGTATTACCTTACATCAGGCGAGGAAATCGACATTACAATCGGTTATCTTTCGCACCCGTTTGCAATCGGACTTGAAAATCCGTCAACATGGCTGATTACGGGCTTGACGGGTTCTGACTACTATTTCTATAAGTTTAACGGAACAGCAGGCAAATATGACCACTCGTTCCAGTCGGCAGGACTTCGAGATAACGTAACAATGCTCGACATTGACAGCTATCACGACGATATTACGGGCAACAATATTTCCGTTGCGGTCGGCTACACATTGGGTTACCTTTTCTCCGACTACAGCTGGGCAACACGTGTAAATGACATTTCGAATATGGGTGTTGTTTATATCAGAGGCTCGGGCGACGGCAGCGACAACGATACGATGGGCTCTATGGAGTCGGGTAAGGGCTGGTCGCTTAAAAAGGAAACCAACGTATTCCATCAGTTCTACGGAACAGACCAATATCAGGACGGCTCGGGCAATATGACGGCATTGGGCTGGAACACCTCGTATCACAGGTCGTTCTTCGGAATTTCAAACAGTGACTCTACACCGCCGTCAGGCCTTACTGCTCCGAATATCATTCCGGGTACAAAGCTGTACGGTACAAATACGCACCCGATGAACCAAACTCAATGTACAACGGTACGTTGGGGACTTACATGGGATGCAAAGCCGCAGTTTATGTGGGGCACGGACAACGGCTCGCTGTTCAGCTGGGGCTATGACTATGAAAAACCGACAAATTCAAAGATAACTGCGGTTACAAAGGAATTTGAAAGCTACATGTGGGCTGACAGAATCGGCGCAGCAGGCGGTCCTACGAACAGAAAACTCAAAGACGACGGCGACCGTGTACAGTTCTATGATTACACAAGCCAAAAGAATTCGACGTCGGACACATACGGCTTCGTATCCGTGTTAAGCGGAATAACCGACGTAGAGTTTGCGGACGATTATTGGGTAGCGGTAGGCACACAAAGCGGAAAAGCTCCCGAAACCTATTGTGCTTCGCAGTATTGCTATTCGGGCAACGGTAAGGCAGGCTCATATATCAACGTCAAATACTGTTACAGTGAGGAAAAACATCTCTACGCTTGGAAAGCGATTAAGATTGCCGATGAAACCAATATAAACTTCATTTCGATTACTTATTCCGAGGGTATATGGTATCTCACGGGTTACAAGGACGAAAACGGCAACGGCAAAAACGATGCCGATGAAAAGGCGTATATTTACTACTCGAAGGACCCGTCGGACGCAGGCGCATGGAAGCGTGTAAAAACGCAGGGTGCTGACGGCAAATATACGGACGACACCACGGCGGTATTTTTCGACGCAAGCGGCAACAAGAGGGATATTGACCTTGCGGGCGTAAACGCAATGGCATCTCAGGGATAAAACAGAGAAAGGGCGGCAAGGCTATGTTTAAGTTAATCAACAAAACAAAACATGACAGGCGAGGCTTTACTCTCGCAGAGCTTATTGTGGCTATCGCAGTTATGGCACTTGTTATGGGCTTGGTCGCTCAGCTCTTCGGCACGATATACAAGCGTTACGATATGGTCGAAAAGCAGTTTAAGCTTCAAGCACAGGTTGAATATGTTGTCGCACAGTTCCAAGAGGATGCGACAAAGACCTCGCTTTCGACTGCGACAAAGGTTGACATTTTCTATGAGGACCCTGCGACGGTTGAGGCAAATCAGATATTAGCCTCATGCCCTGAGCTTGGCACATTCACGGAAAATGCCGATGGTACGATTACTTTCCAGAAGCCTACAAATCAATACACCTATTATTTCACATACAAGGGATATTTCTATGGGCTTGCACCTATTCATTCGATTGATGAGGATAACAAGGTAACGATTAAGTCGAACGCTACCGCATACAAATTCTACTATCAGTTTGATAACCCGTTGAAGCTTGACGTTAAGTTCAGCGTGGGCGTTGATGCGTTCCAATGGGACACGACCGAAAACAAGGAAATGGAAAACCCGACGGACGCTTCGGGCAATGCGCTCAAGCATAAATATCTTGACAGCGGTATTTCGGTATCGGTTAAGAGCAACCGTGAATATTTGCCTGCGAAATATGACTTGAACTCGTCATTTTCGTTCGACAATATGAAAACCAACGGTCAGCTTGTCAACTGCAACAATGAAAGAGGATACTATTTCACAAGCGAATACACGGCAGGCTGGGACTCGGGAACGGATACTGAGGGTTATCCGTCGGATAGGCAGGAAGCGGATAAATTATATCCGAATTCTAAACGCTCGGGAAATGTTATAAGATTTATTTCCTATAATGACTCGATAGGCGGTGCACTTGATGCCGATACGGGAGACACCGAGACAGCGTTCACCTGCGGCACAAGATGGCTTATGGCAGGTACGGATATGGAAAGCGGAGTTGTCAAAACGCTTCGTGATTTCAGGGACAACACGCTTAAAGGCACATATCTCGGCGATATAATCATTGACAAGTATTATAACGAGTGGTCGCCTGCAATAATCAAAATTGGCTCAAAAAGTGATGTTTTGAAGAACTTTGGCAGGACTGTTGTTACCGATATGGCTATATTTATCGCAATGACAAGCGGAAATTAAGTGTTCTTTTACAA
>ENA-OYZM01000359-OYZM01000359.1-human-gut-metagenome-genome-assembly--contig:-NODE-359-length-14743-cov-5.940155_pt1 | contig 14743 bp, 13 predicted proteins | sample MGYA00243291_ERZ653477 | MGnify/ENA primary metagenome ERZ653477 (study PRJEB26926, sample SAMN06165024) | human gut metagenome | biome: ENVO:00009003; feature: ENVO:2100002; material: ENVO:00002003... | reverse complement strand
GTGCCATAGTGTTGCACGGAAAAAACACTCTCCCCTAAAAAGTCAGAATTTTGATGAGATTACGGGGTTCTTGACGGGTTCGTGCGAAGGCGCGTACTTTGCCGTACGTAACTGAGCAAGGTTCCGTCAAAACGCCGTAAGGTCGCAAAATTATGACTTTTTACAAAAGATAAAGGCTGCACTATGACAGTGCAGCCCTTTGTGTTGTTTTTTACGTATTACTTATTTGTTATACGTTTGCGGATTGATGATCTGAATTTCAAAAGCCTTTTCCTTTGTTTCGGGAGTAATAAGGTTTTCGTTGTAATCGCTGTCTTTAGTCGGGTCGGATTCACAGAAGTTGACGTAGCCTTTGATCGAGAACGTCTTTCCGTAGACTTTCCCTTCGACAGTTGCGGTGCCGTACGTTACGCGGTCGCCGTCTTTCTTCGTGCCGATGATGACTTTAAGCGCGATGTCGTCAATGATTTCCGCATTTGCGCTTGTGCCAGCCGCCTCTATTTTTTGGACTTTCCAACTGTTTGCCGTCTTATCGAAGTACGGGACGTAGGTCTTTCCGAGACGGTATGCCTGACGGAGCAACGATCCGGCTTTGGAGTCTTTTTTGATATAGTTGATTCCCACGTATGCCGTGCCGTCCTGCGGATTATTGAGTTCGGCTACGATATCATTGAAAAGTTTATCGGGCGTGTTGATAAGCACGAGTTCGCCGTTTTTAAGTTCAAACCCTTCTTCGCGGATATATGTCTCGTTGTTTTTCTTTACGGCGAGTTCAAGCTCTGCATAAAGCACGTACGGGTACAGATATTTGTTGCCCGCGCTGTCTTCGACCACGGCGTAACCGTATTTTTGCATTTCTGCGGTCGTTGCCGTCGCTTTATTGTCTGCAAAGAACTTTTCGCCCGCCGTCATATATCCATCGGGACGGCTCAACAAAAGTTGTTTGCTGAGACCTTTCGCGTAAATTCCGCGAGCCATCAACGTGTAAAGTTCGGTTTCGAACTCCTTATAAACCTCGACCGAGTCGTAGGTTTTGCCACTCAGGTCAACCTTATAATTCGTGAAGTATTTTATTGCAAGCGCGACCATGCTCACCGCGTCGATATTATTGTTGTTGTATTCAAACAAGTTGTTGAACGTCGCCCTAAGGAGGTTTTCGCCGCCGATAACGAGCGAGTTGTCAAGACCGTCCGCTTTGTCGATGCCGATAAGACCGTACACTGCGGGAACTATGCCCACGTTATCTTTAAGCAACAGGTTCATAACAATGTCGCCAATCGTGATGTCGTTTTCCGCTGCCGCTTCGGCTTTGTAATCATCGTAGTTTACGAACAAACCGTTGCCGTTCTTATTGATAAGGTAGTTGACAAGTTTCACGAAGTTGAGCCCTTTGACGTGCGCTTCGCCACTCGTCATCAGATGATCGATAGATTCGTTGACTTTTGCAAAGCTGTAAGAAACGTTGAATTTCTTATATTTCGCGCCGGTGTAGGTTGCCGAGTTGTCAGCGGTCAGCAGGAAGTATTCGCCCGTTTCCTCATTTTTGCCGTAATTGCCGTCTGCGTGTTCTTCATAGACCGAGTACAGGACGCCGCCGACTTTGTCTGTGTTGTCCTCGGCATAGAATCCCCATTTGCCGTCAACTTTCTTAAAGCCGTTCATACCGATTGCGCCGTTTTTACCAAGCGCGACGCACATATCGAGAATCCCGGGAAGAACGCCTTTGTATTCGTCCATGATTTTCGCGTCAAGTTGCAGGTCGTAATCGGGGTTTTCAGCTGTTCCTATGTTGGCGGAATACAGTTGAAGTTTCGCAAACACCTTATCGTTTGCGGTAATCGTTGCAACCGCGCGGGTGTTTTGGATATTTACGAAATCGAGCGTTCCTTTAATGTTGAGTTTCAGCGTTTTTGGAACGGTGAGCGTGTTTGTTTCCGCGTCATATTTCAGATCGTCGCCGCCGACTTTGAAGGTCAAGCCGTTGGGGCTGGTGTAGTCGTGTGCGACAAGGCTCAGAAGGTCTTCGCCAAAGTCGAAATCAAGACCTGCGTCGATATTCATTGCGCCGTAATCTTTTTTGTTTACAGCCGTCGTGGAAATCGCGTCTTTTTCGTTTCCGATTTTAAGGTCGGTGATTGCAAGTTCGATACCGAAAGTCCTGTTGTTTTCGCCTGCGGGCAGGTTGAGGTCGATGAAGAATTTGCTCATCTTGCCGATGCTGCCGTTTGCGCCCGCCTCCTTTTCAAAGCCCAACTTGATTGCGCTGTTTTTCGTCACGGCAATGTCAAGGCCGAAAAGATTGAGCGCGACCGTTGCGGAAAGTTTTTGCGACAAGTCGCTCTTGACGGACGCATAGCCTTTGTTCGCTTCTTGGAACTGACCACCTTTCCAGGTGTACCAGGTAGGTTCGCTGAACATGTTGCTTGCAAACGGTGTGCCTTTTAAGTCCGCGGTAAGAATGCCCTGAACGTCAAGAGTTTCGCCAAAGTAACTGTAAAACTTTTCTGTGCCTCCGAATATATTCGAAAGCGTTTTGTTGATCGAAATGCCGCTGAAAGAAATGTCCTTCTCAAAAATCGTGTCGGCAAGAGTTTTTACGACGTGCGTGCCATTTGCGTCTTTCACATATTCGCCGTTAACTAAGTTGTAACGATTTCTGCTTGCCGCATTTACAAGGTTGTCGTTGTACGGCATATACTCTTTCTTTACAAACGTGTTAATAAGCCCGGTGATAACTTCGTTAAGGTCAAAGTCGCCGCCGTTGAAAGCCTCGACAACGCTCTTTACGATATTGTTTTCGAGCAGCCCTTCGATCTTTGTGAAAAGCACGTCTTTGACGGTTTGTCCGTTTGCGGTCTTTTCAAGTTTCGTAAGGTCAACGCCGACTTTGTTCCCCGCGATCGTTGCGTAAAGGAAGTCTTTTTCGTAAATAAGACGGAAAGAATCGACGCCGTTAATGCGCGCGGACACGTCGATATAAGTTTCGTTGTCGGAAGTAAGAGCAACCGCTTTCGAATATCTCGTATATCCCGCCTGCGCGGAGTTTGCGGAATCGAACGCTACGAATTTCGCGACGAAGTTGCCGTTTTTGTCGACAACGTAGTTATTGCCTTCTTTCGTTACTCTGATTTCGCCTTCTTTCAGTTCGGTCGTGTCGGTGTACGTCACGTCGTTGCCCGAAAGCACGTATGCACCGTTTGCGTCAACAATATATTTGTCGATGACGTTCTGACGGTCGAGAAAACCTTTCAGAGCAAGTTCGATCGGCATTTTTTCTTGGACGCCGCCGTCCTTTTTAAGGGTGATTGTCGCGCCGAGGCTCAAAGCGATGTTTTTGCCGTCGGCAAGTTCAAACGAAGTGCCGTTTGCGATTTCGTTGGCGCTTTGGAACATCGTGTTGACAAATGCGTTCATCGAGGCGCCTGCTTGGTTGCCGGTGCTTCCGCCGCCGCCGGTTTCGCCACCGCCGCCGGTTCCGCCACCGCCGCCCGTTCCGCCGCCGCTTCCTTTATTGCAGGCAGCCAGAACGCCGACGCACAAAACGAGAACGCAAACTATTGCGAGTACTCGCAAAAAATTCTTGTTTTTCATTTTTCGTCTCCTTTCGAGATTTAAATTGTACACGCACGCGGACGTACGCATATCTCTACATCTTATATTTTAATATTTATTAGTTTTCTTGTCAAGGCTAAGTTGGGATTTCTGCCCTGCTCGCGCCGTTTCGGGGTTATCGGCAAATCGTTTTAAGGTAATTTTTAACCTAAACGTTACAAATACGCCCGCGTGTAATATTTTGCGAAAAACCTTTACATATTGTCCTTTCGTTTGTATAATAATCGTTAGGAGGAATTTTATGCACGATTCGCACGTTCACAGCATTTTTTCGGACGACGGCATGGAGGCGGTCGAAGACGTCGTTGCGACGGCGCTTTCTCGCGGTTGCGACTATGTCGCAATCACCGATCACGTCAACCGCGATTATCAGGTCATCGGATATGACAACCCGCAAATAAATATGTCGGCGTACGTCGCCGCGATGCAGGACTTCAAACGCCGCTTTAATAAGAAAGGCTTCCGCCTTGCCATGGGTGCGGAACTCGGTTTCCTGAAATCGGCAAACAATCTGTATATCAAAGACCTTGCCGATATCGACTTCGACGTCATTATCAACAGCGTTCACTGCGTGCTCGGCAGCGAGGTCTATTACGCGGAATATTTCAATAAGTGCCCCTATAAACACTTTGCCTATCTCGAATACCTGAAAGCCGTCCGGGAAAGCGTCGACGCGCCTTACCCCTACGACATTATCGGCCACATCGGCTATATCCAGAGAAACGCGCCGTATAAGGAGCCCGATATGTTTTACGAGGAGTTTTCGGATGTCTTTGACGATATCCTCACCGCCATCATCGAAAAGGATAAGTGCCTGGAAGTCAACAGCAAAACTTATCGCGGCGGAAAAACCACAAGCGAGTTTTCTTTGCGACACCTTTCAATCCCCGACGTCGACGTCCTGAAACGATACTACGAACTCGGCGGAAGGAAAATTTCTTTCGGCAGCGACGCACACCGCACAAACAGCATCGCTTACAATTACGACAAAATTGCGGCGGCAATGAAAGAAATCGGCTTTGAAGGTTTCACCCGATACGTGAACCGCGAGCCGGAACTTGTGAAGTTTTGATAAACCGAAAACAATACGATAACAAAAAACCGTCGTTTCCCGACGGTTTTTTCGCGCTTCGCGGTTTATAAAACGCTTTTCGTTACGTTGAACTTTACGCCGTAAGAGTTTGTGACTTCGTGATACTCCGCGTTTTCAAAAAGTCCGCTCGTGCGGGACACGACGTAATCCGCGCACTCAAAAAGGGGCTCCGAAAATCCTTTGTCGATATGATATATTTCGAGCAGTCGGCGGGCGGGGGTTTTAACCTTTGTGTTTCTGATTATTGCAAATAATTTTTTCATTTTGTTCACCTCTTGATTGCATTATTGCATACAAAATATGACAATGCTTTGCATATTATTGAAAAATGTTTGGTTTTTTTCATTTTTTTTCGCAAGGTGAATTTTTGCAAAAAGAAACGCCCCGAAAATCGGGACGTTCCTTTGATTTAGGTGGAAAGATTACTGTCGTAATCCGATAATAAGCATATTATCAGAACTTGAAGGAGCCGCTCAACGTAGCGTTTGCGTTGACTACGTATTTGCCGTTTTCGACTTCCGGTTCACCGGGAACGTATTTTGCAGAGCCTTCGATTGTGCCGTTAATGGTTTGACCAAGCGCCATTACGCTTACCGTGCCGTTGATTGCAAGGTCATTTTTGCCAAGGTTGGTTGCGTTTGCATTCGAGACAACGTTTGCAACGACGTTCACTTTCACAAGTTCTTTGTCGGTTGCTCCGACCGCTACGTCAACGTAGACTTTCGCGCCGGTTTCGGTATCGCTGATTTTGCCAAGTTCGACTTTCACGTTGACCTTGCATGCGTTGTCAACACCGACGTTAACTTCAACGACTACGCCGCCCTTTTCGTTTGCATATGCGGTGACTTTTGCGCCGGCGTTGTCGACTTCAACCCCTACATCTGCACCAAAGTTGAAGACCATCGTGTCTTTTTCTTTGTCATATACGCAGGTTCCTTTGATTTTTACAAGGTTGACTTCGCCGTGTGCAACAACCGCTTCAAATGTATAATCTTCTTTGCCGTTGATGTCTGCGTCTTCCTCGGAAACTTCGCCGTCTTTGATTTTCTTTGCGTTGATGTAAATCGTGGATACGTCGGATACGTCTTTGCCTTCGGCGTCTTTATAAGTGACGGTCACGAGCATTTTGTAGTTGTATCCGTCTTTGTCGGACGAGGTGATTTCAACTTCGACGCTGTGATCTTTGATGTACGCCTTTGCGTTGTTTACGTATTCGTTAAGGTATTTTGCAAGTCCGTCGGTTGCCGCGCTGATACCGGGGATTGCGCCGATGCCGTTAATGGTGAAAGAAGGCTCAACGTTTTCATCCGCTGCCTCCGCCGAAGCTGTGCCCGCTGCCGAAGAGTTCATCGCGACTGCGATTGCCGTGCCGAGAGTTTCAGCGTTGTCTGCTTTTGCAGGTGCGGTTTTCTTGTCCTTATTGCAGGCGGTAAGTCCGACCGCAAGAGCCGCTACCATCGATACTACAAGAAGTATTGCCAGGATTTTCTTTTTCATATTGAGTAAAACCTCCGTGTTTTTCAAATTGTTTTCGCAAAGTAAACAATCGACGAGCGCGTTTTATTGGGATTTTCTGAAAAATTTTTTATTTTTTCAAAAACGATTTAATGTTGATATTTCTTCTCAATTCTTATTTATATTAAATTGCAACAAAAAACCTTACCGTTTCCGATAAGGCTTGTTATTATTTTTATAGTGTTTACTAAATATTAAAAATACTGTTCGATGTATGTTCGCTCGGGTTCAGAATCTTGTTGATTAAATCCGTGATATATTTGTCGTACATCGCCTTGATTTTCGCAAAGTCGATACTACGGATTTCCGCAACTTGTTCTTTCCATGGGGAAGGCAACATGCTCTCGATTTCTGTAAGTTTATTAATCATATCATCATAATTGCCTTCCACAAATAACACTTCAAGCCCACTGCTCTGCATAAGGGCTGAAAGTTTTTCTTTCGCATATTTATAATAGACGTCCGAAAAAATGCTTCTGTCGCCGTCCCATGATTCTTCCAGCAGGCTCTTTCTTTTGGCAAAAGCAGCGGTTAATTGTTCAAAACTCATTGATGAAGTTGCGTTTTGCAAATATTTCTTCGCTTGGTTTGCAAGGTCTTCCTTTGAAATCGTCTTTATCGACAGCGAAAAGTCAAACGCCGTGGAAAGTCGTTTGGCAAAGCTTTCGGCGGTCTCGCCGGAGACGGAAACGGAAAGCCCGTCCGTGTCGTCAACGAATTTGAGCGTCCGCGCGGCTTCGTTGATTTTCCTTATCGCAACGTCAAATTTAAGCCCTTTCAATTCGCCCAAAATGTGCAGTATCATGTCGCCGTCCACGTTTTCGGCGCGCACTGTTTCCACGGTTTCTTCGTTATTTAACGTGAGCGTGATATTTGCGCCGTCGGTTTTTTCGTCCGCCGCCGCCGTCGCTTTGTCCGCGCCTACCGACACTTGCACGTAATAGTAATTGCTTATCGGCGAATTATCTTTTTTCGGCGCGAGTAAGACGCCGCAGGTGATTGCAATGGCAACAATCAGCACGCACGCCACGGCGGACGTCGCGATTCTGAACGCTTTGCTTGCGCCCGCTTTCTTTATTTTCGCCACGGGTTTTTCGATATAGGAGGACTGCACGACGTTGTCGCAAACGCGCGGCGTAATGCTTTCGATTTCGCTTTTTAATTTGTTTTTCAAATCTTTGTTGTTCACGCTTGATCCTCCTTTAAGTATTTTCTGAGTTTTTTAAGGCTGTTGTTGTACGTCCAGAGTACCGTACCAACGGGTTTTTTTACGATTTCAGCAATCTCGCGATGTTTGAATCCCGCCACGACGTACAGCATAACGATTTGCGCTTCGTCGGCGGTCAGCACCTTTTTCATCGCGTCGGTGACGGTGGTGTCGGCAAGTTCTTCGACGCTCTTTTCGCCGGACACGGGTTCCCACTCCGAAAAATCCGTCGCTGTCTCGTACTTCGCGCGCTTTACGTGGTTGAAGGCGATGTTTTTGCCGATCTCGATAAGAAACGCCGCCGGATTGCCCGATTTGTAACTTTGCACGCTTTGTCTGAAACGCACGTACGTATCCTGCATAAGGTCTTCGGCAACTTCCCTTCTCCTTACTATCGACAATAAATACGAAAACAAACCTTTTGACGTGAGTTCGTAAAACTCCGCAAAAGCGGTTTCATCGCCCGATTCCTTGATGCGCGCTATTAAAATGTCAAGGCGTTTATTATCCAAACGGAATACCTCTTTTATTTAATAGGCATATTATACAAAGTCGGGAAGAATTTTGCAACCGATATAACCCTTGCAACAATTAAACAATCGAATCCCTTTTTTTATTTGACGATTTTTACATTTTTTCGGATTTTGTCAAAAAAAGGCAAATTTTCAGGTTCCGCCGTGTTTTTTCCAAAAAGAAACCCCGGAAAATCCGGGGGGGTTCTTTCTTTTTGTGTTTGTCAGCCTTGGATTGCTCCGACGGGGCAGCCTTCTGCGCAAGCGCCACAATCGATGCATTCGTCGGGGTTGATTTCGTATTTACCGCCGTTTTCGGAAATAGCACCTACCGGGCAAGTGTCCGCGCACGCTCCGCAAGCGATGCATTCATCACTGATTTTGTGTGCCATAGTAACGTCTCCTTTTCTAATTTGTCTTATTTGGGTTTTCCCCTTTTCATTATATTACCACAGCGCCGCGGAATTTGCAAGGGTTTTCAAATTTTACTTGACTTTTATTTAGACAAACGCGCGAAAACAATATATAATAAGGATTATGAAACCGCTGTACGACAAAATCTGCGAATACGTCGCAAAAAATCCCGCGCGCTTCCATATGCCGGCGCACTTCGGCACGGGCGAAAACCCGCTTTTTTCAAGCGCGAAATACGACGTGACCGAACTCGATTTTTCGGACAATCTGCAAAATCCGACGGGCGTTATCCTTGAAAGCGAAAAGGAATGCGCGAAAACGTATGGCGCGAAAAACTGCTTTTATCTGACCTCGGGCAGCACGACGGGGGTTTTCATCGCAATGAGCGCGATACGAAACCGCACCGACGAAATTATCGTTGCCCGCTCTTCGCACAAGTCGGTTTACGCGGCGGCAAGAACGCTCGGGTTTAAGGTAAGATATATTCCGTCGTCTTTCGACAAAAACGGAATCCCTTTGCCCGTGACGGAAAAAGACGTCGAAACCGCGCTTGAACAATATCCGTCTGCGGGCGCGTGCGTCATAACGTCGCCGAATTACTTCGGCATGACCGCGGACGCAAAAAGTATATCCGCACTTGTGAAAAAACGTGGCAAAATTCTTTTCGTGGACGAGGCGCACGGCGCGCATTTCCCGTTTTCAAAACGCTTTGAAAAAGGCTTTTCAGGATTTTCCGACATCACCGTTACAAGCTTTCACAAAACCTTACCCGTGTATTCGGGCGGAGCGGCTTTATTTTGCAATAACGATACTTTAACGGACGATTTGTTGCGTTTACGTGCCGATTTGCACACTACAAGCCCGTGCTATCTTACCCTTGCAAGTATGGATTATTCCATTGACGAAAGAAGAATATCGGGCGAAGAAAAGTATGAAAACCTTTTTGAAAAGGTAAACTTATTAAAAGAAAAACTGCCCGGGAAAATAATTGAAAACGACGACTTCACAAGGCTTGTCGTAAGGTGCGGGGACAGCGGGTTTTCGGCGCTAAAACGTAAAAACGTCGTGCCCGAAATGACCTTTTACGATTTGGCGGTCTTTATACTGTCTCCCGAAAACGAGGAAAGAATCGACGATATTTACGACGCCTTAAAAGACGTGAAATGCGAAAGCGCGCGTGAAATTCCGCCCTTGCCCGCGCCTGTTTTCAAAAAAGTAACGGGCGGCGGCGCGTATCTTCCGCTGCACGACGCGATTGGTCACGTGTCGCTCGGGGAAGTCGGGACGTATCCCCCGGGCATTCCCGTCGTCGCGTACGGCGAAGTAATTACCGAAAATATTGCCGATTTTTTGAAAGACCGCGACGTTTTTGGTTTTGTAAACGGCAGATTATATGTTACAATAGATAAGTAGAATAATTAACGGACATCATTATGAAAGGAAAATTTATCACTTTTGAAGGCGGCGAAGGCGTCGGAAAATCCACGCAGGTTCGTCTTCTTATGGAATATCTTGAAAAAACGTCGCAACCCGCCGTTCTCGTTCGCCAGCCCGGCGGCACTCCCATTTGCGAAAAAATTCGCGAAATACTGCTCTCGCCGGAAAGCGCGGATATGACGCCCGAGTGCGAGGCGTATCTTTACGCGGCGGCGCGCGCGCAACTTTTAAGGGAAGTCGTCATTCCCGCCCTTAACGAAGGAAAAATCGTGATTTGCGACAGGCACGTCGACAGTTCGGTCGCCTATCAGGGCGCGGGACGCGGACTCGGCACCGACGTCGTGAAAAACATAAACGCAAAAGCAATCGAGGGCTGTCCCGTCGACGCGACGGTTTTCATCGACCTACCCCACGACAAAATGTTCAGAAGCCGCAAAAAGGCGGAAGAACTTGGCGACCGTTTCGAGGTGGAATCGGGCGATTTCCACGCCCGCGTTTACAAGGGCTTTTCCGACATCGCCGACGAAAACCCCGAAAGAGTGATCCGCATCGTCCCATGCGAGTGCAAGGCAGAAACAAGCCGTCATATTATCGACGCCCTTCGCGAAAAAGGACTTATCAAATGATTGAGTTTCAGGACGCGCTGAAAAAGAGCCGCGCCTACAACTTAATAAAACACGATATCGACACGGGCAATTTGTCGCACGCTTATATGGTGATCTCGCCCGACGTTTTCGCCGTGCAGAATCTTTTCAGACTGATTGCGTGCGCGGTATATTGCAAGGACGCCTGCACGACCTGCCCCGTTTGCAAAAAAGTGCTGAACGGGAATCACGCCGACGTGAAATTTATCAACGAAGACGGCAAAAAAATCAAGGTCGAAGACGTCGCCGCCCTTATCGAAGACACCGAAACGAAACCGTTTGAGAGCGACAACAAACTGTACTTTGTAAATTCCGCGGACAAAATGAACCCCGCCGCTCAAAACAAATTGCTGAAAACTCTGGAAGAACCGCAAAAAGCAGTGAGCATATTTCTGGGGGTCGGCAGCGAAAGCGCGATTCTGGACACGGTGAAGTCGAGAACGAAAAAAATAACCCTTGACAGGTTTTCCGCGCAGGACATAAAAGACGCATTGATAAGTTCCGGCGTTGCCGTCGGGAACGCGACGATTGCCGCCGCCTGCGCCGACGGTATGCTATGGCGCGCAAAGGAAATTTCGTCAAACTCCGCCTTTTCGGAAACGTTCGACCGCGCCATATTCATACTTAATAATCTGAAAAAAAGCAGCGATGTGGCGTCGTTTTTGAACGATAAAACCCTTGATAAGGATAATTTGCCCGTTTTTCTGGACGCGCTCTCTATTGTTCTTCGCGATATGATTGCGGCAAAAACCGACAAGAACCTTATCATGAGCAAGCATAAGGAATGGGAAATCGAAACGCTGTCGAAAGGCTTTTCGCTGGACGCCCTTTCCAACATACTTTATCTTGTCAACGAAGAAAGAAAAAAATTGAGTTTTTACGTGGGAAGCACCGGCGTTGTCGAAAACCTGCTTCTCGGTATTTTGGAGGTTAAATATAAATGTCAGTAACGATAGTCGGCATAAAATTTAAGAACTCGTGCAAGGTGTACTATTTCAGCCCCGAGAACATTTCGTTTTCGGAAGGCGACGCGGCGATTGTCGAAACGGCACGCGGCACGGAATACGGCGAAGTCGTGCTCTCAAACCGCGAAGTCGACGACAAAGACGTCGTGCAACCTTTGAAACCCGTTTTAAGGAAAGCCACCGACACCGACAAAAAACAGGTGGAAAAAAACCTTGCCATGCGCCCAGAAGCCATTCGCATCGCAAACGAGAAAATCGAAAAACACAACCTTAATATGAAACTTGTGGACGTGGAATACACCTTTGACCGTCAGAAGATTATCTTTTACTTCACGGCGGCGGGACGCGTCGATTTCCGCGACCTTGTCAAAGACCTTGCGGGCGTGTTCAGAAACCGCATCGAACTTCGCCAGATTTATGAACGCGACGACGCGAAAATGCGCGGCGCGCTTGCCCCCTGCGGACGGCCGTGCTGCTGCAACACCTGTCTTCCCGACTTTGCGAAAGTTTCCATCAAAATGGCGAAACTTCAAGGATTGTCGCTTAACCCCACCAAAATCAGCGGCGTTTGCGGACGTCTTATGTGCTGCTTGAAATTCGAGAACGATTACTACGCCGAAATGTACAAAAAAATGCCCAAGGTCGGCAGTCGCGCAAAAACTCCCGACGGCGAAGGCGTCGTGGAAAGCAACGACATCTTAAAACAGCAGGTCAAGGTCAAAATCATGGACAAAGACGGCAGTTTCGACGTCAAAACCTATGACCTTAAAGACGTGTCGGCGCGCGTACATCAATCGGTGGAACCCGACGATTCTTCGGACGACGAGGAGCTCAAAAAACTTGAAGATTGATATATGGATATATCTTTTTTGAAATGCAAGGCTTATCAACAAAATATTTTGTGTCGAACATGAGATATTTTTGTTGACAATTTTCTTTTATAAGTTTATATTACGGGCTATGAAATCAGAGAAATCGAAAAAATTTTTAAATCGTGTCGGGTTTTACGGTCTTTTGATATTCTTCGCACTGCTTCGCGCGGTGGCGTCGTACGTCTTTATTGTCCCGAACGCATTTGCCCCGGGCGGCGTAGGCGGTATCGCGAGTATCGTGTACAACGTCGTCAATTTGTACGACCATAAACTTGCGGAAAGCGTGTTCAACCCCGCCGTCACGATTTTCGTGCTGAATCTGCCGCTTGTTATCGCGTCGTTTTTCACGCTCAACAAACAATTTGCAATCAATACGACCATCGTAACCCTTGGCTATTCGGGCTTTATGGCACTGTTTTCAGCACTTAAACTGCCCGTATTTCAAGGCTCGGGCATGGAAAGCAGTCTGACGATAATCTCGGCAATCGCGGGCGGCGTCATTTCGGGCGTTGCGCTTGGCGGCTCACTTCTTACGAACAGCAGCGCGGGCGGCACGGATATACTTGGGAAAATCGCAAACAAGAAAAAGCCCGAACTTAATACAAGCTGGTTTATTTTCCTGTTTGACAGCGTCGTCGTTTTGCTGTCGGGTATCGTCGGTCTGCTGTCGGCAAAAGGCATGGACGCGAACACGACCTTCGTCAAAATCGCTTCCCCGATATTTTACTCGTTCATCACCCTGTTTTTGACAAGCGAGGTCGCGGACGTCATCACGACGGGTACGCAGTCGAGCGTCGTGTTCAATATCATCACCGATAAGGCGGAAGAAGTCGGCGACGCAATCGTGCAAATCCTGCACCGCGGCGGCACGATAATCCACGCGGAAGGCATCTACACAAACTCCACCAGAAAAATCCTGGTCTGCGTCGTGAAGAAAAAGCAATCCGCCCTGCTCAAACAAATCATAAAAGACGTCGATCCCGACGCGTTCACCTATATAAATAAGGCGAAAGAAGTCAGCGGCTTCGGCTTCCGCAACAATCAATAACAACACGCAACGACATAAACCCAAAACAAAAGCACCGAAATATCGGTGCTTTATTTTTGCCATAAGCAATGCGGTTATATTTGCTTCGCAAGTTTAATTTGTTCTAAAAATACACTCTCTAAAAAGTCAGAATTTTGATGCTATTAAGCCCCACAAGTACGCAGTATCTTGTGGGGACCCCGTGACGTTTCTTGGCAAGTTCTTACGAGGGCGCGTACTTTGGCGTACGTAACCGAGTAAGGTTTTGCCAAAAACTCAAAAAGGCGCGAATTGTCGGCTTTCAAAAAGAGTTGAGGTCGCGGAACGCACTAGGCGTACACCCCACCTCCCCCTTGAAAACTTTGATGAAATATCCGCTGTCGTCGAAGCCGATTTCTTTTGCGATGGTCTGCACGGATTTGTTTGTCGTAAGAAGTTCGTTCTTCCCGCGCTCGATACGCAGGCGGTTGAGATGTTCGATAAGGTTTTCGCCGGTGACTTTTTTGAAAAGTTTGCTGAAATAACTTGCGCTGACGTCGCACATCGACGCAAGAGTTTGAAGTTTCACGGGCGAAGTGTAGTTGTCGTTTATGTAGTTTATCGCGGGCTGAATAATCGACGCGTTTTTATTGATGCGTCTGAACGTCTGATTTTCGGGCAGCGCGCCGTTCCCGGACTGCGACAAAACGTTGGACAAGCGGTAATTGCAAAGGTAATTTATAAGGCTGATGTTTGCGTCGAGGTCGGCTTTCGACATAAGGGTGAGCTTATCGTAATAAGTTTTTGCGTTTTCAGCGAAGTCAACCGCGCTTTTTTCGGAAAAGATTTTCTCGATATGTGCTTTGTCCGCCTCGGGCAGTAAAATCTGACCGCACATAACCGCGCCGACGTAAAGATTCTGATAAATAATGGGAATCGCAACGTCGACGACGCCCATATGACAAACGTAAGTGTACGGTTTTTTATTTCTTGCCGCCTCAAGTCCGCCGCGACTGTCGCACTTTTCGCAAAGGTGTTTGTATTCCGGGTGATTTCTTACGAGCGCGCAAAAATCCGTGCAGCAACTGTGAACGGTAACGGGCGCGCCCGTATAGTCCACCGTAATGCACGCAAGTTTTGTGGCTTTTGCCATTTCGTCCTGTAATTTCTGGAAATCGCAATTTCTTATGGTTGCAGCAAGTTCGCTTTCGTAGTTTATCATATTTTCCCTCAACGCGATTATACAACATCGGCGCGGCAATTTCAACGCTTTTTCAAAAATTTGTTCAAAAATATTCGATAATGCTGAAAAAATTTCCTACGAATTGTCGGAATTTTCCTATTATTTTTGCGGATTATCTTGTATATTTACTCGCATAATCGCGAAAAAACACTTTGCTTTTGTGTCAATTTATATGTCTGTCTCTTATACACATCTCCGAGCCCACGAGACCGAGGCTGATCTC
>ENA-OYZM01000357-OYZM01000357.1-human-gut-metagenome-genome-assembly--contig:-NODE-357-length-14760-cov-5.085549_pt1 | contig 14760 bp, 10 predicted proteins | sample MGYA00243291_ERZ653477 | MGnify/ENA primary metagenome ERZ653477 (study PRJEB26926, sample SAMN06165024) | human gut metagenome | biome: ENVO:00009003; feature: ENVO:2100002; material: ENVO:00002003... | reverse complement strand
CGGTCTCGTGGGCTCGGAGATGTGTATAAGAGACAGATCCAGACGTTTCGTAAATCCTCAGAAAGTATATGTAGACCTTTCTCAGAAACTCTGGGATCTGAAAAAAGACCTTCTGGAAGAAATAAGTGAGAAAGCTCTCGACTGAGCATAAACTCAGATTAAGAGTAACAAAACAGACAAGTCCCCGGCTCCAACCGCAAAAATCAACAGGCAGTTGAAGCCGGGGACTTACTTTTTGATTCAGTTAAAACATATGCTGACATCACAGATTTCGCTTTTAGTCCCAACTCTCATATTTGGTCCAAAAAGCCCTACACCGGATGTAACGATATTATGCATATTTCCTTTCTTCAGATAACCACAGGGATTTTCCCAGAAGAATCTGATCACAATATTTCCCGGAAATACCTGTCCGTCATGGGTATGTCCGCAGAGATCTACGTCCACACCTGTATCCGCCAGTTCCTGAAGTTCTCTCGGCTCATGATCGATAACCAACACTGGCAGTGACACATCCATACCCTCTGTGATTTCCTGCGGAGTCTTTCGTTTATCAATCCCCCGTCCGGGACGCTCATAATCCGGTCTGCCATACAGATAAAAGGAATCATCGATGAGCACATATTCATCTCTCAGAAGCGTAATCCCCGCTTTCTCCAGAAACTCATCCATCTCCGGGGTACTCTCTTTCTTTTCCTTACTGCCAAAGGTAAATCCCGCCAGAATCTTTTCCTGGATATCGTGGTTTCCGTAACATGCATACACGCCATACTTCGACCGAATCCCTCTCAATATCTCCGCCAGTTTTTCCGGATCATCCAGTGCCTCATATTCATTGTCAAAAATATCTCCTGCCACTACCACCAGATCCGGATTCTGCTCATTGATCTTCTCTGTCATCTGCTCCATCTGCTTGCATCCAATATTATATCCCAGATGAAGATCTGCGATCAGAACCACATTTAATTCCTTCATATTTCCTGCCTTTTTATCAACAGAAATATTGTACTTCGTTGTATGTATATTTCCGGCACTGAGCACTCCGTAAATACTGACTGTTGAAATGATCACCGCACAGACAGCTCCCACAACAGCAGTTCCCATATTGCTGAAAAGCAATTCTCGCCCCGGAAAGGCAAAATTTCTAAGAGGATATTTCAGTAACAGTCTCAATCCATCCGCGATTCCCAGAGTCATAAGTGTATACATCAAAACACCGAGCCAGTAATTACTCAGAAGCTTCATAAATCTCCTGAATCCTGATGCAGGTGCCATAAATGCGATCAGTATACTAAACACTACAAATAAATATACAAGTCCAATCCCCCTGCACACCCACACATTCCGAAAAACCGTATGCAATACCTGAAACCAGTGCAGGCTGCGAAGCAGGATATATACACACACCAACAGATAAAACGGTGCCAGATATATTGCAGCCATATAATATGTCTCCTTTCCACCTCTCATTGCCATAACAATTTTATTACTATAACAATTCCAGAAAATCATAACTGCTTCTTATTATACAAAAAAGAATCCTCAGCCGCTAGTGTGCCGACAAGTTGATTCTTGAAACAATCTTGCAGGATAAATTTTCTTATTTCAAGGCGGAGGAAGGAGGCGTAGCGGTGGCTACGGCGACCGACGACAACGCGGAAATAAGAAATTTAGACGCAAGATTGTTCGAGAAATCAACTTGTCGGTACACTACCCTAAGCTGCTGAAGATTCTATTAATTTTACTGTTCCATCTGTCTTCCCAGAAATCCACTTGCTGTTCTGATGAGCATCTTCTCTGATTCACCCATCACATCCCTTTCATTCTTTCCCAGTAAAAGCACAGATCCTACTGTATCTCCTGCACTGATAATAGGCTGCATGATCTGGGAATACAAAGGTTCTCTCTGTTCCTGAGTCACAGGTATCCTGCTTCTGTCATTTCCGTTGGCAAACACAGAGCTTCTCTCCGTAATTGCATCTTCCAGAGCTTTGCTGATAGGTTTTCCCACATATTCCCTGCTTCCCTGTCCCGCAGCAGCCACCACCTGATCGTGATCTGTGATACACGCTACCATCCCGCTTGACTGCGCCAGCGCCTCTGCATATTCCTTTGCAAAAACATTCAGTTCTCCGATAGGGGAATACTTTTTCAGAATAATCTCCCCCTCCCGGTCAGTAAAAATCTCCAGTGGTGTCCCCTCTTTTATCCGCAGCGTTTTTCTGATCTCCTTAGGAATGACCACACGCCCCAGATCATCTATGCGCCGAACAATTCCTGTCGCTTTCATGCACTTTTCTTCCTCCTGTTTTTCCTTTTATCGAAGTTTACTGTCTTTGTACCCTTCAGTTTCCATATCATGTGTTGTATGGTTATTATGTGGAAAAACAGGGAGAATATACATTTCTGTATTTACAAAAAATGCCATTTAACTGCAATCAAGCGGTTATTTCCCGGAAAGTAATTCCATCAGTTCCTCTTTTGTGAAGCTGCCTCCGTTAAGCCCTTCGCCCTCCAGGATCTGATCTGCCAATTCACGTTTCTTTTCCTGCAGTTTCAAAATATTTTCTTCAATCGTATCCTTCACGATCAGCTTGTATACATTCACTACATTCTTCTGACCAATTCTGTGTGCTCTGTCCGTTGCCTGATTCTGCACTGCCAGATTCCACCATGGGTCAAAATGGATTACAATATCTGCTGCCGTCAGATTCAGACCGGTTCCTCCTGCCTTCAGAGAAATACAGAATACCTGTGTGTCATCTGTGTTAAAGTTCTCTACCATCTGTGCACGCTTCTCCTTACTTGTAGAACCAGTCAGCATATAGTAACTGATCTTCTCCTCTTCAAGGCGCTTCGCAAGATGGTCAAGCATTGTCGTAAACTGCGAAAACAACAGAATCTTATGTCCGCTCTCCACTGCATTACTGATCATATTCAGGCACATATCCACTTTTGCAGAATCAGCTTTATAATCTGCAAAAATAAGAGACGGATCACAACAGATCTGGCGCAATTTTGTCAGCTCTGCCAGAATTGTAATCTTTGAGGTCTTAAATTCTTCTTCGGACTGCTTATCCAGCATCAGCATCATCCGTTTCACATGTGCATCATAAAGCTTCTGCTGCTCTCCTGTTAGCTGTACAAACATATTCTCTTCCAGCTTATCCGGCAGATCTGTAAGCACTTCCTTCTTCAATCTTCGGAGTACAAACGGCCGGATCATTTTCTGCAGACGTTTCATTGCATCTTCATCTGAATTCTGAACTGCCGGAATTTCAACTTCTTCCCTGAACTTCTTATAACTGTAAAGGAAACCGGGCATCAGATAATCAAATATACTCCACAATTCACTCAGGCGGTTTTCCACCGGAGTTCCTGTAAGAGCCAGCCTGAAGTCTGCCTGAACCTCTTTTACTGCTTTCGCAGCCTGAGTGTTTGCATTCTTGATATACTGAGCTTCATCAATAATCTCACATCTGAACTTATATCCTTCATATTCGCTGATATCCCTTTTCAGCAAATCATAGGAAGTCAGAAGAATATCCTCAGAATCTGCTTCTGCCAGGATCTGTCTTCTCTCTGCTGCAGTCCCTGTCACCATCTTTGCTGTAAGCTCCGGTGCAAAACGTTGAATTTCACTGCTCCAGTTATATACCAATGATGCAGGAGCTATAATTAATGTATTTCTTTGCAGCTTTCCAGTTTGTCCATCTGCCTTCTTTCCATCAGCTTTCTGCGCCTCTGCTGCCTTGCACGCCTGTTCCACTGTCTCAATTTCACTCTGCATATTTAACATTGCAGTTTCTTTTACTGCTATATTTTCAACAACAGTATTCCTTCTTTCCAGAAATTCTGACAGTAGAAATGCAATCACCTGCAACGTTTTTCCAAGTCCCATATCATCTGCAAGTATTCCGCCGAATCCATTATAATTCAATGTCTTAATCCACAGAAATCCCCGTTTCTGATACTCCCGCAGAACTTTATCCAGGCTCTCCGGCACCTCAAAATCATTATCCTCAATGGTCTTCATATTTCTTACCAGCGACTTAAAAGATTTATCCTTTACTGCCGAAACAACCGGATTCTCTTTCAACTGTGCATCCAAATACAACGCACGGTACTTCTGTACTTCAATCTTATCCTGCTTCATCTGCTTATCCGTCAGCTGAAGCCCTGCCCTGAGTTCTTCCACTGTATCCAGACCCGAGTCTGCTGCATTTACAAAAGCTCCGTTTTTCAGACGATAGAACTTTTTCTTCTTATTATATCTGGAAAGAATGTCAATCAGTTCTTCCTTTGAAATATCTCCTGCTGTCATACTCAGCTCCAGCAGATTTCCACTCAGGGAAACACCTACTGTAACCTTTGGCGAATTCCGGACTTCAATCCGTCTCAGCGCATCAGAAATAAATACTTCTCCCACTGCCTGCAGTGCCTGAATTCCTTCTGTCAGAAATTCATATTCCATCTCTTCATCATCCGCAATTACCGCACACTGTTCAAATGGATTAAAAGCATTCGAATATTTATGAATCACATTTCTGACAACTGTTTCTCTATTCATATCCCTTGCTGCAATATCGTCCGTTGTATATAAAGAAAATTCCCTGTCTCCATACTTAACAGTCGCCTTACATGTAACCATATTTTCCTGCGGTGCATCCAGATAAAATCGAAACTCCGGTTTAACCATTCCATAATTTTCCGGATGAAATTCAACCATTCTGCATTTAAAAAACTTCTGGATCACCGGTAAAAGTTCCTGACAGAATGCCGGTACATCTTTATTTTCTATAAACGCTTTCTCACCGGGGATCAAAGACAAACTGTCCAGAAAATCCTTAACAGGTAAAAGCTCTTCTACATTCTCAATATAAATCTTTTTATCATAAAAGCAAATTTTATACTGTTCCGTATTTGCCGCACACGTAAATTTGCTTACCTTCAGTTCAATTCCCTGCTTTGCACCTGTTATGGTCATTTTTCTCGGAAGATGTTCTCTGGTTATTTCCCAGGTTGTGTTTCTGGTTCCTATGGATTCTCCCTGCAATGTCTTTCCTTCCATCAAAAGCAAAAATTCTGCCAGTTCATTTCCTGACAGCTCCAGATGCCTTACCTTTTCCAGAGTTCCCATATAGTATCCATAATAGGAAGAGGATCTGTGAAATTGCCTGTTGTTGTCTGCCCATTTACAGATAAATTTCGCAAGCGGTCTGGATTCCTCGGCAAAGGATTCTATTGTATGGACAAACTGAAGATTTTTCCCATATTTATAATCATCCTGATTTGCTATATGAACATCAAAGGAAAATGCATCCTTCAGTACGTACATTTTATTAATTCCTATTTTAAATTCTACTGTAAATGTTCTTCCGTCAAAATTAAAATATGGTTCCAGCCTTACTTTTCCATAAGTGCTTCCCTGAATCAGTGGAAGAGACTTCGCAACTGCCTGCTTCTGCAATAATGAAGCCAATTCCGGCGTGGTATGCATCTGCACTCCTTTTCTGATCGTATGGGTCAGACCACCTTTTACAATTTTTTCTACAGATTGTCCGTAATCATAACTATCCATATCATTTTCATAATCATTATATTGCAGAAGAACCGCTACACAATGTTTACAAAGTCCACCATATTCTGCATATGCCCGACATTCACAATAGCAGGTATCAACTTCATCATTCTCTGTATCGATTGATACATCTACTTCATAGATATTTCTTCCACTGCCTTTTACAGATGCAACAATTTCATCAGACGCACCCATATTTTTTACATCCATATCCAAAACTTTTCCTGTTGCATAAAGTTCTGCACCTTTACTGTATGATGAAGAATTTGCCATATATCTGATCTGAGTTTTTGAAATCATATTTCTATACCTTTCCTGATACAATTAAAAACTTTTTGTATCATTTTCCCGGTTAAACCTGAGTAAAAAAGAATCCCTTCACCAGGCAGTCTCAATCTCTGCTTAAAGTGAAGGGATTTCCTCATCCATCGTTATTTATTTTACACGATAACCTTCGCAACTACAAGACCATAAACTTTAAGTTTATCACTGCCATTGCCATAAATCCAGCTGATCTCGCCTTCCGGTACGGGAATGCTTACAGCTTCTGTTCCGAAATTCTGATAAATATAATATTTCTCATTTTCATTCTCTCTCACTGTGATCTCCAGTGCATCCGGGATTTCTTCTTTGATTCCGCAGGAAACGCCGCTGTCTTTGAGCACTTTTTCAAGGAAGTCTCCATAGAATTCTTTATCAGCATCTGCTGCCACATACCATGCCTTACCTTTGCCATATTCATTCACTGTCAGGCAGGAATAGCCTTCATAGAAATCACTTCCGTAGGTCATTAAAGTACGTGCTCCGCGAAGCTCCACAAGGTCGCACAGATATTTACATGTATAAGTCTTATCCAGTCCAAGTTCATTGCCAGCCACAGGAACAAAAGAATTTTCTTCCCAGTCATAAAGGCCGTCAATTTCTGTGCTTCTGATTCCCAGTACATCCATCAGTCCATGTGGTGTTCCTTCCAGATAACACCTGTCTGTATCATCTGCAATTCCGGACCAGTAACTTGTGATCAATGTACCGCCGTTTTCCACGAACGCACGAACCTTTTTGGCAAAACCTTCCTTGAACATATAAACCATTGGAAGAGCCAGTACTTTATATTTATCCAGTTCACAGGTCATATCGATCACATCCACATTCACGCCTTGCTTACGGAAACCTCTGTAGAATTTCAGCATTGCTTCCAGATAATGAAGCCCTTTATTTCTGGGTCCCTGGCTGTCCTCCATTGCCCACTGGCTGTCCCAGTCATAAAGCATGGCAACCGAGCTGTTCACAGTTGTTCCTGCCAGTTCTTTTAACTCTTTCAGAACTTCTCCAACCCTGGAAACTTCTTTAAACACTCTTGTATCATTTCCACCGTAATGATCGATCACTGCTCCGTGGAACTTCTCAGAAGCACCTCTGCTCTGGCGAATCTGGAAATAGAGAGCACCTTCTCCGCCATGTGCAATTGCCTGCATGGACTGTGCAAAAAGCATTCCCGGTTTCTTTAATTTGCTCACACTCTGCCAGTTTGTAGAAGTCGGGCAGGATTCCATCTGGAAGAACGGCTTTCCTTTCAGAGAACGCATCAGATCATGGCACATACCATTGTCATAAGCTGTATCGATCACTGCTTCTTTATGCCATGTCGGATAAGTATCCCAGGAAACCACATCAATCTCTTTTGCAATCTTAAAATAATCTAAACCGCCAAAATAATGCATCAGATTAGCAGTAGTCGGAAGTGTGCTTCCTCCCTCTCTCAATGCTGCAATCTCATGATGAATGAAATTCGCTGTCTGATGAGTAACAAATCGTTTCCAGTCCAGATTCAGTGCATGAAGCTGTGTCTCACCAATCTTAGACGGACTCTCGATCTGGTCAAAGCTGTTATAAGTATGACTCCAGAAAGTGGTGCACCACTTATCATTCAGATTTTCAATAGTCTGATATTTCTCTTTCAGCCAGTTACGAAATGCTTCCTGGCACAGCGGACAATGACATTCTCCGCCATACTCATTGGAAATATGCCACAGGATCACACCCGGATGTGTGGCAACCTCCTGTGCCAGCTTTTTGTTAATAATATGTACCTTCTCTCTGTAAACAGGAGAAGTATAACAATGATTATGTCTGAATCCAAATAAGGCTCTGTGGCGTGTTTCATCTACACGAAGTACCTCCGGATACTTGTCTGCCATCCATTTGGGTCTTGCACCTGACGGTGTAGCCAGAATTGTAGAAATTCCTCTTTTATAAAGCTTATCAATGATTTCCTGCAGCCATTCAAAATGAAATACACCTTCTTCCGGTTCCAGTGTAGACCAGGAAAAAATCCCAAGGCTTACTACATTACAGCCAGACTCCTCCAGCATATCAATATCTTTTGCCAGAATATCCGGCCTCTTTAACCACTGTTCCGGGTTGTAATCACCGCCATGGAGCAGTTTATCTGTTCTAAAGTCCATACTTGTTCTGCCACTCCAAATGTGTTTAAATATACCCAAACACATCGAGAAATTGAAGTCCTTACGAATACTTCTTACTGCTTCATTGTGTATGTTTTGACGATTGCAGGCAATACGCTACTCACAGGTTCTTGTACACTCCACAGTCGTTAATTCCCGAAATAGCCTTCGGTACATACTTACATTTGCTTTTAATCATGCAATCCTGTAAGTTTTAGCATCTTTTAAATTAAGTGCCGCATTGAGATCCCTGTCTGCAACATAGCCACATTCACATCTGTAAATTCTATCTGAAAGCTTTAAGTTTTTCCTGACAGAACCACAATGGTGACAGGTCTTTGAAGACGGATAAAATCTATCTGCTACCCTTAATTCAATGCCGTTTTCATCACACTTGGCTTTAAGCCTTGTTCTAAATTCATAAAACTTCTGAGATGCAACAGCTTTTGAAAGACACCTGTTTTTCATCATTCCTTTTACATTTAAATCTTCAATCGTTATGTAAGACGGTTTGGTTTTCACTATCTCAGCGATTGTCTTGTTAATGTAATCCGTACGGATATTATCCATTTTATGATGAAGTTTTTGTACCTTAAGCCTTTGTTTCTGTATATTTGCTCTTTGAGTGGACTCTCCTTTCTTTAAATTTTCATACTTTCGGGAAAGACTTCTCTGTTCCCGGATCAGTTGTTTTTCAAGTTTCTTTAATCCTGCCGATTTGTTGATGTTCCTGTATGTCTTTCCATTTGAGACAATGGCAAGATCTTTTAGTCCAAGGTCTATACCGATTCCCTCGTTTGAGTTATTGTCGATATTGACATCAGGGATCTCTACAAGAACAGAAACATAAAATCTGCCAGCCTTAACAGACACTGTACCACTTCTGATCATATATCTATCCTTTGTTGTTGGGATATATCCTTTTTCTTTGATACGGACCCAGCCCAGAGTTGGGATCTTAAGTCTGTGCCTTTCGCATTGACAATCCTTTGGGTTATTTCTGACGAAATACATTTTCACATCAGATTTACCTTTCTTTTTAAATTTAGGAAAATCACTCTGATGTTTAAAAAATCTTGTAAAAGCAGTACATCCATCTTCGATAGACTTTTTTACGGCTTTTGAATACACTTCCCTGATCCATGTTTTGTCAGGATTATCTGGAATGTATTCGTTGTTAAGCCATAGACTAAAGCTCTTACCAGTCATAAACTTTTCACCATTATCATGCAGGGCTTTGTTGTGACCAAGGTAGAAGTTATAGACATATCGGCAAGTGCCTATCGTCCTGCGGATCCTGGCTTTCTGTTCTTCAGTTGGATTGATTTCCGTCTTGAAGCTCTTTAGCAATCTCTTCATCCCTTTCTATTTGTTTTTTATACTTACGAAATCCGTACAATCTGCAGGAAAAAACATGAAGTATAGATACAATATCCTGTACAAGTTCTTCTTGCGGTGATAGTTCTTCATTGTTCACTATCACCATAGTTGTGTTGAACTTCATACAGAATTTTTCAAACCAGTCATATCCAAATCTGATAAATCTGTCTTTATGTGTAACTATGATGGTTTTAATTTTTTGTTCCATTACTTCATCTAACAGCTGATTCCACTTTTTGCGGTTATAGTTTAAACCACTGCCATACTCTTCAATACATTGGTCTACAATCATTCCTCTTGCATTACAGAATTGACGTGAAAACGATACCTGATTCTGTAAATCATCCTTTTGATTTCTTATAGAAACTCTTGCATAAATAACAACCTGTCGAGTGTCATTCTCTGTATCTATGCCTTTAAATTGAAGATATTGGTTGTAAGTATAATAACGCCTGTCAGTTGGAGTTCGATTTGCTTTTAGCGTTCCTTCCCTGTCCCAACGCTGTAATGTTTTCACAGAGACACCTAATAATTCAGCAAAATCTTTTGTTTTATAATTAGTGATATTCGATGTGTTTTCGATGTGTTCATAGCAATACCTCCATGAGCATATTTCAACACATTTAATCACTAATATCAATATTATTAATCATTTAAAAACATTTCTCTTAATTCTCTATTCTCAGTCGTTTTCTTTTTCACTATCATATTTAATACTCTATCCAATTTCAAAACACACTATTCTCGCTGCTTATTACTTTTCTCAGTCAAAGCAGACGGGATTTGATTTCATTCTTCTTACAGGATATAGTTTGCAATTACTCCAAGCACCAGCAAATGCAAAGGATAAAAAGCATAATAGACATATTTATTGATGTAATCCTTTCTCTCTCCAGTGCAGCACCAGATTCCATAGAACGCAATCGGTCCGGTCACATACATCAGACTGATAATACATCCCAGCACTGTTTTCAGCACATTTCTTGTCTCAAACACATAGAACACAAACACAAGCAGAACAATACAAAGTCCATACTCTGCCCGGAAAATGCTCACCCAGACAATAGCTGCGATCAGGATCAGTACCTTTAACATACCACCTGTAAATCCGGAAGTTTCTTTAAACAGATCTAAGCATTTCAGCATAATCAGGCAGATACACATCGTGATCATTGCGTTCTGACTGGAAAAGTCCCATACTTTTCCGCAGATTGCCAGATCATATGGAATCTCACTGACCAGTGCAGTAACAGCCATCATGATCAGATACTTCTTATAATCCGATGTATTACGAAATCCCTCTACCAGCAGAAACGCAAATACGGGAATCGCCATCCCGCCTATAAGCTGCATAATGGATCCGACTCCCGCAAGTGTCATCAAACGGGAATCCTGAGACATCGCCTGGTTCAGACTCTCCTGAGTATACTGGTCTAAATGGATCAGGCCTTTTTCAATAATGGCAATTCCAACTGTCTGGATCAGCATAGTGATACATGCAAACATCTTCAGCCCATCAGCTGTGATATCCGGAGTTTTCCAAACGATTCCTCTTCTTCCCGTTGTCATATTCATAATATCAACCTTTTACAGCACCGCCTGTAATTCCTTCCACATAGAATTTCTGCATGATCATAAACAGAATAGAAATCGGTATGGATACCAGTACACCACCTGCGCAGAACTGAGTAAAATAAGAATTGATAAGGCTCTTATCCAGCATCTTGTACAGACCAATGGCAACTGTATATTTGGAAGAAATACCGGCATTCAGGATCATCTTTGCATATACGAAATCCATCCATGGCACCAGGAAACTGCTGATAACTGTATAAACAACAATCGGGCGGCTCATGGGCAGAACCATCTGGAAGAAGATTCTTGCCTCACTGCATCCATCAATTCTGGCAGCCTCGCAGAGTGCTCTCGGAACTGTATCAAAGAATCCTTTCGCAATCAAATAACCAAGACCTGAAGAAGCAGAGTAAACCATGATCAGACCGGCATAGCTGTTTGTCAGATTAAAAGATTTCAGTGTGAAGTAAACTGCAATCATTGCCAGCATACCAGGAAACAGATTCAGGATAACTGCCATGTTCATCAGCGGTTTTCTCATCTTGAATCTCATAACAGATGTTGCATATGCAACCATCAGTACGAACATAGTGGAAATCACACATGTAAAGCATGCAATGATAAATGTATTCAGAAACCACTGCGGAAACTGAGATACAGAATCTGAATGAAACAGCTTCATGTAATTGCTGATGCTCCATTCCTTCGGAAAAAATGTACTGGTATTCATTCCTGAATATGCACTGAAGGAAGTACATAACAGCCAGATGATCGGGATCAGCCAGATAAATGCCAGCACTGCGATCAATAAATTATGTAATACTATAGAAGAAGTACGACTGTCTTTCATCTTTTTCATTATTGATATGTTCCCTCCTTATCTCCCTTGATCATCCTGTTAAATGCAACCAGGGTGAATACTGCACAGATAATAAACACGATAATACCGATTGCTGATGCCATCTTATAGTTGTAGTAATCCTGAGTCAGACGGAACAGCCAGGTAACCAGAAGGTCAACCTCTTTTGCCTGTGAGCTTGCCATTGCCTGATTAGTTGTTGTATAAACATCCTGTGTGAGCAGATAAATAACATTAAAGTTATTAATATTTTTTACAAAGTCTGTGATCAGAGCAGGTCCTGTTACAAAGAGCAGATATGGCATTGTAATCTTTCTGAATATCTGGAAGTTTGTTGCACCGTCTACTCTTGCACTCTCAAGCTGGTCAGAAGGAAGGTTCATCAGAACACCTGTTGCAATCAGCATCTGATACGGAACACCAATCCAGATATTAATGAGAATGATCATTACATGTGCCCAGCCCGGAGCAGAAAGAAACGGAATATAGCTTGTGGACACAAGTCCTATGCTTCTTAAGAATCCGGTCAGTCCAATGCTGTGACAGATTGTGTTGACGATACCACCATTGGAGAAGAAATTACGCACCAGCAGAAGTGATACAAACTGCGGGACTGCAATCGTTACGATAAATAAAGTACGCCACATCTTCGACAGTCTTGTCTTCTTGCTGTTAAGAAGCAGTGAAAGCAGGATACCTCCGATATAAGTTGTAAATGTTGCGAAGAAAGCCCATACAAGTGTCCATCCCAGAACCCGCACAAATGCATATCCGAACGTAGATGTAAGACCGCCGCCGCCAAACAAACTGATAAAGTTACTGAAACCTACCCATGAGAACAACTCAGTAGGAGGCATATGCTGCTGATCATAATTTGTAAATGCTACAAAGATCAGAAGTAAGATTGGGATTAATGTGAAAATCACAACTCCAAGTACCGGAAGTGTCAGTAATGTAATATGAAACTTCTCTTCTGTCAGTGATCTGAGATCTTCTTTAAAAGTATTGATATGCTTTCCCGCTTCTTCCATTTTCTGAAGTGTATAAGCATTGATCACGTTCTTAAACCACACAACAGCTGCCGCAAACCATACAACAAAGCTGAACAATGAAAACAACAGGATCGTAAAGGAATTATCATAATCATTAAATTCACTTTTCATTGTTTTCATGTTAAAGACTTTTTCCATCTTTACAGTACCAAGGGTACTGAATTTTGGTACATACTGCATTGCAAATTTCACTGAAAAAACGATCACTGCGATCTCCAGCAATGTCATCAGTACTGCTTTCACATACTGTTTACGCTTTGCATAGCCTGCGCCCATCCAGATCAGGGACAGCTTTACAAAGGCATCACCTTTCACTACAGCAGTACCAAAGTCAGCAAAAAATCCACCGATGGATTTAAAGAATCCACTCACTGCCGCTGCAGCAGAATTATTGTCCTGTGCTGCCATATCTCTCCTCCTCGTCATTTCATTTTTGTTACTATCTTTTCTCAGACAGCATCTGCCGTTTCCTTAAAACAGCTCACATGCCGTTATGCATATGGGCCATTTTTTAAAATCTGTTATATAATTTTTTTATTTTACAATTATTCTACAGAAGCAGCAGCACCCTCTACCAGATTATCAAGTGCTTCCTGGATTGCATTATCATCATCCGCAGATAATGTTCCCTGTGCAATCAGTTCTCCGAATGTCTTTGCAGGATCCCAATATTTTCCGCCAACCTTCTGAGCCTGTGCATATTCAGACTGAGCTGCAAGTGCTGCAAGTGCTACATTTTCCTGAACAGAATCAGATGCTGCTACATTCTTGTTTGAAGGACCGCTTTCTCTCTGATCAAAGAACATCTGCTGGGATTCTTCATTTGTAAGGTACTCAGCAAGAAGAACTGCCCATCCGGAATTCTCAGAATAGCCGTTTACACCAACATATTTGTAACCGGCAACAGATCCCTGCTGAACCTGTTTGTCACCAACTGTGAATGTAGGAAGCTTTGTTGCTGCATATCCGTCACCAAATATCTCCTTTGCTGTGATTGCATCCCATGTACCGGAAACGCATGCTGCCAGATTACCGGATGCAAGCTGATTAGACATATCACCATCAGCAACTGCCATAAATGCCGGATTAGATGTAATATCAAGCATTCCTTTTACTACATCAACACCTGTATATCCATCAGCACTTGTTCCGTTCCAGTCCATAGTTGTTGTTCCGTCATCATTAAGTCCTGTTGTAAATCCTGCTCCATAGAAGAAAGAAGCATTGTACCATCCGGAAGCAAGTGTCATACCAACTTTCTTTCCGGCCTTATCAGCTGCTTCAAGAAGGCTGTCCCAGCTTGCTGCATCTTCCTCGGAAATTACAGATGAATCATAGTAAAGAAAATATCCGTTGTCAGCTGCTCTTGGAAATGCATACAGACTGCCATCAATTGTTGCTGCATCAATAGCGCCTTCAACGTTTGCAGCTTTTACATCATCAAGTGTTGTATCTGCAAGCTGAAGTGCTTCTGCATAATCATCAAGTTTCAGAAGTGCTCCTGCTTTTACAAGATCCGGAAGCTGATCATCTGCGAATGCATATACATCTGCACCAGCCTCTACGTCTGTCAGAATAGTATCTTTTGCAGTAGACTCAGATTCTACGCCAATCTGAATATCAAATTTCTGATCTGCATACTTCTCCTGGAATTTATCTGTCAGTTCTTTTAATAAATTCTGGTCTTCTTCAGCTCCCCATACAGTCAGTTTAATTGTCTCATCCTCTGCTGCACTTACACATACTGTGCAGGAAAGTGCCATAGCTGCTGCCAGTAACGGTGCAATCACCTTTTTTACATTTTTTCTCATTTTCTCTTCCTCCTGTTTTTGATGGTTATGCCTAAAC
>ENA-OYZM01000354-OYZM01000354.1-human-gut-metagenome-genome-assembly--contig:-NODE-354-length-14842-cov-4.574762_pt1 | contig 14842 bp, 15 predicted proteins | sample MGYA00243291_ERZ653477 | MGnify/ENA primary metagenome ERZ653477 (study PRJEB26926, sample SAMN06165024) | human gut metagenome | biome: ENVO:00009003; feature: ENVO:2100002; material: ENVO:00002003... | reverse complement strand
AGGGTCAAGGGAGGAACTCCCTTGCGGGGTCAAGGGGCAGCGCCCCTTGGGTCACCTATTCATCCGCCCGTCGTAGAGGGCAACGCCGTCGCCGCCGTCGATTTCTTCCATTTGAACGCCGATCTGCTCGTTGTTCGAGGTCGGGACGTTCTTGCCGACGAAGTCCGCGCGGATGGGCAGCTCGCGATGACCGCGGTCAATCAGCACTGCCAGGCAGATGCGCGCGGCACGACCTTGGTCAAGAATCGCATCCATGGCGGCGCGAACCGTGCGTCCCGTGTGCAGCACGTCGTCCACCAGTACAACCACCTTGCCCGTCACGTCCACCGGCAGGTGCTTTTCCTGCACCTCAACGTTCAGCTGCGCCGGATCGCGGTCGTCGCGGTACATGGCAATATCCACTTCGCCCACCGGAATGCGCACATGCTCGTACTTCTCGATGATGTCCGACAAGCGCTGCGCCAGCGGCACCCCGCGGCGGCGAATGCCCACCAGCACCACGTTTTCCAGCGGCATCAGCTGCTCCATCATCTCGTGCGCCATACGCGTCAGGGCGCGGTTCATCGCGTCGCCCGCCATCAGCTGGGCTTTCGGAATGCCTGCCTGCATGTTCATCATCGTCGGAATCCTCCTCTTTTTTCCTCTGCTGATTTTCCCCGCGTGCTTTGGGGCAAATCAGCGGCATTTTGCCAAAAAGAAAGCGCCTTTCCCGTCGGATGCCGCAGGAAAAGGCGCAATGTTTCGCATATTCAGTCTGACCGCGCGGTCGGGCGCAGGCAGCTCTGGTTCTGTCGGTTCGCTGCGTGCCTTTCCAGCCTCTCGTGCTGGGATTAAAGGATTGCTTTGAGTACCGCGGGACAGTATAGCACACTTTGCCGTGCTTGTAAAGCGGGAATCTCGCACTTTCCATCACTTTTCCGCAAAAAATACGTTTTCTCTGTCTGCTGATGATGTCAGCTTTCGTTCATGCGACATGATTTGCCGTGTCAAGCTGCGCAGGAGCGAAATTCGCCCTCTTGCAATTTGTATTGAAATGCTGTATAATATAGATGCAGAAAGCATATTATTGTATTGACTATCAATGCAATTTAGGAGGTACTCTTATGGCAGAGCAAGTATTGGTTCAGGTGCGTGTCGATAAAAAGCTGAAGGAGGAAGTTTCGGAGATCTACGAAATGCTGGGTCTGGATTTGCCCACGGCGATTCGGATGTTCCTCGTCCGCAGCAAGCTGGAGCGCGGACTGCCGTTCACTACGAGGCTGCCCAAAGAAACCGTCACCCGCCCGGAAGCACTGGATGCTTTGGACGCACTGTTCCAGCAGGCGTCTGGTGCGCCGGACATGACCCCGGACGAAATCAACGCAGAAATCGCAGCGGTTCGCGCCGCTCGGAAGGCGGTTAAGCAGTGAAGTGCTATGCCGTTGTAGATACGAACGTCATCGTGTCCGCCTTGATTACGAAGAACCCAGATTCCCCGCCGCGACAGGTGTTTCGCGCCATGCTGACGGGCGCCATCGTCCCGCTGTATCATCCCGATATTCTGGCAGAGTATGAGGAAGTGCTGTGTCGGAAGAAGTTCCATTTGCAGGTGGAAACCGTGCGGACAGTGGTGGATGCTATCCGTCAGTTCGGCATCGAGGTGCAGCCAAAACCGACGGGCGAAATCCTGATTGACATGGACGACCTTGTGTTCTATGAAGTCGTCATGGAGAAGCGGGACGACGGTGCTTATCTCGTCACAGGCAATCAGAAGCACTACCCCGTCCGGCATTTCATCGTCACCCCCGCCGAAATGGTGGAAATTCTGAAGAAGTAATCCCATTTCGCCCAAACGATGGGCAAAAAATCTCGCTCCCCAAAGGCGCGAAAGCTGAAAAAGTCCCCGGCAAAGCCTTGACAAAGCGAAGAAAATCCGATATACTGTAAAGGCTGTATTGTAGCACCCCGGCGGATGTCTGTCCTCCGGTTACGAAATTTGATTTGTAAGGAGTGTTGAACATGTTCCGTACCTACCAGCCCAAGAAGCGTCAGCGCAGCAAAGTGCACGGCTTCCGCGCGCGTATGGCCACCAAGAACGGTCGCCGCGTGCTCTCCGCCCGTCGTCGTCGCGGCCGCAAGTCCCTGACCGTCTGATTGAGAGAATTTTCTTTCAGGCTTATTCAGAGACGCTGAATGTGCCAGACGCCACAGGACAGCAGGATTGTCCAATGACAATCCGCGCTCCATTCGTGGATGAAGCGCGCCCGATGTACCCGCGAGGTACGCTTCCGGGCGCGCTTTTCCTTTACTTCGGGTTCATACTGTTTCCGGATTCACCTGTGCCATCTGCTTGCGCATTCGCATCCAGGAATAGCATCATACGCCCATCATTCAATCGAGAACAGAGGACTGTAACCCAATGGAAAGACGCTATCGGCTGCAAAAAAACAAGGCGTTCCAATATGTCTACCACCGTGGACGGAGCGCCGCTTGTCGGGATTTGGTCATGCTCGTCGCCAAAGGTCGGGGCATGAAGGTCGGCTTTTCCGTCAGCAAAAAGGTTGGCAACGCTGTGACCCGCAATAAGGTCAAGCGCCGCCTGCGCGAATGCTTCCGGCCCTATCTGGGGGATGTGAAAAGCGGCCTGTACGTCGTCGTCGCCAGACCCTCAGCCGCTGCTGCCAGCTTTTCCTCGCTGCAGAAGGACGTGCGCTACCTGCTGAAAAAGCACGGTGCTCTTCCAACACAGCCGAAAAGCCCAGATGCGCCATGAAACGCGCCTTGCTCTGGGGGATTCAGTTCTACCGCAGCGCCATCAGCCCCTATAAGGGCGGCCCGCGCTGCCGCTATACGCCCACTTGCAGCCAGTACGCGCAAACCGCCATCGAGCGCTACGGGGCTGTCAAGGGTGCGCGGCTGGCGGCATGGCGCGTCCTGCGCTGCAATCCGTTCTCCAAAGGCGGCTATGATCCCGTTCCCGAAGACCCCTGTACCACATTAAGAAAGGAATGAACTCATGGGCATCAACGAATTTCTGAAGACCATACTGGAATGGATTTACAGCTTCGTGGGCAACTACGGCTGGGCGGTCGTGCTGTTCACGCTGCTGGTGCGTCTGATTGTCATGCCGTTCGACTACAAGAGCCGTGTCGGGATGCGCAAGATGCAGAAGATTGCCCCCATGCAGGCAAAACTCCAGAAGAAGTACGAAAAAGACCCGGACAAGATGAACAAAAAGCTACAGGAGCTCTACCGCGAGCAGCGCGTCAATCCCCTTTCCTCCTGCCTGCCGATGCTGATCAGCCTCCCGATCCTCTTCGCGATGTTCACCGCCATGAGAATGGTCGCCAACGAGCATCTGGCACAGCAGGCGTTCGACATCATCGCTTCGGGCAATCCGGCGCTGGATTCGTGGCTGTGGGTCAAGAACGTGTGGATGCCGGACTCCCCGTTCGCAGCGGCCTGGCCGAATCTTGATTCTCTGCGTCAAATCGCCACAAACGAATGGCTTGCCGTGTTCAACAAGCTGCCGCAGGAGACGCTCGCTCTGCTGGCGGATAAGGGTCTTGCGCTGACGGCGGAATCCTTTGCCGGCGATGCGCTGAACACAACGATTCAGACCATCTACACTACCATGGAACAGCTGCCCGCTTATATGGAGCACGTCAAGTACTACAGCGACTTGGCCATTCCGCTGTTCAACATCCACATTTTCGTGAACTACAACGGCTATTTCATCCTGCCGATTCTCGCCGCCGGCGGTCAGTTCCTGATGACAAAGCTCACCGGCACGGCGCAGACCCCCGCCGCGGATGACGCGCAAGCCCAGCAGGCGCAGAACAGCATGAAGTTCATGAATTACTTCTTCCCCATCTTCACGCTGATTCTGTGCTTCAACTACAACGCGATTTTTGCCCTCTACTGGGTCGCCTCGAACGTGATTGCCATCGTGCAGACCAAGGGCATCAACATGTACCTTGACCGCAAGGAAGCCCTCGAAGCCGCCAACCCCAACAAGAATACCGGTTCGCTGAAGTGATAGGAGAGCAATCATGAAAACCTACGAAGCTACTGGCAAAAACTACGAAGAAGCGCTGCAGAACGGCTTGAACGCCCTGCATGCCACCATCTCCGATGTCACCGTGGAAACGCTGGAAGAAGGCAGCAAAGGACTGTTCGGTCTCTTCGGCTCAAAGCCCTGCAAGCTCCGCCTGACGCTCCATGAGGTGGAAGAGGAAGTCGAAGAAGATGATCCGCTGGCGGATTTGCTGTCCTCCGTGAAGGTGGAAGCACCCAAGCCCGCTGCCCAGCCGAAGCCGAAGCCCAAGCCGGTGCAGCCGAAGCCGCAGCCGAAGCCCGCACAGCCCAAGCCGGCGCAGGAAAAGCCCGCCGAGGTGAAGGTGGAAGCGAAGGTCGAAGCCCCGGTGGAAGTGCCCGCTGTGGAAGCTGCTCCCGCTGTGACGGATGCCGTCCCTGCCGCTGATGCCGCCGAGCGTCCCGCGCCCGTGCAGCGCAAGCGCAGCGACCGCCCGAAGAAGGACAAGCCGCGTCAGCCCAAGGCAGAGGGCGAATCCGCCCCGAAGCCGGAGCGCAAGCCTCTTCCCCCGAAGGCTCCCGCTGCCCCGCTGGAAAAGCCCGTCGTCACCATGATTCCCGACGAGCAGATTGACCCCGCCTCCCCCGTCGGTCAGGCGCAGAGCTTCCTCAAGGAGCTGACCCACCTGATGGGCGTTGACGTGACCGTCGCGATGGGCACGGACGCGGAGAACAACATCTTCGCGCAGATGACGGGCGACACGCTGGGCATCCTGATTGGCCGCCGCGGCGAGACGCTGGACGCCCTCCAGTACCTGACAAGTCTGCGCATCAACAAGGGGCAGGATCACTACACCCGCGTCACGCTGGACACGGAGAACTACCGCGCCAAGCGCGAAGACACGCTGATTCGTCTGGCGAACCGCATGGCGAACCGCGCCGTCAAGACGGGGCGCAAGGTTTCTCTGGAACCCATGAACCCCTACGAGCGCCGCGTGATTCACTCCGCGCTCCAGCCCAACGAGCTGGTGGACACCCACTCCGAGGGCGAAGAACCCAAGCGCCACATCGTCATCACCCTGCGGAAGTAATTCCTACGGACTGTCCTGCAAAACGGGGCAGTCCTTTTCTTTGCCCGCCGCACCCGAAAATTTTCCTCCGCCGCGCAAAACCGCTTGCAAAACCGCCGATTTTATGCTATACTATTTTGTGCTTGCCGGAATGGCGGAATGGCAGACGCGACGGACTCAAAATCCGTTGGCAGCGATGTCGTGTGGGTTCAAGTCCCACTTCCGGCACGACATGAAGAATCCGAATCTGACTTTCCAATTGGAAGCGGGTTCGGATTTTTTCTTGCCTTTCCATCTGGAAATACAGTCATTATCAGGAGGTCAATATGCTGACGCTGTATGAGCCAAAATATGAGGACTTGTGGTTTCGGCAAATGATGCTGGCGGATGAAGATACCATGTCTTACAATCACGCATGGGGCGGGACAATTCCCTTTGGGGAAGATAAATGGCGTGGCTGGTACGATTGCTGGATTGCTGACCCTGATGGCAAGCGGTATTACAGGTATCTCAAAAACGAAGATGGTCAGTTTGTTGGCGAAATTGCCTATCACTATGATGCCGAAATGCAGCAGGAAATAGCCAACGTCATGATTTATGCGAAATACAGAAAAAGAGGCTATGGCGGCGAAGCATTGGATTTGCTGTGTTCCGCGGCGAAAAGCAACGGCGTTTCCGTTCTGTATGATGATATTGCCATCGACAATCCGGCTGTCAGCCTTTTTCTGAAACACGGATTTGTGGAAGAATCCCGAACAGAAGAGATAATTCTCCTCAAAAAGGGACTGTGATTGGGTGTGTGCTTCCAGTCGCTCCATACAAAAGAGCCTTGCAGCGTGTGATGCTCCTGCAAGGCTCTTTTTGTTTTTTGGGGGATTTTCCGCTTACTTCCCCCTATGTTCCTCTTTCCACCTGATAATCTCCTCCAGCCGCTGCTTATACCGCCCCTCGTTCCCCTGCTCCGTCGGCTGGTAGTACCGCTTCCCCTGCAGCGAATCCGGCAGGCACGTCATCGCGGACAGCTTCTCCTGCGTGTCATGCGCGTACACATAGCCCTTGCCATAGCCGAGGTTCTTCATCAAGCTGGTTTCCGCATTCCGGATTTGCAGCGGCACAGGCTCTGCGATTTGCTCCTGCGCATCCTTTTTCGCCGTCTCATACGCCACATACAACGCGTTCGATTTCGGCGCCATCGCCATGTACACCACCGCCTGCGTCAGATGCACCGTGCATTCCGGCATCCCCAGAAAGTGACACGCCTGATACGCCGCGACCGCCGTTTCCAGCGCGCGCGAATCCGCCAGGCCAATGTCCTCGCTCGCGAACCGAACAACGCGCCGCGCGATATACAGCGGGTCTTCGCCGCCTTCCAGCATCCGTGCCAGCCAATAGACCGCCGCGTCCGGGTCGGAATTGCGCATGGACTTGTGCAGCGCGCTGATGAGGTCATAGTGCCCGTCGCCCTTCTTGTCGTAGAGCAGCGACCGCCGCGACGTACACTGCGCGACCGTCTCCGGGGTCACATGCGCCTGACCGTTCTCGTCCAAATCGGCATTGAGGATGACCATTTCGAGCGTCGAAAGGGCGGTTCGCGCGTCGCCGTTGGAAAAGACGGCAATCGCGCGCAGCAAATCCTCCGCCATGTCGATTTTCTGTCCGCCGAAGCCGCGTTCGTCCTGCAAAGCGCGGTGCAGCAGCGTCAGCACATTTTCCTCCGTCAGCGCGTGCAGCACAAACACGCGGCAGCGCGACAGCAAGGCACTGTTGACCTCAAAGGACGGGTTTTCGGTCGTCGCGCCGATGAGGATAATGCTCCCCTTCTCGACGTAGGGCAGAAAAGCATCCTGCTGCGCCTTATTGAAGCGGTGGATTTCGTCCACGAACACAATCGTGCGGATGCCGAAATGCCGGTCGCTTTCCGCCTGCTCCATCACCTGCCGGATTTCCTTGATGCCGCTGGTGACGGCGGAGAAGTTGATGAAGTGGCTCTTCGTTTGATGGGCGATAATCTGCGCGAGCGTCGTTTTGCCCACGCCCGGCGGCCCCCAGAAAATCATGGAGGACACCAAATCGCCCTCAATCATGCGGCGCAGGACTTTGCCCTTGCCGATCAGGTGCTCCTGTCCGGCAAATTCGTCGAGGTTCTGCGGACGAAGGCGCTCCGCCAGCGGCGCGGGGGGATTCGCGGCGGTCAGGAAGGTTTCCTGCGGCATTGCTCATCACTTTCCTTCGGAGGATTTTTGCGTTCTTCTCTTTTGTGGCTGATTGCTCTTGTTGCAGAGGGTTTCGCCTCTGCGGAGGCGACAAGGGGGCAAAGAAAACAGACGAAGTCTGCGGTCGCCCCCTTGACCCCTTCGCAGCACACACCCATGTTTCTTGGTCTTTTATGTTGCAGGGGGATTCGCACGCAGCGCGACTGATGCGCTCATTCGCCCCGTTTCGGCAGCAGAATCCAAACTTTCGGCATCAGCAGCACCAGCACGAACAGTACCTTGCAGAGCAGCCCATAGGCGCCGCTTGTCTGCGTAATCGCGGGAACGCCCAGAATCGGCAGAAAGGCAAGCACGAACAACACATCCCAGACAATTCCTGCAAGTTTCAGATTACCGTCATAGCCCGTGCGGAATTTCAGTATCGTCAGCACGGCAAAGGCAAGCAGCAGCACGCAGACGGGAATGCAGTACAGCGCGTCTGCATAAATCACGCCGTGTTCCGTGCTGAAATCCATGAAAATCAGAGCCGCCGCAGAGACGCAGAAGCACAGCAAGCCCACAATCGTCATCATCAGCTTATCAAGTGTTTTCATGTTTTTCTCCCTTCTTCTGCTTTTTCAGCATCGTCTCGATATTCTCATTGAGCTTCCCCAGCACCTTCACCGCTTCGGACAGCATCGCGTATTCGCCAAGCGTCGGGTCAACCAGCAGCAGCACGTCCGGTGCGGTGGTCGAGGGCATCAGGCGCTTGTCCGTCATCGCCATCGCGGGGATAAACGCCGCCTGATCGGGCATGTACTCTGCGTTCAGCTTCATCACGAGGAAGCCGCCGCGCTTGTAGGTCACCAGCGACACACCAAGCTGATTCGCCAGCACGCGCACCTGCGCAACGTCCAGCAGCGTCTCCACCACCGGCGGCACTTCGCCGAAGCGGTCAAGCAGCTCGTCGGTGATGTCCTCGCGGTCTGCCTGCGTCGTCAGGCTCGCAATCCGCTTGTACATCTCCATCCGCTGCCGGTCGTCGTGTACATAGTCGTCCGGCAGATACGCATCCACCTTGATGTCCACGCGCGTTTCGAGGTGCGGTTTCGCGGGCGGCAGACCCTCCTGCTCCGCGCGCGCCTCCTGAAGCGTCTCCTCCATCAGCTTGCAGTACATGTCGTAGCCGACGGTCGCCAGATGCCCATGCTGTTCCGGCCCCAGAATATTGCCCGCACCGCGGATTTCAAGGTCGCGCATGGCGATACGGAAGCCCGCGCCGAACTCGGTGAACTCTCGGATGGCTTCGAGGCGCTTCTCCGCCGTCTCAGACAAGCTGCGTTCCGGGCGGATGGTGAAGTACGCATACGCCTGACGATTGCTCCGCCCGACGCGCCCGCGCAGCTGATAAAGCTGGCTCAACCCGAAACGGTCAGCGTCAAAGACAATCAGCGTATTCGCCGTCGGCACGTCCAAGCCGCTTTCGATGATGGTCGTGCAGAGCAGCACGTCGTAGCTGCCGCCGTAGAAGTCCATCATCACGTCCTCCAAGCCGTGTTCGCGCATCTGCCCGTGCGCCACGCCGATGCGCGCTTCCGGCACAAGCTGCTTCAATCGTTCATAGAACGCGCCGATGGTCTGCACAGAGTTATAGAGGAAGTACACCTGTCCCCCGCGCGACACCTCGCGCAGAATCGCGTCGCGAATCACGCCGTCGTTGTAATCTATCACGCGCGTCTGCACCGGCAGTCGTTCCTCCGGCGGCGTTTCCAGCACAGACATATCGCGGATGCCGACCATCGACATGTGCAGCGTGCGCGGAATCGGCGTGGCGGAGAGCGTCAGCACATCCACCTGATGCTTCATATTCTTGATGATTTCCTTGTGCTGCACGCCGAATCGCTGCTCCTCGTCCACAATCAGCAGACCGAGGTTCTTGAACTGCACGTCTTTGCCCAGAATGCGGTGCGTACCGACAAGGATGTCGATTTCGCCCTCCTTCACGCGGCGCAAAACGTCCTTGGTTTCCTTCGCCGTGCGGAAGCGGCTCAGCACGTCCACCTTGACTGGGAAGCCCTTGAAGCGCTTCAAGACCGTGTTGTAGTGCTGCTGCGCCAGAATCGTCGTCGGCGCCAGAATCGCAACCTGCTTGGAGTCCATCAGCGCCTTGAACGCCGCGCGCAGGCTGACCTCCGTCTTGCCGTAGCCCACGTCGCCGCACAGCAGCCTGTCCATGTTGCGCGGCGACTCCATGTCCGCCGTAATTTCCTTCACGCTCTGCTCTTGGTCCGGGGTCAGCTCGTAGGGGAACATGTCCTCAAATTCGCGCTGCCACGGCGTATCCGCGCTGAACGCGAAGCCCGTCTCCTGCGAGCGCCGCGCATAGAGCTTCACAAGGTCAAACGCCATCTTTTTCAGGCCCTCTTTGACCTTCGCCTTTTGCTTCTGCCAGTCGCCGCCGCCGAGTTTGTTCAGCTTCGGGGGATTCGCCGGATTGCCGATGTAGCGCTGCACGCGGCTGAGCGCCTCAATCGGCACATAGAGCTTGTCGCTCCCCTGATACTGGATTTGCAGATAATCCCGGCGCGTGCCGCCGTTTTTCATCTGCGCCGTGCCAAGATAAATGCCGACGCCATGTTCCTCGTGCACCACAAAGTCGCCGGGCTTCAGGTCAGTGAACGCGGCAATCTTCTCGCCCGCCGCCTGCCGCTTCTTCGCCTTGCGGTAGCCCGTACCGTACACGTCCGTGTCGCTGACGACAATCAGGCGCGCTTCCTCCCAGATGAAGCCGTGCGTCAGCGTGCCGGGCAGCACCTGCACACATTCTTCCGGCAGCTTGTCGATTTTCTCCGCGAACGACGCGGCGACATCGTGTTCTTCCAGCGCCGCCGCCAGACGCTGACCGCGCGCCACGCCGCCGCACAGCACCGCCACGCGGTAGCCCTCGCGCAGCCAGCCGTCGCAGTCCTCCGCCAGCGGACGAATCTGCGACGAATACCCTGCCACGCGCTGCACGCCAAGATCAGCGGCATCCTTGACCGCCACGCCTGCCATGCCTTCCAGAAACTCCGTCACCGCGACCGTCGCATACCCCTGCACATGCCGCAGCAGCGTGTCCCAGTCCATCAGCAGCGTTTCCTGCTCCTTGACGGCTTCGTCGCGGCTCATCGCGCCTTCGAGATCCTCCGCAAAGCCCGCCCGGCGTTCTTCCGCGCGCTTTCTGAGCAGATTCGGGTCGCTCAGCACCACAATGTCCGGCTCAAACCAGTCCAGCACCGTGTAAGTATCATCCGTCAGCACGGTCAGCCACGCCCGAATGCGCTTGAACGTCAGCCCTTCCGCCAGCATGTCCGCGTCCGCCAGCAGTTGGGCGCGGCGGCGTTCCAGTTCCGCCTTGCGCGCGGCAGTCTGCTGCTTTTCGCGAATCTTCGGGGTGATGTTCTTATCGAAAAAGTCCGGCGCGTCCGCGTCATCCTCCGGCAGGGGCGGCAAATCCGAAAAGAGCGTCGAGCTCGCGGGCATCAGGTCGCCCCCCTGCCGCTCGATGGCGTCCCGCATCCGCCGCGCTGCCTTTTCCGCCTCCGCCGTTGGAAGCAATACCTCCGTCGCGGGCGTGAGCGTGCATTTCTCCACCGAATCGAGGCTGCGCTGGCTGATGCAGTCAAATTCGCGGATGGAGTCCACCTCGTCGTCGAAGAACTCAATGCGCAAACTCTGGCTGCACGCCGGCGGGTACACGTCGATGATGCCGCCGCGCAGGGCGCACTGCCCCTTGCCCTCCACCATGCTGACGCGCTCGTAGCCCATGGCGGTCAGGCGGCGGATGAGGTCGTTCAGGTCGATTCGGTCGCCGGGAGCAAGGCGAATCGTCTCTTCGCGGAAGCGGTCGGCGCTGCCCATGCGCTGCAAGGCGGCGTCCATGCTCGTGCAGAGCAGGCGGATATCCCCCTCCTGCGCCCTTGCCAGCGCTTCCAGCCGCCGCCACGCGCTTTCGTGGCTCGACGCGCCGCGCGTAAGGTCGATTTCGCCGCCCGGCAGACACGCCACACCCGTTTCCAGCAGCTGCTGGCCGTCCTCGGCGTCGTGCGCCGCCTTGAGGTCGTTGCCGGAAATCAGCAGCACCTTTTTGCCCGTATCGGCGCAGAGTTTTGACGCGATATACGCCGCCATTGTGTCCGGCAGCCCCGTCACGGCGATGGGCTGTTTGCTTTCCGTTGCTTTCAGCAGCTTGTCATACGCTTTCGACGCAATGCCGGATAATAATGCCTGATTCATATGCGCTCCTTGGGATGAGTCGTGGTACGAAAAATACGCCTGTGCTTACACGGTCTTATTGTATTCCTGCATGGCATGGTCAATACCGTTTTTGACCCAGTCCTCCACGCAGTCCGCCGCACGCTCGAACGCCTGCTGCATGGCGATTTGCTCTTCGCGGATGGTGTACTTGCTCAATACCCAGTCTGCCAAGTCCCAGCCATCGGGCTTTGCGCCCACGCCGACCCGCACGCGCGGGAAATTCTGCCCCGGCGTATTGGCGATGATGGAGCGCATTCCGTTATGCGTCCCGGCACTGCCGGATTTGCGGACGCGCAGGCGGCTGGCGGGCAAATCAATGTCATCATAGATGATAAGCAGATTTTCCAGCGGCACTTTATACCAATTGAGCAGTTCGCTGACGCACTCGCCGGACAGGTTCATGAACGTCTGCGGGGCGCAGAGGACGACACGCTTGCCGTCCACGGTCGTTTCGGTCAGCAGCCCCTTGCACTTGCTCTTGTTCAGTGTCACGCCCCACTTGCGGCAGAGCATTTCCAGCGTATCGAACCCCGCGTTATGGCGGGTATGGGCGTACTGCGTGCCCGGATTCCCCAGCCCAACGACGATCAGTGTTTCCTTTTCCATGGTGATTCCTCCAAAACAGGTCTTGGCGGAGAGGATATACACCCCCTCCGCTGACATCATATGCCCCCAGAGGCTCTGCCTCTGCAAGGGAGTTTCTCCCTTGACCCTTTCGCGCGATTCAGTTGGCGACATCTGCATAATGTTTTCGCGTGTTTATGCAGGGATTTTGCTTTACTTTTTCAGTCTCTCCACTTCTTCCCGCACCATATCCTTCGTGCAGAAATTCAGCGGGGAGAAGCGCCCGTCCAGCGCCTTTTCCAGCTTTGCAATCGCCGCTGCCTTGTCGCCCGCTTCCAAATCATAGCGCGACAGGAACCACAGCGTGTCAATCTGCGAATCCTTCTCCGCGTGTGCCTTCTCGAACCATTCCTTCGCCTTGTCCTTCTCGCCCGTCACGCGGTAATATGCCTGACCCAAGTTGTCCAGGCACACCGGGTCTTCGTCGTCATAGTCCACCGACTCCTGAATGAAGGCGAACATTTTGTCGATGCCCTCCTGCCATTCGCGGTCAATGTCCTCCTGCGTTTTGACCTTCGGCTGCTCGGCGGCTTCTTCGGCGGATGCTTCCGTTTCCGGCGCTTCGGGCATTTCCGGCGCTTCGGCGGCTTTCTCCGGTACAGCTTCCGCAACCGGCTTTGCGCCCGAATACTTCTCGACGTACATGTATCCAAGCGTCTGATAGGTCAGACCAATCGGCGCGCGGTTGTGCTGCTTTTCCAGCAGGCGAATCGCCTTGTCCAGCTCGCCCTTCTTCATCAGGCACGCCGCATAATCCACAAAAAGCTGGCTCTTCTGGTCGGGCGTGAGGTCGGGGCACTTCTGCGCCTTGATGAGCAGGGGCATCGCCTTGTCGTAGCTGCCCTCGCGAATCAGCAGAATCGCATAGCCCAGCATCGGGCGCGCGGACATCAGCCCCTTGTCAATAGCTTCCTCATAGAGCTTCTTTGCCTGTTCCAGATCGCCTTTTCCGTGCGCGCGCATGGCCTGCTGCGCCTTGATGGTCGCCATGAATCCCATTGTCGTTTCTCCTTCAGCGGTTTTTGGCTGCCTTCTTTTTCAGGCGGTCATACCGATATTGTAGCGCATTTTGCTCCTCTTGTACAGAGGGCGGATCGAATAATGACGGTTCGGCGGACAGCGCCATCGCCCGCCGCGTCATGTCCAGCGCGGACTCGTAGTCCCGCTCGTAATGCTCGTAGTGCTTCGCCAGCTCGATGTAGGGCTTCGTTCCGCCCTCGTGCCGCGCAATCATTCCCAGCCAGACCTTTACCGCCTCGTCTCGCTCGCCGCCCCGGCGGTAGCTCTGCGCAAGACGCTCCTGCCCCTGCGCATGAAGATTTCCGCTCGTCAGCTGATAGCACTTCCGCGCTTCCGGCACATGCTGAAAGCGTTCCAGCGCCACGCCCATTGAGAACACATCCTCGTCGTGCCGCACGTTTTCCGGTGCGCGGTACATTTCCACCATCGCCGTCAGCAGCACGCATAGGCTCGCCACATCCTGCGCGTTGTGTTCCAGCACATCCGTCAGCAGGTCAAAATTTCCCGTCTTGAGGTAGTCGAAGAAGCGCTGCGGCACCTGCGCGCCCGGCAAATCATCGAAGCGCGGAATGCCCAGCACCGCTTCTTCCAGCTTGCCCAGATTGCACCGCTGCAGGCGCAGTTTGAACACCCGCCGCGCAATGTGCAATAGGTCAATGTGCGGCTTGTCAAGGCACGAATCATCCATACGGTTCATCAGGAAGCGATCGCGCAGCAGCGGCACGTCGAATGTCCGTCCATTGAAGGTGCAGATCGCGTCGTAGCCCATCAGCGTATCCGCAATGGATTGCAGCAGAAACTTTTCCTCCGGATAATCGCGCATCACCAGCTGATGAATCTGGAATCCCGAATCCGTCAGGCAGCCCATGCCGACCTCGAACGCGACAGTCCCCGCGCCCATAAACCCGGTGGTTTCGGTGTCCAGATAGAGAATGTTCCGCGGGTCGAGATCGTCCGGCAGCGTTTCCTGCGTCATCAGGCGAAGGGCGGACAGGTCAAGGTCAAACGCGCCGGGAAATTCGGCGATATCGCGCATTTCCCGCCCGTGGTAGCAGTCCGTGAACTGCTTTTCCGACGCTTTCGGGGGCGATTTCGGCTTTTCAATCGCCTTGAGTTTGTCTCGCAGATTCATTCCGTCAGCGCCTCCAAGAGGGCGATGGCGGTCGCTTTGCCGTCCTCGCCGATTTCGCCCACCGGCCCGACGCACCCCGGACAGCCCTGACGGCACGCGCAGTCCCGCACAACTTGCAGCGCCTGCTCCAGCAAGAGCTTCCGCATCGCATACGCCTTCTGCGCCAGCCCGATGCCGCCGGGGATGTTGTCGTACAGCAGCAGCGTCGGCTTGTCCGTCAGCGGGCTTTTCACCTGATAGACGATTGCAATGTCCTGCGGCGCACACATCAGCGACAGCGGCGCAACAATCCGCAGCAGATTCGCCACGCCCATCATGCCGTTTTTCAGCGTGTCGCTCTCGAACCGTGCCGCCAGCGTATCCGGCAGCGTCCACCACATGGCGGTTGTGTGCATTTCCGTCTCCGGCAGCCGCACATGCCCGAACCCCAGGGTTTCGTGCGTATCGAGCCTAATCTTCTTGAACATCGTCACCAAGGTCGATACGCGGATTTC
>ENA-OYZM01000349-OYZM01000349.1-human-gut-metagenome-genome-assembly--contig:-NODE-349-length-15034-cov-5.540957_pt1 | contig 15034 bp, 10 predicted proteins | sample MGYA00243291_ERZ653477 | MGnify/ENA primary metagenome ERZ653477 (study PRJEB26926, sample SAMN06165024) | human gut metagenome | biome: ENVO:00009003; feature: ENVO:2100002; material: ENVO:00002003... | reverse complement strand
TTTTCAAGCAGAAGACGGCATACGAGCGCAGCCTCGGTCTCGTGGGCTCGGAGATGTGTATAAGAGACAGGTGATATAATTTACTCAATTCGCAAAATACGGACATTTCGGTTAGGAATACAGACTAAATTTCGAAGGAGTGGGATGGATGAAAGTATTAAAGCGTAACGGTGCTGAGGTTTCATTTGATATTGATAAAATCGCCGCAGCCATAACAAAAGCCAACGAGAGCGTTAACGAGGACGAGCGTATGACGGCAACCCAGATTGAGAGGATTGCCGAAAGCGTTGAGTTTTCCTGCGTTAAAATGAACCGTTCTCCGTCGGTCGAGGAAATTCAGGACTTGGTTGAGTATCAGATTATGGCTCACGGTGCGTATGAGGTTGCAAAGAGCTATATCACATACCGCTATACCCGTAGCCTTGTCAGACAGTCAAATACTACGGACGAGAAAATTATGAGCCTTATCGAGTGTAACAACGAGGAGGCAAAGCAGGAGAATTCGAACAAAAACCCGATTGTCAACTCCACACAGAGAGACTATATGGCAGGCGAGGTTTCAAAGGACCTTACGGAGCGTATTCTTTTGCCGCAGGAAATTGTTGACGCTCACAATCAGGGTATTCTTCATTTCCACGACGCCGACTATTTTGCACAGCATATGCACAACTGCGACCTTGTAAACCTTGAGGATATGCTTCAAAACGGTACTGTTATCACAGGTACTCTTATCGAGCGTCCCCACAGCTTTTCAACCGCTTGTAATATCGCAACGCAGATTATCGCACAGGTTGCCTCAAACCAATACGGCGGTCAGTCGATAACGCTTGCTCATTTAGCTCCGTTCGTTGATGTGAGCCGTCAGAAATTCCGCAAAATCGTTGAAAACGAAATGGCTGCTCTCAATATAGATGTAAGCGAGGAAAAATTGAGCGAGCTTGTTGAGCTCAGAGTTAAGGACGAAATCAAGCGTGGCGTTCAGACAATTCAGTATCAGGTCGTTACACTTCTCACAACAAACGGACAAGCTCCGTTCATCACGGTATTTATGTATCTTAACGAGGCGAAGAACGAGCGTGAAAAGGCTGACCTTGCGCTTATTATCGAGGAAATGCTCAAGCAGAGAATTGACGGCGTTAAGAATGAAAAGGGCGTTTATGTAACACCTGCATTCCCGAAGCTTATCTATGCTCTCGAAGAGGATAATATCACAGAGGACTCAAAATATTGGTATCTTACTCAGCTTGCGGCTAAATGCACCGCAAAGAGAATGGTACCCGACTATATCTCGGAAAAGAAAATGCTTGAATTAAAGGGCGATGTTTATACCTGCATGGGATGCAGAAGCTTCTTGACTCCCGACAGATTTACCGACAAGGGTATCGGAAATATCGCAAACGCAGGCAACTATGAGCCCGGCAAGCACAAGTATTACGGCAGATTTAATCAGGGCGTTGTTACGATAAACCTCCCCGACGTTGCACTTTCTTCGGGCGGTAACACGGAGAAATTCTGGTCAATCTTTGAAGAAAGACTTGAACTCTGCCACAGAGCGCTTCGTTGCAGACACGAAAGACTTCTCGGCACACCGTCGGACGTTGCTCCTATCCTTTGGCAGTACGGCGCATTGGCACGTCTTAAAAAGGGCGAGACAATCGACAAGCTCCTTTTCAACGGATATTCCACAATTTCACTCGGCTATGCAGGTCTTTATGAGTGCGTTAAGTATATGACGGGCAAGAGCCATACAGATCCCGAGGCTACACCGTTTGCCCTCGCCGTTATGCAGAAGATGAACGACAAGTGCGCAGAGTGGAAGAAGGACGAAAACATTGACTACTCACTTTACGGCACTCCGCTTGAGTCAACGACCTACAAATTCGCAAAATGCCTTCAGCGCCGTTTCGGTATAATCCCCGGCATTACGGACAAGGGTTATATCACAAACAGCTATCACGTTCACGTTTCGGAGAACATTTCCGCTTTCGACAAGCTCAAATTCGAGTCACAGTTCCAGCAGCTTTCTCCCGGCGGTGCGATAAGCTACGTTGAGGTTCCCGATATGCAGGACAATATCGATGCTGTTCTCTCTGTTATGAAGTTCATTTACGACAACATTATTTATGCAGAGCTTAACACAAAGAGCGACTACTGTCAGGAATGCGGTTGGGACGGAGAAATCGAGATTGTCGAAAAAGAGGGCAAGCTCATTTGGAGATGTCCGAACTGCGGCAACACCGATCAGGATAAAATGAACGTTGCAAGACGTACCTGCGGTTATATCGGCACACAGTTCTGGAATCAGGGCAGAACGCAGGAAATCCGTGACAGGGTGCTTCATTTATAAGAGGGAGTATCTATGCATTACAGTACAATTAAAGATTGTGATATTGCAAACGGAATAGGTGTTCGCATTACGCTTTTCGTTTCGGGCTGTACAAATCATTGCAAGAACTGCTTTCAACCGCAGACTTGGGATTTTGACTTCGGAGAGCCTTTTACCGAAGAGACTGAGGAAAAGCTACTTGAAATGCTCAAACCCGACTACATAAACGGTTTAACTCTTTTGGGCGGAGAGCCTATGGAGCCGCAAAACCAAAGAGCGCTTGTGCCGTTTTTGAAAAGAGTGCGAGAGGCATATCCGAACAAGAACGTTTGGTGCTTTACGGGCTTTACCTATGAAGTCCTCAAAACCGACGGTTCGCATCCGAGATGCGAGGTAACGGACGAAATGTTATCGCTTATCGATGTGCTTGTTGACGGAAGATATGTTGACGAATTAAAGGACTTGACCCTGCAATTCAGAGGCTCGTCAAATCAGAGGCTTATCGATATGGTCAAGACCCGTGAAAACGGCGAGGTAACGCTTCTTCCGAACAATGACCGCACGCTTGCAAAGAAATAATAAACGCAAAATTAAACACGCCATACACCTTTTTACAAGGCATATGGCGTGTTTTTTGTTTGTAATAAATATCAGTTTGAATACTTTGTTTCGCAGTAAATGCAGCGGTATTCCTTTTTGTCGGGGTCTGAGAGCTTGAAAATGTGATCTATCTCCTGCTCAACCGAGGTTATGCAACGGGGGTTTTTGCAGAAAATAACGTTTGTAAGCTTTTCGGGGAGCGCAATGCTTTTCTTTTCGACAAGCACACCGTTTCTTATAATATCAACGGTTGCGCTCGGGTCAACAAATCCGATAACATCAAAATCAAGCTCAATATCAGCATCAATTTTGATTATATCCTTTTTGCCCATTTTCTTGCTCGGTACATTTTTAATAAGTGCAACCGAAGCGTCAAGACTGCCAAGATTTAACAGTTTGTAAAGCTGCATTGCCCTGCCCGCTTCAATGTGGTCGATTACCACGCCGTTTTGAATAGGCTCTATATTCATATCGTGCCTGCCTCCTTCAAAAGCTTTAGTATCAATGCCATACGCATATACTTTCCGTTCAAAACCTGCTTGAAATAGCACGCTCTCGGGTCATCGTCGATTGCAACGCTTATTTCATTTACTCTCGGCAACGGGTGCATAATCGTAAGATCTTTCTTTGCATTTTCGAGCTTGTCGGGAGTGAGGATATAGCTGTCCTTTAAGCGAAGATAATCCTCCTCGTTGAAAAACCTCTCCCTTTGAACTCTTGTCATATAGAGAATGTCGAGCTCGGGCATTACGCTTTCAAGGTCGGTTGTCTGAACGTAAGGTATGTTCTTATTTTTTATCGAATCACGCTTAACATAGCTCGGAAGCTTCAGCTCCTCGGGTGAAATAAGCACAAACTTAATTCCGCTGTATCTCGAAAGAGCGTTTATAAGCGAATGAACTGTTCTGCCGAATTTAAGGTCGCCGCAAAGTCCGACGGTCAAATCGTTGAACCTGCCCTTTTCACGGTAAATCGTAAGCAAATCCGCAAGGGTTTGAGTCGGGTGGCAATGACCGCCGTCGCCTGCGTTTATGACGGGAATAGAAGCCGCCCTTGCCGCAACATACGCCGCACCCTCTTTCGGATGCCTCATTGCGATTATGTCCGCATAGCAGCTGACAACCTTTGCGGTATCGGACACGCTCTCGCCCTTTGAAGCCGAGGACGAAGCCGCATCGGTCATTGAAATTACGTTACCGCCCAGCTCATACATAGCCGCTTCGAAGCTCATTCTCGTCCTTGTTGACGGCTCAAAGAAAAGTGTGGCAAGCTTTTTACCTTTACAGATGTTTTCGTACTTTTTCGGATTATCGATTATATCCAAAGCCGTTTTAACAAGCTCATCTAATTCCTCTGTTGAAAGCTCAACTATATCAATGATGCTTCTCATTGTTTACCATAGCCTTTCTGCCATCTCAAAATTTTGCCAAAGGGAAATTTTGAGGGCATTATAATCTAATTATTATGCTCCTATCCAGCTCTCGTCCGAGGGATTGTTTCTGAATGAGATAAGCTTTTTAATATCTTCGGGCTTAATGTAACCCTCCTGTGCGGCAACCTCTGCGATATGGTCGAAGTCGGTAAGAGAAACATTTTTAACATCTGCTTCTTTAAGTCTGTCAAGACCTTTCTGCATACCGTAAGTGAAGATTGAAACAACGCCCAAAACTTCTGCGCCTGCCTCACGAAGAACATTTACAACCTCGATAACACTGCCGCCTGTTGAAATAAGATCTTCTACAACAACAACCTTCTGACCCTTTTCAAGTCTGCCCTCAATCTGATTCTGTCTGCCGTGGTCCTTTGCACCCGAGCGAACATAACCCATAGGCATATCAAGAAGATGCGCCGTGATAGCCGCATGAGCGATACCTGCGGTCGAAGTACCCATAAGCACCTCAGCCTCGGGATAATATTCCTTTACAAGCTCAGCCAAACCCTTTTCGACATCTGTGCGAACTTCGGGAGCTGTCAAAGTGAGTCTGTTATCGCAGTAAACGGGGCTTTTAATTCCGCTTGCCCATGTGAACGGCTCTTCGGGACGGAAGAAAACCGCCTTAATTTTAAGTAAATCCTTAGCAATAAGTTCTTTGAGTTCCATTTTAGTTCTCCTTACTTAATCAACAAATTCTTTTATACAACGCTCGTAAGCGGCAACGGGGTTTTCAGCCGCCGTAATCGGTCTGCCGACAACAATGTAATCGGAGCCGATTTCCTTTGCCTGTGCAGGTGTCATAACACGCTTTTGGTCGCCTATATCTCCGTCTGCGAAGCGAACGCCGGGTGTAACGGTCAAGAAGTCTTTACCGCATACTTCGTGTACCTTTTGTGCTTCAAGCGGTGAGCAAACAACGCCGTCAAGACCTGCGATTTTCGCATTGTGTGCGTAGTGCATAACAACCTTGTCAATCGGCTCATGAATGAGCAAATCGTTCTCCATAGCCTCCTGATCGGTTGAGGTAAGCTGTGTAACGGCAATCAAAAGCGGTCTTGTGCCGTCTTCTCTTGTAAGTCCCTCAAGGGCAGCCTCCATCATTCTGACAGTACCGCCTGCGTGAAGATTGCAAATATCAACGTCAAGGCGTGAGAGCACAGCCATTGACTTTTTAACTGTGTTGGGAATATCGTGAAGCTTCAAATCGAGGAAAATTTTATGTCCTCTCTTTTTAATTTCCCTGACAATCTGCGGACCCTCTGCATAGAAAAGCTCCATACCGATTTTAACAAAGGGTTTACGCTCCGTAAACAGGTCAAGAAATTCATAAGTTTTTTCTGCGCTCGCAAAGTCGCAAGCAACAATTACGTCCTTACCCATTATTCAACAACTCCTATTATATCGCAAATATTATTTATTCTGTACTTATCAAGCACCGACGGAAGTTCGTCGATTATATCACGGCAAGCATAGGGATTTACAAGGTTTTGTGCGCCGATTTCAACCGCCGTTGCGCCTGCCATCATCATTTCAACCACGTCCTCGGCAGAGCTTACGCCGCCCATTCCGACAACGGGAATTTTTACTGCATGAGACACCTGATACACCATTCTCACAGCCACAGGGAATATGGCAGAGCCTGAAAATCCGCCCATTTTGTTCTTGATAACTGGCTGTCTTTTATTCAAATCAATCCTCATTCCGAGCATTGTATTGATAAGGCTTATTCCGTCTGCTCCCGCCTCTTCGCAAGCCTTTGCAATCGCAACTATATCCGTAACGTTAGGAGAGAGTTTAACGATAACAGGCTTTTTGGTAACATTTTTTACCGCCCTTGTAACCTCTGCCGCAGCGCTCGGGTCTGTGCCAAAGCTCATACCGCCGCCGTGAACATTCGGACAGCTGACATTGACCTCAAGCCAGCCGACCTGCTCCTCTTTATCGAGCTTTTCGCAGGTGTAGGCGTAATCGTCAACGGAAAATCCGCTGACATTTGCCATAACAGGCTTGTTAAAGCACTTTTTAAGCTTCGGAAGCTCGGTTGAAATAACCTTTTCGACACCGGGATTTTGAAGTCCGACGGCATTTATCATACCTGACGGACATTCGGCAATTCTCGGTGTGGGATTTCCGAAGCGAGCATCCTTTGTTGTGCCCTTGAACGAAAATGTGCCGAGGCAATTTATATCGTAAAGCTCTGCAAATTCATATCCGAAGCCGAATGTGCCCGAAGCAGGAATTACGGGATTGTCAAGCTCGATACCGCAAAGGTTTACACTTAATCTTCCCATAAAATCTCCTCCTTTTCAAGCACAGGGCCGTCCTTGCAAATTCGCTTATAGCCTGTGATTGTCTTACAGCTGCAACCCATACAAGCGCCGAAGCCGCAGCCCATTCTCTCCTCAAAGCTGAACTGACCCGAGGTGTTAGAGGTCTTGTAAACGGCTTTGAGCATCGGCTCGGGACCGCAGCAATAGAAATATGTGTAGTCTTTATCCATTGCATTTGTAACAAAGCCTTTTACACCGTAACTGCCGTCAACCGTTGTAACCGTAACCTCACAGCCGAGAGCCTTAAACTCGTTCTCATAAAAGACCTCGCTCTTTGTGTTAAAGCCCAATACGACAGACACCCTTTTTCCCTGCTCTATGAGCTTTTTGGCAAGCAAATACATAGGCGGTACACCAACCCCGCCGCCGATAAGCAACGGAGAGCTTCCGCTTTTTTCAAGGTCGTAGCCGTTGCCGAGACCCGTAAGGACATCCAAAACAGCGCCGTTTTCAAGCTCTTTCATAGCCTGTGTGCCCTTGCCGACAACCTTGTATATTATTGTAAGGGTATCGCCGTCCTTGTCGCAAACCGAAATTGGACGACGAAGAAAAAGTCCGTCTAATTTTATGTTGACAAACTGACCCGATGCGGTAATATCCGAGCAGTCGCCGCAAAGCGTCATTTTATATACATTTTCGGTAAGCGGAATATTTTCCTTTACCGTCAATAAAACCTGTTTCATCTTATCTCCTTAAGCGTCGATAGTTGAAATTGTAAGCGTTGTTTCCTCAAGTACATCGAGAAGTACACGAACGGTATCAAGTGAAGTAAACATTGTTACGTTGTTTTCGGTAGCACAGCGGCGAATTTGAACGCCGTCGTCATAGTGATTGCCCGAAAGTATAGCTCTTGTGTTGATAACATAGCTTACATAACCTGCACGGATAGAATCGAGGATTTCTTCGCTTCCCTCGGAAATCTTACCTCTTACTCTTGTGCGGATACCGTTCTTTTTCAAGACCTCTGCCGTACCGCTTGTAGCCTCAATATTGAAGCCCATATTGTAAAATCTGCGAATAAGCGGAATTGCCTCTTCTTTATCCTCGTCCGCAAGTGTTACAAGCACCGTACCGTAATTTTGAAGATTCATACCCGAAGCCGTCAAAGCCTTGAACATTGCACGGTGGAGCTTATCGTCATAGCCGATAGCCTCTCCGGTTGATTTCATTTCGGGTGAAAGGTAAGCGTCAAGTCCCTTAATCTTGTTGAATGAGAACACGGGAACTTTTACATAGTGACGCTTTTTCTCCTCGGGATAAAGCTCGAAAATTCCCTGTTCCTTTAAGCTCTTGCCGAGGATAACCTCTGTTGCAATATCGGCGAGTGAATAGCCTGTTGCTTTTGAAAGGAACGGAACTGTTCTTGATGAACGGGGGTTTACCTCGATTATATAAACATTGTCCTGCGGGTCAACGATAAACTGAATGTTGTAAAGACCGATTATGCCTATTCCGAGACCGAGCTTCTTTGCATATTGCAAGATTATGCCCTTTACCTTGTCGGAAATTGAGAAGGTCGGATAAACGCTTATCGAGTCGCCCGAGTGAACGCCTGTTCTCTCAACCAATTCCATAATGCCGGGTACAAATACGTTTATGCCGTCGCAAATTGCGTCAACCTCAACCTCTTTACCCTGAATGTATTTGTCAACAAGAACGGGTTTGTCCTCGTCAATTTCAACCGCTGTTTTAAGGTAGTGCTTCAAGTCCTCGTCCTTTGAAACTATCTGCATAGCACGTCCGCCGAGAACGAATGAGGGACGGACAAGCACGGGATAACCGATTTCATTTGCCGCTTTAAGACCGTCCTCGATATTTGTAACTGCCTTGCCCTTAGGCTGAGGAATGTCGAGGTCTTTAAGGATTTTTTCAAAGCTGTCTCTGTTCTCCGCCTTTTCAATAGCCTCGCAGTCTGTACCGATAATCTTAACGCCTCTGTCCATAAGCGGCTGAGCAAGGTTGATTGCAGTCTGACCGCCGAGCGAAGCGATTACGCCCTCGGGCTTTTCAAAGTCGATTATCGCCATAACATCCTCGGGGGTAAGCGGCTCAAAGTAGAGCTTGTCCGCTGTGGTGTAGTCGGTCGATACTGTTTCGGGGTTATTGTTTATGATGATTGCCTCATAGCCTGCACGCTTGATAGTCTGCACAGCGTGAACGGTCGAATAGTCAAACTCAACGCCCTGACCGATACGGATAGGACCTGCGCCGAGAACGATAATTTTCTTTTTATCGGTAAGTCTTGAAGCGTTCTCGCCCGTGTATGAGGAATAGAGATATGCTATGTACTTACCTGTGTGGAGGGTATCAACCATTTTGAATACGGGAATGATACCGTTTGCCTTTCTTGTGTTATAAACATCGATTTCAGGCATATTCCAAACCTGTGAAATGTACTTGTCGGAAATACCCATAACCTTTGCTGCCTTGAGAGCCTCAACAGAGCCGACGTTCTTCTTGAGCTTGTTTTCCATCTCTACAATTCTCTTGTAGCTTTCAAGGAAAAGCTCAGTTACCTTTGTAAGCTCGTGGATTTTTTCTATTGAAACGCCTCTGCGGATAAGCTCGAATATTGCATAAATGTTGTCGTCCTTGAACTCCTGAACATAGCTCATAAGCTCTTCGTCCGTACAGCCGTCAAATTTAGCAAGGTGGAAGTGGCAAACGCCCGTTTCAAGTGAACGGACAGACTTGAGCAAGCATTCCTCAAGCGTTGAGCCGATACCCATAACCTCGCCCGTCGCTTTCATCTGCGTACCGAGTGTGTTCGGTGCATCAACAAACTTGTCGAACGGGAAGCGAGGGAATTTTGCAACGATATAGTCAAGGCTCGGCTCGATAGCCGCCGTACCGCCTGCCACGGGAATATCCTCAAGAGCCATACCCATAGCTATTTTTGCCGTAACTCTTGCTATCGGATAACCGCTTGCCTTTGAAGCAAGTGCCGAAGAACGTGAAACTCTCGGGTTTACCTCGATAAGGAAGTATTCGCTTGATTCGGGGTTGAGTGCGAACTGAACGTTGCAGCCGCCCTCGATTTTAAGCTCACGAATGATTTTTATTGCACTGTCGTTGAGCATTTTAAGGTCGTGGTCATTGAGTGAAAGAATGGGAGCTACAACGATTGAGTCGCCTGTGTGAACACCTACGGGATCGATGTTTTCCATACCGCAAATTGTGATTGCGTGGTCGTTTGAGTCTCTCATTACCTCAAATTCGATTTCCTTATAGCCCTTAACACTCTTTTCGATAAGAACCTGATGAACGGGAGAGAGCTTAAATGCGTTTGCACCGATTTCAACAAGCTCTTCCTCGTTGTTTGCAAAGCCGCCGCCTGTTCCGCCCAATGTGAAGGCAGGACGCAAAACAACGGGATAGCCGATATCGACAGCCGCCTTTTTAGCTTCTTCAAGATTGTAGGTTATCTCCGACGGGATAACAGGCTCGCCGATTGACTCGCACATCTCCTTGAAAAGCTCTCTGTCCTCTGCTCTTTCGATACTGTCGCTCGAAGTTCCGAGAAGCTTTGTTCCGCACTCCTTGAGGATACCTTTCTTTTCAAGCTGCATTGCAAGATTAAGACCCGTCTGTCCGCCGATGCCCGGAACGATTGCATCGGGGCGCTCGTAACGGAGAATTTTTGCGATATATTCAAGTGTCAAAGGCTCCATATAGACCTTATCTGCGATTGTTGTGTCGGTCATTATTGTAGCAGGGTTTGAGTTACAAAGAATTACCTCGTAGCCCTCCTCTTTCAACGCAAGGCAAGCCTGTGTGCCTGCATAGTCGAACTCGGCAGCCTGACCGATTACGATAGGACCTGAGCCGATAATCAATACTTTTTTAATGTCTGTTCTTTTTGCCATACTTTTTTTCCTCCGATTTTATATATTAAAACTTCTTATATGCTGTTTTGCCGTTGCAAACCGTCAGCTCGCACTCGCCGAATACCTCTTCGCCCTCAAACGGGGTAGCCTTTCCCATTGAGAGAAAATCCGACGGATTTATAACGGTTTTTTTATCTAAATCCCACACGGTAAAGCTGTTGTCGTACTCAATGCCGAAACGCTTTCTCGGATTGACCGCCAAAAGCTCAACAAGCCTTTCAAGTGAGATTATATTCTTTTTAACAAGGTGCGTGTAGAGAAGCTGAAAAGCCGTTTCAATTCCGACAATTCCGAAAGCACTCTTTTCAAGCCCTCTCGACTTCTCCTCTTGACTGTGCGGTGCGTGGTCGGTTGCTATCATATCAATAGTGCCGTCCAATACACCCTCGATAAGCGCCTGCCTGTCCTCTTTTGAGCGAAGCGGCGGATTCATCTTGAAACGTCCGTCCTCTTTCAAGTCCTCGTCCGTAAGTATTAAATAATGCGGCCCCGTTTCGCAGGTTACATTAACGCCCTGTGCCTTTGCCTGCCGTATCAGCTCAACGCTCTCCTTACAGGAAATGTGGCAAACATGATAAGCACAACCCGTCTGCCTGCATAGTTCAAGGTCTCTCTTAATAGGCTTCCACTCGCTCTCGGAGCAAATTCCCCTGTGCGAATGCTCGCTTGCATAAACACCGTCGTGAATGTAACCGCCGTGGAGCAGCGAATTATCCTCACAATGAGCGACGATAATTTTGCCGAGTGCCTTTGCCCTTTGCATAGCCTCTTTCATCATTTCCTCCGACTGAACACCTCTGCCGTCGTCGGAAAAAGCGATTACGTCCTTTGCCATACCCTCCATATCGGAAAGCTCTTCGCCGTTTTGACCGACGGTAATTGCTCCGTACGGCAAAACATTTATAACAGCGTCCTTTTTGATTATGTCAAGCTGCTCCTTCAAGTGCTCCGCAGAGTCGGGTACAGGCTTCAAATTCGGCATTGAAAAGACCGTTGTATAACCGCCGTGAGCCGATGCCTGCGTGCCTGATTTTATCGTCTCCTTATAAGAAAAGCCCGGCTGACGCAAATGCACATGCACATCGCAAAAGCCGGGAAAAATCATATATTGAGAAGAATTATAAACACTTGCTCCAAATTCGGAAAATGCGCCTAAAACCGTTTCCTTTGTGAACTGAGGAAACGATGTCAAGGTACATATCTGAGCATTTATAATGTTGTTCATATAGTCCTCCGATAATAATAAAAGCCTTGCTTTTCGGCAAGGCTTATCTGCATAAACAAGCGACGCAATATCCCTGCGCCTTATTCATATACATATAACAAATCTTGCCGATCTCTCTGTATCGAATTAAAGATTTACTTTTGGATATTATACCATTGAACAGCACCGATGTCAACAAAATAATAAGCGGTTTAGCTCAAAAAATCGAACTAAACCGCCTGTTGATTTAAGCTTTAATTATTTGAAGTACTTAACAGCCGCTTCAAACATTTTAATATCGTAATTTCCGGGTACATTTTTGTAAAGTCCCGAACCGACACGCTCGCTGTGTCCCATCTTGCCGAATACTCTGCCGTCGGGAGAAATAATGCCCTCGATAGCAAACATTGAGTCATTGGGGTTGAACTGAACGTCGTTTGTAGCATTGCCCGAAAGGTCAACATACTGTGTTGCAATCTGTCCGTTCTCGGCAAGCTTCCTGATAAGCTCCTCGCTCGCCAAGAATCTGCCCTCGCCGTGTGAAATCGGAACATTGTAAACTTCGCCGACATCAGTAAGCGAAAGCCACGGAGATTTATTTGACGCAATCCTTGTTCTTACAATCTTCGACTGGTGTCTTGCGATAGTATTAAAGGTAAGCGTCGGGCAATTCTCGTCCGTGTCGATAATCTTTCCGTACGGTACAAGTCCCAATTTAATGAGAGCCTGGAAGCCGTTGCAGATACCGCACATAAGGCCGTCTCTGTTTTCAAGAAGGTCGGTAACGCCCTCTTTGACAGCCGCATTTCTGAAGAAAGCAGTTATAAACTTACCGCTTCCGTCAGGCTCGTCGCCGCCCGAGAAGCCGCCGGGGATAAATACCATCTGCGCCGTCTTGAGCTTTGTTGCAAATTCCTCAACACTCGACTGAATTGCAGAGGAGGTAAGGTTTTTGATAACTATGATTTCAGGCTCTGCGCCTGCATCGCTTACAGCCTTTGCACTGTCGAACTCGCAGTTTGTGCCCGGGAATGCAGGGATAAGAACTTTCGGTCTTGCGCACTTAACAGCGGGTGCGGGATAGCTCTCTGCCTTGTAGGAGAAGCTCTCAACCGTCTTTGCCTCGTCCGTGATGTTGCAGGAATATACCTTTTCAAGCTTATCCTCATAGAGCTTGTCAAGCTTTTCAGCCGAAACGCTCTCCGCACCGTAAACGAAGTTAGCAGCTTCCGTTATCTCGCCGACAATTTCCATACCGTCTGCGTTTTCAACTTCAAGAATGAACGAAGCGTAATTGTAGCCGAATATATCGTCAAGTGAAAGCTCCGAATTGAACTTAAAGCCGAAGCCGTTACCCATTGCCGATTTAAGCACCGCCTCAGCGATACCGCCGAGACCGAGTGTGTAGCAGGAAACAGCTTTACCGCTTCTCAAAAGGGCTGTTACCTTGTCGAACGCTTCAAGCAAAGCTGATGTTTTCGGAAGTCCGTTTTCGTCAAGCTCTGTTCTTATAATAACAACCTTATTAACTGCCTTCTTAAACTCGGGCGAAACAATATCCTTTGTCTTTTCCGTTGTAACAGCGAACGAAACGAGTGTGGGCGGAACGTCCAAATCCTCAAACGAGCCACTCATTGAGTCCTTACCGCCGATTGAGCCTATCGAAAGCTCCTTTTGAGCCTCGAAAGCACCGAGCAATGCCGCAAGAGGCTTGCCCCAACGCTTACCGTCCTGACCCGGCTTCTCAAAATACTCCTGGAATGTGAGGTACACGTCCTCAAATTTCGCACCTGTCGCAATGAGCTTACATACAGACTCAACAACTGCAAGATATGCGCCGTGATAGGGACTTTTTTCCGTTATGAACGGGTTGTAGCCCCAAGCCATAAGCGAGCAATCGTCTGTGTGCTTTTTCTCAACGCTTATCTTCTGTACCATTGCCTGAATGGGTGTTCTCTGATTTTTGCCGCCGAACGGCATAAGCACCGTGCCTGCGCCGATAGTGGAGTCGAAACGCTCCGAAAGACCTCTCTTTGAGCAAATGTTCAAATCCGAGGACATTTTTTTCATATTTTCAACGAAAGAGCCGTCAATTACCTTTTTGTAGTCCCGAGGCTTTTCGGGTGTGATTGTAATGTGCTTATCCGCACCGTTTGAGTTCAAGAACTCACGGCTTATATCGACAATCTTGTTGCCGTTCCATGTCATTGTAAGACGGGGATCGGCCTTTACGACTGCAACGGGAGTAGCCTCAAGATTTTCCTTGTGTGCAAGAGCCAAAAATGCGTCAACATTTTCTTTCTCGACAACAACAGCCATTCTCTCCTGCGACTCGGAAATTGCAAGCTCCGTGCCGTCAAGTCCCTCGTATTTTTTCGGAACTGCGTTAAGGTCAATATCAAGACCGTCCGCAAGCTCGCCGATAGCAACCGAAACGCCGCCTGCACCGAAGTCGTTACAACGCTTAATCATAAGGCAAGCTTCTTTATTTCTGAAGAGCCTTTGAAGCTTTCTCTCCTCGGGAGCATTACCCTTTTGCACCTCTGCACCGCAGGTTTCAACCGAATGTGCGTTGTGAGCCTTTGAAGAGCCTGTTGCGCCGCCTATTCCGTCTCTGCCTGTTCTTCCGCCCAAGAGAATTACAACGTCGCCGGGGTCGGGAACTTCACGTCTGACATTTTCCTGCGGAGCAGCAGCGATAACCGCACCGATTTCCATTCTCTTTGCAGCGTAACCGGGGTGGTAAATTTCATCAACAATACCCGTTGCAAGACCTATCTGGTTGCCGTATGACGAATAGCCTGCGGCAGCGGTTGTAACAAGCTTTCTCTGCGGAAGCTTACCGGGAATTGTCTCGCTTACGGGAACAGTCGGGTCAGCCGCACCCGTTACACGCATCGCACCGTAAACATAGCTTCTGCCCGAAAGCGGGTCACGGATAGCGCCGCCGATACAGGTAGCAGCACCGCCGAACGGCTCAATTTCTGTCGGGTGGTTGTGTGTTTCGTTCTTAAAGAGAAGAAGCCACGGCTCTTTTTTGCCGTCAACCTCAATTTCGATTTTAACCGTACAAGCATTGATTTCCTCGGACTCGTCCAATTTATTGAGCTTGCCGTTTTTCTTCAAATATTTAACGGCAACAGTTGCCAAATCCATAAGGCAAACAGGCTTTGTCCTGCCCAATTCCTTGCGAACAGCCATATAGCTGTCTCTTATACACATCTCCGAGCCCACGAGACCGAGGCTGATCTC
>ENA-OYZM01000348-OYZM01000348.1-human-gut-metagenome-genome-assembly--contig:-NODE-348-length-15044-cov-5.849756_pt1 | contig 15044 bp, 14 predicted proteins | sample MGYA00243291_ERZ653477 | MGnify/ENA primary metagenome ERZ653477 (study PRJEB26926, sample SAMN06165024) | human gut metagenome | biome: ENVO:00009003; feature: ENVO:2100002; material: ENVO:00002003... | reverse complement strand
TATCAATATTAACTTTCAAGAAAATTCGACAAAGTCTTTCTTTTTTTGCATAAAAAAATTAAAAAAATTTCATAATAGGTATTGACAAACCCGAAAACGGGTGTATAATATAGTTAGCAATCAAGAAAAGCGAGTGCTAACAGTCGCAAACGATGATTGCTAACAATCTTAAAAAATAAGGAAGTGTATATTATGAAAAACAATCTTACAAGATGGGACAAATTCGAAAAAGGACTTGACAGCTTCGGCAATTCTTTCAACGCCGCATTCGACAACTTCTTCCGCCCGATGTACGACGGGGATATGATGCGTACCGACGTCAAAGAAAACGACAAGGAATACGTTTTGGAAATCGAAGTGCCCGGCTACGACAAGAAGGATATTTCGGTTGACGTCAACGACGGATACCTTACCGTTTCCGCAAAGAAAGAAGAAAAGAGCGAGGACGAAAAACACGGCTATATCCGTCAGGAAAGGACGGCAAGTTGCAGCCGTAACTATTACGTCGGCGACATTGACGAAGACAACGTCAAAGCAAAGTACGATAACGGCGTATTGACGGTTTATGTGCCCAAAAAGGAAGATAAACCCGAGAAATCGCGCACAATTACGATTGAATAAGTCAACTTAACATAATTTCCAATCCCCCTAAAAACGAGAAATTGCCTGCATTTTTTGCAGGCATTTTTCGTTTGTTTCAAATGGAATTTATTTATGATTTCTTTTCAAGAAGGTTTTTGAAAAGGTTTACCGCGGCGTCGTAAAGTTCCTGCTTATAATTTCTGGACGGAAGAAGCGGCGTATTTTCGGGCGAGGTCGCCGTCGCAATGGCAAGTCCCGATTTTTCAAGGTCGAACCCAAGTGCGATTTGTCCGCATATCGCAATCACCGGCACGCCGAATTTTTTCGCGTGTCTCGTGAGCCCGCTGATTGCTTTCCCGTCAAGAGTCTGGTTGTCGAGTTTTCCTTCGCCGGTGACGACGAAAGCGGCGTCTTTCAGAAGGGAATCGAAGCCCGTGCCGTCCAGCATTACGTCGATGCCCGCCATGAGTTTTGCGTTGAAAAAGGCAACCATTCCCGCGGCGATACCGCCTGCCGCGCCGCCGCCTTTCAGGTTTTCGACGTCGACGCCGACGTCGCGTTTAATAATCGCAGCATAATGTTTCAGTCCGTCGTCAAGGTCTTTCACCATCATATAATCCGCGCCTTTTTGCGGGGCGAAGACGTACGACGCGCCGGTTTCGCCGCACAACGGGTTGTCGACGTCGCACATGCACGTAAGGTTGAACTTTTGGGCGTTTTTCACGTCGATTTTTTCAATGTTTTTAAGCGTGCCGCCCGTCGGGATAAAGGTTTCGCCGCTTTTATCGAAAAATTTCACGCCAAGAGCCGCCGCAATCCCCGCGCCGCCGTCGTTGGTCGAACTGCCGCCAAGGGCAAGGACGATATCTTTCGTGCGTTTTAAGGCGTCGTCGATGATAACGCCCACGCCGTACGACGTCGTTTTTGCAGGATTATTGAATTCCGTTGAGGCAAGTCCGATTGCTTTCGCGCTTTCGACGATCGCGCATACGGGCGACAAAAGGTATTCCGCCGTGCAGGGACGGAAGTTGCTGTTTCTCGTGCGGACGCTGATAAGTCTGCCTGTGAGCGCGCGACGGAAACATTCAAGCGTGCCTTCGCCGCCGTCGGCAATCGGCAAAACGCGCGTGTTTGCCGCAGGCGAAACGTCTTTTATCGCTTTTTCGATGGTGTCGGCGACTTCTTCCGCCGTAAGCGTCCCCTTGAAACTGTCGGGACAAATGAGAATTTGTTTGTTTTCCATAAATTCCGCCGTGATTATTACTTCGATATAAGTATATTGTATACGCGCGGATTTTTCAAGGGAAAAAATCAAAAATCAGCGTTTTGTTGAAAGGGTAAGGGCGATAAGGCGGTTTTTTCTGTGGGCGTCGAACACGACTTTTTTCGTCACGAGCGCGCCTTTTTTGACGATGGGGACGTTGTTCTTGTCGTAAACGGAAGACGTCGCGACGCGTCCGATAAGAAATCCGTAGTTGGAAAGAGCCTTTACGGGAAGGGACAAGGCGTTTTCGGGCGGCGACAATATCGACACCTTAAAATCTTTCTCGGGTTTTTCGATGACGGGTTTGCTTTTTTGCTTTCGCACGCGCTTTTTCCCGTCGGGCAGGAGAATGACTCCTTGCGCGTCAACGGACGCGATTCTTTCGACAAGCACGGGCGTTTCGTTCACGATGATTGCGGTGGCGATTTTGTCGGTGTCGCCGAAGTACAAATCCGAAAGCACCCCGAGTGCTTTTCCGTCGGCGGTATATACGGGCGCGCCGAGGGGAAATTCGATAAGGTCTTTTCCCGAAACGTCGGATTGGCTTTTTATGCATAAAAGATTAGACAAAACGACAGAATCGTCGTTTATTTTTTTCAGGCTTCGGGCGGCGACGTACATATTTTCTGAATCTTTGGAATAAAGGTCGGAAAACGCGAAAAAACCCACCGATTTCAGACGCTTTTCGCACAAAACCCCCGTGATAGTGCCCAAAATTTTGTGTTGAGAGCCCGATATGACGGGTAAAGACAGATAAGACGTGATTTTTCTCATATTATTCCTCGCAAAACATACTACAAAATTAAGATATTTCAAAAAAGGGGCGTTTATGTTGCAAATAATGTCGATATTCTTCCGAAAAAAGAAAGTTTGTCCGAAGATAGGCAAAAACGGCGCGGAAAAATCGGAAAAAATCGGGCGAAACGCCAAAATCGCAGCGGAAAAACATTGCGAAAGTTCGACAACTTTTTAACGAATAAATGTGGATTTGTCAACATAAAATAGTGCGAATGTGGATAACTCGGTGGATAACTACCCGTTTTTATACAATTTTTGAATAAAATCGCAACGGAGTGCAATGTGGACAAACTCGGCAAAACAATTTTCAAAATCGGTATGGCAATATTCGTAATTATTTTGACAATTTTTGCGTTTTTAAGCGTCGTATGTGTGAAAAACACGTTAAATATTCTGAAAAACGACGCGGGTTACGTCGTTGTGCTGGACGCGGGACACGGCGCACCCGACGGCGGCGTTGTCGGAACAAATACCGGCGTGCTTGAAAGCGATCTTAACCTTGAAATGGTAAAAATTCTGAAAAACTACCTTGAAAACGCAGGGGTGAAAGTCGTTTTGACCAGAAAAAACAAATACGCGTTGTCGGGCGGTGCAAAAGGGTTCAAAAAAGAAGACTTCAAACTCAGAAAAGAGATAATCGAGAGCGAAAATCCCGACGCGGTTATCAGTATCCATATGAACTTTTACAAGGCGCAACCGTCGCGGCGTGGAGCGCAGGTGTTTTACGACGCGAAAAACCCGTATTCTCTGCCGTTTGCGGCGACGCTCATGCAAAAAATCAATACGGAAATCAACAAAAAATACGGCGGGCGGGAATATGCCGCGCTTTCGGGCGACTTTTATATAATAAATTCGACGTCCGCCCCCGCCGCAATCGTGGAATGTGGATTTTTAAGTAACGCAGAAGACGAAAAACTGCTTGTCAGCGACGAATACAAAAAGGAATTCTGTTATCACTTGTTTTCGGGAGTGATGCAATATCTGTACACGGGCGCAAGATAAGGGCGAGCGATGTTTGCCTTGCGGCAAGCGATGTGCCTTCGGCGTGATGTTTTGCTGTCGCAAAGCGATGTTTCTCTCTTTGAGAGAAGATAAGGTTTTTTAATTACCGGTTTGCAAAAAGCCCACTGCTTTTTTTAGTAGCAGCGGGCTTTTTTGTTATTCAACGTTTTTATCAAAAGCAAAGGCGTCTGATTGCCTCGCGATAGATTTTGAACACGTTCATATAGGTCGAAATCGGGGTGCGCTCGTCGGGCATATGAATGGTGGACTCAACGCCCGGGAACTCCGGCCCGAAAGCGACGCCGTGTTTTAAGGCGCGTGCGTAGGTGCCGCCGCCGATTGAAATCGCGTCAAGGTTCGTGCCCATTACGTCGTTGTAGGTCGAAAGCAAGGTTTTCACCAAAACGTCGTTTTTATCGACGTAAAGCGGCTCCTGAAACTCCGATTCTGCAATCATGAAGTCGTAAAGGCACTTGTCGAGAATGTCGATTAAGGTGCTTTTTTTCACCGTGACGGGATAACGGATATTGATTGTGAACTTCAACTTTTCGTGCGAATAAATTATGCCAAGGTTGACTGTGAGTGCGCCCGAAACGTCGTCGCGAAGGTCAAGTCCCGCGCCTTTTCCGTCAGAGGTTTTGAACGCACCGTAAATCTTTTTCAGATCCACGTCGATGTCGCTCAAAGTTTTCAGAAGTTTTACGATTGCGTTGTCGCCGAGCGCGGGCGTTGCGGCGTGAGCGGCTTTTCCGTGAGCGGTAACCACGATTCTTCCGTCTTTTATTTCATATTCGAGCCCGGATTTTTCGATAATGGTCAGGTTGTCGGCGGTATCGGGGATACGCGCGGTGCAGACGTTAGGCACGACGTTGGGACGGGTGCCGCCCGAAATTTCGACGTTGCCCGAATAGTTTTTCTCAAACGTTATCGTCGCGATGCCTTTTTCGCAGTTGATGACGGGGAAGTCCGCGTCGGGCGAGAATCCCGTGTCGGGCATTTTTTCGACGGTATTTAAATATTTTATACAACGCCAGCCCGTTTCTTCGTTGCAGCCGACGATGAATCTTATGCGTTTTTTGGGGATAAGACCTTCGTCAAGAAGGGACTTTACGGCGTACAGACACGCAAGCATGGGACCGCGGTCGTCAACGACGCCTCTGCCGTAAATGACGTCGCCCGAAATTTCGCCGTAAGGGTTATGCGTCCAGCCGTCGCCCACGGGCACGGTGTCGAGGTGACCGAGAATACCGAAAGCCTCGCCTTCGCCGATGTCCGCAACGCCGCAGTAACCGTCAAGGTTTTTCGTCTGAAAACCGAAAGATTCCGCTTTGCTTAAAAACCAGTCGAGGCATTGTCTGTTACCTTCGCCGAACGGGGCGCCGGGCAAAGGTTTGCCTTCTTCGCCGTCGAAAGACAGGAGTTCAAGGGTGTCTTTCAGCAGTTCGTTTTGATATTTTTCCATTATTACCTCCGAAAAATCCGTTTAATTTTTGCAAAACATTTGTAATTTTCAATATATTATTATACACTATTTATAACAAATGTGAACTAATATTTCAAAGCACAGGGCAATTTTATGCATGAAGGACATCGTGACAGAATGAGAGAGCGAATTTTGCTGTCGGGTATAGAAGGTTTACAGCAGCACGAGGTGTTGGAGTATCTTTTATATCACGCAATACCGCGAAAAGACACAAACGGTATCGCGCACGAGCTTATTTCGACATTCGGCAGTCTCAACGGGGTGCTTAACGCCGACTACGACGCGCTTCTGGACGTAAACGGTATGACGGCAAACGCGGCGTTGCTGCTGACAAGTCTGAAAGGCGTGTTCAGAATGTACGCGTCGGGCGACAAGAAGGGCAAAATCGTCATTGCGACGCGCGGCGACCTTGTCAGGTATCTCAGCCCGTTTTTCTACGGCGAAAAGACCGAAATGTTTTACATGCTGTGTCTTGACGCGAAAAGCACGGTAATCAAACTTGTGAAACTTTCATCGGGTATTCCGCAGGAAGTCCGCGTGGACGTCAGGGACGTCGTGGACAATGCGTTGAAATATAAGGCGGTTTCGGTCGTAATCGCGCACAATCATCCGTCGGGCGACGTGTCCCCGAGCGTTCAGGACGTCGAACTCACGCGGGCGATCGCGGCGGCTTTGCAACTTATCAAAATCAAACTTGCCGACCATTACATATTCAGCGATTTCGGATATTGCTCGTTCGTTGAAGACGGCGTCGGCGGACAGATTCAACAAAACGTAAATAACTTCTTGAAGGACGGTATAAAATACTGATATGGAACAAAAAGTAAGAACCCGTTTCGCACCCAGCCCCACGGGATTTATGCACATCGGAAATTTAAGGACGTGTCTTTACGCCTTTCTTTTCGCAAGGAAAAATAACGGCACGTTTATTCTTCGCATCGAGGACACCGACCAGGAAAGGTTTGTCGACGGCGCGGTGGACCTTATTTACAGGACGCTCAAAACGTCGGGAATCACTCACGACGAAGGTCCCGACGTTGGCGGCGACTACGGCCCGTATGTTCAGAGCGAAAGAAAATCCATATATATGGAATACGCCAAAAAACTTATCGAACTCGGCGGCGCGTACTACTGCTTCTGCACGAAGGAACGCCTTGAAACGCTGACCGACGAGAACGGAGTCAGGACTTACGACAAGCACTGCTTGCACCTTTCCAAGGAAGAAATCGAAGAAAACCTTAAAAACGGCGTGTCGTACGTTATTCGCCAGAATATTCCGAAAGTCGGGACGGGCACTTATCACGATATGGTTTACGGCGATATTTCCGTCGATTATTCGGAACTCGAAGACAATATTCTTATTAAGTCCGACGGTATGCCCACGTACAACTTCGCAAACGTCGTCGACGACCACCTTATGAAAATCACGCACGTTATCCGCGGGGTTGAATATCTTTCCAGCACGCCGAAGTACAATCTGATTTACGACGCGTTCGGATGGGAAAGACCGCAGTATATGCACCTTCCTCCCATTATGAAAGACGCGTCGCACAAACTGTCGAAGCGTTACGGCGACGCCAACTTCGAAGACTTCATAAACAAAGGCTTTTTGCCCGAAGCGATAATAAATTATATATCCCTTCTCGGGTGGAGCCCCAAGGACAATACCGAAAAAATGTCGATGGAAGAACTTATCGAAAAATTCGACGTGTCGGGGCTTTCCAAAAGCGGCAGCATTTTCGACGAAGCGAAAATGCGCTGGCTCAATCAACTTTACGTGAAAGAGTTGCCGTTTGAAAAGTTTATGGAATATGCCCGTCCTTACTTCGACAAAAGTTGCGCGAAAGGGAAATACGATTACGACAAACTCGGCCGCATTCTTATGAGCCGCGTCGAAATCTTTTCGGAAATTCCCGACAAGGTTGCATTCCTTGACGAGTACGGTCCTTTCGATACCGCGCTTTTCGTCCATCAAAAATCCAAGACGACTATCGAGCTTGCGCGTGAAATCCTTGAAAAGATTTTGCCCTTGTACGAAGGCGTTGACGAATGGACGAACGAGAATCTGTTCAAGGTGTCGGAAGAGTTCGCCGCGGCGAACGGATACAAAAAACAGCAGTTGTTCTGGGCGGTAAGAGTTGCCGTCGCAGGTCGCGACGTTACCCCCGGCGGCGCAACCGAGCTTATGGACATTCTTGGCAAAAACGAAAGTTTACGTCGCATAAACTATGCGTTAACACTATTTTAATTTAATTTGGAGGAAATTATGAAACAATTGTCAATGCGCGCGAAAACGATTATTTCTTTCGTTTTGTTCGCCGTGGTTTTCACGGGACTGACACTTATCGCGTCTTACTGCGATCTGTCGATTTCGAAAATTCTCACGAAAAACACGTTGCCGGAAGGCGCGTATATTTCGACGAGCGTTTTCACGCTGTTCTTTGAGGCGATGGGAAGTTGTCCCATTTATCTTGTCGTGTCGATTGCCGGCGCGATATGGTTCTGGTGGGGCATCGCCCACAAGAAAATCTGGCTTTCGGTCATTGCCGCAATCCTTGTTTTTATCGGGTTCTTTATGACGCTTCAGGACGTTTTCAAATATTACACGGAAGCGGTCACGGCGTCGCTCAATAACGGTATCCCTGTCGAGGTCGAAATGAAGGGCGGATTTTACAAAACGCTTATTTCGGCGGTTATCGCGATTGCGGAAGGAGCATGCCTTGTGTTCGCCTGGTCGCGCGTCAAGCCCGAAACCAACGACGCTCTTTTCAAATGGGTGTTCGTCATCGTCGTCGCAATGGCGGGCTATCTTGTCGTACACTTTGTGAAAGGTCCCGTCGGCCGCATGCGTTTCAGAACGATGAACGCCGCCGATCCTACTTTCAGTCAGTACACCGATTGGTGGGTAAGCAACGGAAAACGCAAACCGTATTCCGCGGAAGCGGGCTCGGCACTCGTACTTCCGTCCGACCAGTGCAAGTCGTTCCCGTCGGGACACACTTATTCGGCAGGTCTTATTTACACCCTTATTTGTTTGCCCGATCTCGTGAAGAGTATCGGCGACAAAAAATGGACGCGTCCCGTCATTTATGCGGTAACGATCGCGTTCACGGGTATCGTTGCAATCAGCCGTATCGCCGCGGGCGCGCACTATATGAGCGACGTTTTGTTCGGCGGCACTCTTTCGTTCCTTTTCATGATGATCGGTCGCGAAATCTTTATTTTCAAAGGCGCACATTTCAAGGCTTTGTTTGAAAGAAAGGCTGTGCCGCTTGACGGCGACAACGCAGAAACAGCCGAATAATCTTAAACAATAAACAAAAAAGCCCTCGCAATGCGCGAGGGTTTTTTTATATAGAAAAAGTGCAGAAATTAAATAACAAAATTGGTTTATTCTCCCGCTATTTCGGCAGATTCTTCGGGTTGCGCTGCTTCCGCCGCCGCGTTTTCGCGTTTTTCGGAAAGCGTCAGGCGCAGTCTGTCGCTGTCCTTCCTTACGAAATACAAAGGCAGGAACGCAAGAAGCGCAACGATTGACGCCGCAAGGAAGATTTTAAACGGCGGCGTAAAGCCTGCCGCCGACGTATCGACGTCCGAAAGCCCGATAATAAGCGTGATCAACGGACCGATAATCATCGGAAGAAGTACGTTGAAGCACATTCTCACGCCCTGGAATCTGCCTTCCGTGCCCGTGGGGATGTAGTCCTGGAAAGACGCCATAAGTGCCGCGCTCAGGCTCAGGATCGAACCCAGCATAAAGATGCCCGCGACGTACAGCACGGGAAGCCACGCGGCTTTCGGCATAAACTCCATCAGATACACGATAAGCGTGCATGCGACGATGACCGTAAGCAAGGGCAGATAAAAATGTTTTCTGCCGAGTTTATCGAACAATACGCCCATAACCCCCGTGAATACCGCCGCGCCGATAATAACGACCGCAAGGGGCACGACGAAGTTGTCGCCGAGTTCCAGCGTATTTTGGACGAAGTTGATGAGATATGAGAAAAACGTTTGTTGCGAGATGCCCAGAATGCACGAGGTAGCCAGACAGACGTACAACATACGGTTGTCTTTGATGACCTGTTTACGGAAGCCGTAAAAGGTTTCTTTCAGGAAATTCGGGTTTTGATTTTTGACGATATGGGAGCTGTCCTTCATCATAAAAATCGAAAGGATTCCCGCCGCGATGGGGATAATTCCCAAAACTATGAAAAACAGCCAGTTGCTCTCATTCGTGGGTTTATACAGCGATCCGAGCCCGATAAACACGATTACCGTCGCAAACACGGGCAATACCGACAAAACCGTGTTGACTTTTCCGCGGTTTGTATCGTCGGTAACGTCGGTAGTCCAGGTGATGAACGCGGCGTCGTATGCCGTTGAACCCGCAAACGTCATAACGCAGTCGAACAGGACAAGCAAAAAGCCTAAGAGCCCCAGAGTATGCGAGTCGGCGCGCATAGGAATTGCCGCAAACAACATTATGGTAAGCCCCCAGGCGATGTATCCGTACGACACGAAAACCTTGCGCTTTCCGAGTTTGTCGCAAAGCCCGCCAGCAAATATCGTCGTTACCGTTGCGGTGATTGCCGAAAAGATGACCATAAGCGTCGTTACGACGTAAGCCATATCTCTGTTACCGGAGTTTGTGTAAATGTCCTGTGCGAAAGTTGCGAAATACATGTTCTCGACAACCCACGCAATCTGACCTACAAGCCCGAATACGATTGCCGAAAACCAGATTTTCCACCCGAGACGAGTGGATTTTACGTTTTCTTTCATAATTTCTCCTTGATCATAAAGCTATATATATATTATGATAACACCAAATACAGTGAGTGTGCAAGAAAAAAATAATTAAACTGCAAAACGTTGTTTTTTGAAACGCTGCTCCGTAAAAAAAAGACTGCCTATCGTAGTCTATTTACGTTCGCAGTAAATCTTTAACGAAAAAAAAGACCGCTTATCGCAGTCTTCTTTTTTTGGCAGGAGCAGTAGGAATCGAACCTACACCATAGGAGTCAGAGGCCTATGTGCTGCCACTACACCATGCTCCATCGGGGAAACTTTTTTCAAGTTCGTAAAAAATATAGCACAAGATAATATTTAAGGCAAGCGTTTTATCGAAATTTATGAAAAAGTGAATCATAAAAGAAAATTTTGCCGTTGCAACGGCGGGGAAACGGTGATACAATGGTTTTATGGCAACACTCAGGGAAATTATCGACAACAGCAATTACGCCGTTTTCTTCGGCGGCGCGGGCGTATCCACCGCAAGCAATATCCCGGACTTCCGCGGGAAGAACGGCATTTACAACACCGAAAACGAGTGGGGGCTTCCGCCCGAAACCATTATTTCGCACACCTTCTTCACGCGGCGCACGAAAGACTTTTACGATTACTACAAAAAGTATATGGTATATCCGTCCGCCGTGCCGAACGCCGTGCATATCGCGCTGGCAAGGCTTGAAAAGGAAGGCAAAATCAAGGCGGTGCTGACGCAGAATATCGACGGGTTGCATCAGGCGGCGGACAGCAAAAACGTCTATGAGCTGCACGGGAGCGTCCACAGAAATTATTGCACGCGCTGCGGGAAGTTTTATGACCTTGATTATATCCTCGGCGCAAAAGGCGTGCCGACGTGCGAGTGCGGCGGCGTGATTAAGCCCGACGTCGTTTTGTACGAAGAACCGCTTGACGACGACGTATGGCAGGGCGCGTGGGAAGAAGTGCGACGCGCCGATACGCTTATCGTGGGCGGCAGCAGCCTTACGGTTTATCCCGCGGCGGGGCTTGTCGATATGTTTTACGGCAAGAACCTTTGCATAATAAACGCAACTCCGACGCCCTTTGACCGCCGCGCTACCTACCTTTCTCACGACAGTTTAACCCGCGAGTTCGAAAACTTATAATCCGCATAAATTATCGAAAAAACCTAATAAACAAGAAAAGACCGAAAGCGATTTCGGTCTTTTTTATGTCCCGCAAACGGTGCATATGTGATGATAACATAATGTTGTAAAAAGGAGAAAAACCATGTTTGAATACAAAAAAATAGTTGATAAAATGCTGAAACAAAACGGCTTCGAACACCAAAGCCTGTCGTATCTTGAAAAAAGATACAAAGACACCGAATACTTCGGCGACGACTATAACGTGTCGCTTCGTCTTTTCAAATTCTTGTTCGCCGCGCACACGAAAGAGACGGATATCGAACTTTGGAACAAGGTTTATTGTTTGTTCGATAAATCTTTGCGCCATTACGACCGCGCCGATTTCACAAAGGAAGAGTGGGTGTATTTCAAAAAAGTTCTGGAAAAAAGTAAGTATGAAAAAACCTTCGGCACGGCAAACTTCAATGCGCCGATGCAAACGAAAAGATTGTATATCGAAGGGTTTCGGCAGCATCATCTGGAATTTGCGAAAGCGTATGCAAAAACGCATTTCGACGACGAGTGCGGATATTATCAGCGCAAGTTGCCAAAACGCACAATCGCGGATATAGCATTGCTAAATTGTAGTTTAAAGTTCGCGATTTTGCAAGAAACGTCCGGGTTGAGGTCGGCGAAATAATGTTTTTTTATGAATTCGAAGAAGACGAGCCTTGCATTTCCGTGTTGATTTACGACGAGTTTAAGCGTCAAGGCTACGCAAGCGAGGCGATCGGCGCATTGTATGAAAGACTTGCGGCGGGGTGCGTCGCAAAAGCGGAATGCACGGACTACTGCGGCGTATATGAGCCCGTGCAGTATTTGCCGAAAAAAATTGTCTGCTTTCCGCAAACGAAAGAGGCGTTAAGTTTTATGAAAAGCCTTAAAATTCCTTTTGAAAAGACCGACGACGATCCGAAAACGTTTTGGGTTTCGGGGGAAAATCACAAACCCGTTTACAAGGCGGAAATAAAATACGATATCCCGCCCGAATACGACTTTTCAAAAAAATGACCGAACAACAGCGATTGTACCGTAAAAGGTACGAAAAGTTTTTTACAATATCGTTGTATCAATAATCCGACCGTCCGATAAGATAATCGGAAGACACGTCAAAAAGGTCGGCAAGGCGCGAAAGGTTGTCAAGCGTCGGCTCTGCCGTGCCGTTTTCGTAACGAATATATGACGGTTGGGCGATTGAAAGATAACTTGCAACATCGCGCTGCGTCAGGTTGTGTTGCTTCCGAAGTTCCAGAAGTCTTTTGGGGAAAGTTGTCATATTCTTCATTGACAATTATAGCCTTTGGCTATATAATTATTACTAAATATAGCGTAACGCTATCAATAAAGATAAAGGAGAAAAATTATGAGTAGCAGTATGTACAAATCGCAAATCGATCAAATCAATAACAATATCGAGAGATATCGTCGCGAAATCGAGCAAAATCTTCGTCAATACGAAAGCGAAAAAAGAAACGCCGACAATTATGAAAGACAAGAACGGCAGTATCAGCAAAAAGTGGACGAAATCCGCCGCAACATGGAATATCAGCAAAGGCAAGCCGACGATTATCGTCGTCAAAAAGAAAGAATACTTAGCGGTGCTAAAAGATACAAAGACAAAGTCGACGACGCAAATCGTCAAATTGAACGGTTGTTGCGTGACAGGGACAATGCTCAAAGGAATTACGAAAGAGAACTCGAAAGAGAATTACGAAACAGATAATTATTTAGGAGAAATATTATGGGAATGACAATAGGGAAGCTCATTGTTCAGCGCGACAATTTTAAGGTTGACGAAACTTATCAAAGACCGCCGGACGCATGGTCGAATAAGGACAAACAGTGTTTTATCGATACGATATTAAGGAATGAGCCGGTGCCGCTTTTCTTTATCAATGAGAAAGACGAAGATGGCAAAAAAGTCAATTACATCGTTGACGGTCAGCAGCGAATCAACTGTATTCTGGATTTTTACGACGGCAAAATTGCATTAAGCAAGGTTTTTTCCGCGCCGGAACTTGACGGAAAGAAATATAAAGACTTGCCTTCAAAACTCCAAGACAAGTTTTTGGATTATTCCCTGGCATTCAAAATGATGTCCAATTACGACGACGAAAGGGTGCGCATGATTTTTTCAAGATTGCAACGAGGAAAAGCGTTGAGAATCGGTGAAAAACTTAATGCAAAACCCGGGAAAATCGTTGAAGTAATGAGAAAAATCGCAAATCACGATTTCATTGCCAAATCAATCGGTATAAAAGGGCAGCGTTATCAAACTTACGAAGACGTCGCAAGGATTATGTATTTTGAGAAATTCGGCGCGAAAAAGTGCGGCACCGACGAAATCAACGAGTTTTTCGACACATATAAAGACTTGGATTTTGACAGTGTCGTTTACAAAAAGGTTATTAACGTTTTGAATTATCTGTTGAAATGCTTCCCCGCAGATCCCGGCAATTACCAATATTTCAATAAACACGTATGGGTGCTGACCGTATATACGGCGATAAGCGAACTTAAAGACGAATATGCCTTGAACGGAAAAGAAAACGACGTGAGAGTGATAACGGAAAACTTCCATGATAAAGTGTATTCGGAAGTATGGAGAGATTCCGATTCGTCGTTGCAAAGGTTTTACGAAAAAACACGCGGCGGCTGGTCAAAAGAACTTATCGCATTCCGAAAGGACGCCTTTAAGGAGTATTTAATCCTCGGTATTCATCCGAAAGAACTCGATATAAAAAGACAGATATCCGACGAAGAAAAAATCGCGGCGTTTGCGAAAGTCGGCGGCGTTTGCGAGAATTGCGGCAAGAAGTTGAAGGACTATAAAGAAGCGGAATATCATCATATCGAATTGTACAGCGAGGGCGGCGAAACGAAAATCGACAATATTATGGTTTTATGTCCCGAGTGCCATAAGGAAAAGCACAGGGAAAAACCAAACGGTCGTGATATCGACAAGCGCGAGACGTTCGCAAAAGAAGAACCGGACGACTCTCTCTACGACGAAGATTTTGACGAATTCGAAGACGAAGACGAAGAAAACGACGAAAACGAATTCGACGACGTAGATGAAGAATAACGCGAGAACCCTTAAAGAAAGGTTTTTGGCAACATAGGAGAAATAACGTGAAAGAATTATATGTCAAAAAAGGCGATAACGAATATGAGAAGGTAGAATTTAAGGATTTGTTGTCCTTACAATTCGATTACGACGGAGACGGCGTGTTGTTGATTACGGAAGAGAATTATTTGCGACTGAAAATGGCAGTTGACCTTAACGACAGATACAGCGTCGAAAATGCCGATAATGAAAAGTCCGCGCAATATTACATCAAAAACTCGTATTTGAGAGACGGACACTTTGTGAACGATATTGGCGTAATCAAGGAAGTTTGCAAGCGTATTGACAAGGAAAACTCAACGCACTTGTCGGTTGTCGGCAACAAAAGAATTAAAATATCCAACAAGCCCAACAACGGAATCGATATTATGGCAAAGCGCATTGCAAACGTCGAAAATCTGGAACAGCGCCTTAAAGACGGCGATCCGAGCCTGGTGCAGGAACTCGGCGGAAGAGAGGGCGAAAGACGCGCCGTTTCGTTTGCGTCGAAGTTCTGCACGGTGGTATCGCTCGCGGCGTTTGGCAACACGAAGTTTGCAAAGTTCGACTCGGTAATGCGCGACGTGTTGCCGATTTACGCGAACTACTATCTGATTAAAAAGTACTGGAAAAAACCACAAGGGGCAACTACGTGTCGACGTTTTCCGCGGACAATTACGCGAAATATCTGGAAGTTATCACGGATGTTGTCGATGCGACAAAACGCAGTTTCCCCGACGTCGATATCGACAAACTCGATTTAATGCTTTGGTACTATTACAAAGGGAAACCGAACGCCTTGAACGAATTTGTGAAAAACCATACAAGAGAAATTATACTTTAATTAAATACAAAACGAAAGCCTTCCGGAAG
>ENA-OYZM01000346-OYZM01000346.1-human-gut-metagenome-genome-assembly--contig:-NODE-346-length-15072-cov-4.441033_pt1 | contig 15072 bp, 7 predicted proteins | sample MGYA00243291_ERZ653477 | MGnify/ENA primary metagenome ERZ653477 (study PRJEB26926, sample SAMN06165024) | human gut metagenome | biome: ENVO:00009003; feature: ENVO:2100002; material: ENVO:00002003... | reverse complement strand
GTACATATTTGAATGTAGTAGAAGTCTGAACCTGATTCTTGTTTACAGATGTATAATCTTTGTTTGTAATGCAGTCACGGTCAGTGGAGATTACATAATCGTAACCTGCAGCGCCATCAGCTTCACCAGAAAGGATTGCTGTTGCTTTATTTCCAACAACTTTAACATTGCTGATCATCGGAGCATTTGGTTTTTCGTTTTCAGCTTTTCCATCAGCTTTTACAGTCTTAGAACCTGTATAATGCTTGCTGGTTGATTTAGCTGCGATAGTATATGTTCCATCTTCGTTCTTTGTAGATGTGTATTCATCAGCAGGAACCTTTACGCTTCCATTCATAACTGTAGCTACACCATCTTTTACAGATACTTCACAGTTTGCAATTGTCTGTTTATCAATTCCCCATTTAGCAATCTGTTTTGCTGTGTCAGTATTGTCAGAAGATACGGAACCAGCATCTGTATATCCATTGATACCAGTTACTTTAACGTTGTATTTTGCACCGTTAGTAACTTCTGTAGCTGTGTCGTAGTCTAATTTATAATCAACACCTTCTACTAAAGTATTACCACCGAACTGTACAATTACTTCTGGTTTAACAGCAACACCACCTGCATAAACACCATTTTTAACAGTTACATTTTCTTTAACGAATTTCAGTGCACTGATTCCGAATGTGAGGTCTGCAACAACATTTTTAATCACTGTACCGTCAGCGGTAGTAATAGTTTTTGTACCAGTATAGTTGCCGCCTTCTTTTGCAACAGCATATACATGTGCAGTGTTGTATGTTGCGCCCTGTGTAGATTTACCATATACGTTATCAACATAGACAAGTTCAAAATCATCAGCTGTTGGTTTGGCAATATTAGTATCTGCGCTTTCGCCTGTTTCAAGAACAACATTACCGACGTTCAATTTAGCAGATGCAAATGTCTGTGCTTTTCCATCATATGTGAATGTCTTTAAGTTTGCAGCGGCAACGGTTGCTGTATCATATTTATCATTTACCATCTGACCATATTTATCATATACAGAAATGGTACTGCTAGCTACTTTTCTGGCTTTAATTTCAAAAGTGCCATCTACAGTAGATCCTGTAAAGTTTTTATTTCCGCTGAGAAGAGCAATTGTTAAGCTTCCTGCTGTTTTTCCTGCATTTGTGTTATCACCGTATGCAGATAACTTAAACTGATCAGTTACATCATTTCCATTTAATGTAGCTTTGAAAGATGTAGGTTTGATTTTCTTTCCTGTATATGTTTTAGCGTCAGCTGTAACTTTTACATCTTCAACTTTAGCAGGTGTGATTGTAAATGTTCCAGAAGCTTCTCCTGAATAATAAGTACCTAAACCTTCAACTGTAATAGTAGCTGTACCAACATTAACAGCATTTGTGATACTCTTAATTCTGTAGTCTACACCTTCCTGAAGTTCAAGAGTTCCATCCATAACTTTGAAAGAAGGAGTAATCTTTCCACCTGTATATGTATAGCTATCCTGTGTAAGTACAACAGATGCGTTTGTTAATACAGGAGCTTTGATTTTTGTTTTTTTATCAGCAACTACACTCTGAGTTTTACCATTAGTGTCATAATCTTTATTTGAATCAACATAAATATAGTTATGATCTTTTAATACTACAGTTGTTTCGATAGTGTTTTCTTTAGCATTTTCATCAGTTTCCTGATTTGTAGTAGCATCTAAAAACTTAGCTGTTGTTGTATATGCAGATGCAGGAACTGTTATAGTTTTATTATTAGAATCTTTCGCATTAACTGTTACATCCAGTTTGTAATCAGAAGCTTTTCTATTTGCTTTATCATAAGAAGTAGTTTTTGGTACTGTAATAGTATCTCCGCTTACTTTTAATGGAGCAATTTCAAAGTAAAGATTGCATGTTTTTCCATAGAAAGTACCAGACTGTGTAACTTTAATCTGAACAGCTGCATATTTTTTATAGCTATAAGGTGCTGCAGTAGCTGACGTATTTCCATAAGTACTTGCTTCTGTATTGTTGGAATATCCTACGATTTCCCATTCACCTTTCTGGAGAGTGACAGTTTTTCTAGAATCTTCGCCAGCAATAGTTACTGTTCCAATATCATCTTTTGTAGGCTGAATTGCATTTCCAGTATAATCTTTTACATATTTGATTGTACCGTTAGCATTATTAAATCCTGTACTTGTAGCAGATTTAATAACATTTCCCTCTACGCGGAAAGTTGTAGAAACAGAGTTTTTAGTATTGGAAACTCCGTCTGCTGCTGTAATTTCAACAGTATAGGTACCTTCTTTATCAAAAGCAGGATTAGGATTAGTAGTAGTATCAATCTGTTTACCATTTACTTTTACTGTATAAGCGTAATCAGTTGGTTTTAAATCTAACTGCTGTGAGCCATCGAAGAAATTTAATTTTGATGATAATTCTGATAACTTTGTTCCTAACTGTACTTCGCCATTAGATCCAACAACAACTTTTACTTTTGAAAGGTCTCTGGCTACGATTTCATATGTATTGCTGGTCGGAACAGTTTCATATGCTCCTGAAAAATTAAAGTTTCCTAATTTTCCAGTTTCCAATCTTACTGTTGCTGTATGCTTACCAACATTGTAGCCACCATTAGTATCTACATTAGTTTCTACAGATTCAATAGCAGAAGATAAGTCTGCACCGCCTAATTTCTTGTCATCCGGAGTTACATCTGGATCGTGTTTAGATTCAGCGACAGTTACATCAGATGCTTTTAAATAGATTTTTGAACCTGTATATTCATATTTAACATCATCTTTTACTTTTGCTTCAATATCTGCCGGATTGCTCGGTCTATAATCTTTGGCAACAATTTTAATATTTCTTGTTGCTGTTCCAACATATTTGTCACCTTTTGCGGTTACAGTAACTGTAAGGATATCTCCTGCGTTAATAGCACTGCTTACTGTCATGTCATAATCTTCTGATGTAAGTTCATCGCTACCAAGCATAATCTTGCCAACGGATGCAGCATTTTGAACACGACCATTATAAGCCATAGTTGCAGCAGCATCATCAGCTACGCCAGTAATTTTAATAGTAGCATTTTTGATATCTTTTTTATTTACTTTAACTGTGCCAACGACGATTGGTCCAAAAGATGCATCAGCATCATCACGATAGATATACAGTTCAAGTGTTTTTCCTGCCATTGCTGGAGTTGTTGCAAAGTTCATGTTAGTTGCTGTTACTTGCTCTCCACCAACGCTTGTAACATCTGTTTTAGTAATAAGCGCCTGTGCAGTACCAGCTTCTCTTACACCAAAATTCCATTTATCTAAGCTAGTATTCGTGTTAGTATTAACAATACTTCCGCTTACAGAAACAGTATCACCCCAAGTAACTTCTTTCTTGGTAGTAATGTCAATTTTTAAATCGCCTTCTTCAACAACAGTATTTGCAGTTGCTGTATCAGCATTAGTATCTTCAACAACTGGAGCTTCTGCAGCATTATCAGAGAATGTTTCAGCAGCCGGAGCTTCAGTAGCTACAGCAGCATCTGTACCATCGCTGAACTCAGCAGCCCATACCGGCACATTAGAAGTAGCAAGCATTGCAACAACAAGTGACATACTTAATGTCTTTTTTGCCATGCCCTTCTTTGTGTTTTTAATCTTTGTCATGATTATAGTTCCCCTTTCCTTAATATAACTATTTCTTTTTTGGGTAAAGATTCCTAGACATAATCTGTCTGTTATGGTTAATAATAGTGCTTTCACCACTTTTTGTCAAGGGTAATGCTCAAGAATTTTACGATTTTTTTAAATTTCATACACTTCAAAAGCATTTATTTTCCTTGATTTTTCAGGTTTAAAATCTATAACTTGTTACAAATGTGGTGAGTTTTTCTTGTTTATCACAAGATGATGTAGTATTCTCTTTTTTACCGATTCTAACAGTTAATCCTGATCTGTTCTGGAAGCTGGCTTACAATCTTTCTTTCTCCGAATAATTTATGATAGAATTCATATCCTGAATTAGAGTCTTCTGTTATTACCAGATCTGGTTGGATATCCTCTTTTGCCTGCAAATTATATAACTGATAAGTTTCATTATATATTCTTTTGGCGTTTTGATATTTCTGACTGTCTCGCTCTTGTCTCATGCCGTAAATTTCTTCGATACTATATGGTAAATGTTCCAGACTATCCCTTGTGACCAAAACGAAATAATTGTCACTGCCTTTTACCATTCTGGTAAATTCTTTACTGCGCAAAAATGGTGCTCCTTCATCAATAAATATAATGCATTGCTGCAGGGTGGCAAGCCTTTCTTTCCATGAAGCGTTTTCCATTACTACACATCGTTTTTCACATATTTGGGTAATTCCTGATGATATGCCATTGTTCTCATAATCAGAAATCATTCTAAGAAGTTCTGTTTTTCCTGTTGCAGAATCTCCCTGAATGACTGTGATATTTCTCTTTACTGTAAGATGATAATGAACTCGTTTGTTGTATATTTCAATATCATACTTTCCTGTCATGTTTTATTATCCCCTCAATAATCGGTTTACAATGATTTCGTCATCCAGTTCCAGCATGGAATGAACCGTTTTTCCTGTGTTTACAATATAGATATCAAATGACTGTTTTCCAAAGTCCATGATATAGCCCAGGCGAATTGTGATGTCTTTTTGTTCTGCCAGTTTTAAAATCCATTGTGCACAGTTGTTTCCGCAGGCAGATGCGTTAAATATATGATCTGGATCATTTTGCATCAATATCAGAGTTTTTACTCCTCCTGAGAGGCGTTCCGGTGGAATCGGGCCGAGAAATGGGCTGTCAATCATACATGGACCTTTTACCTCTGATCCATCTATATCTTTGATCATTTTTCTGGAAGTTTCTGATGTGATCCACTCATCTTCATATGTGTTATTGAAAAACACATCAGGATTAAAAATATAATTGTCTCCCGGATTGTCCCCAAAAAATATTTTCAGCATCTTGTATTCCTCCATTCTGTCAAAACTGATTATCTTTTCTTATTTTATCAAAAATATCTTCCTGTTTCCAGCATCACAAAAACAGCAGAGAACTTTTTTATCATTCTCTGCTGTTTCTCTACCATTTGCTTTAAGGTGTTAAAGCAAACATATTATTTCTTTCTGACAATAACCTTATCCAGATGCCAGATATCATCTACATATTCCTGGATGGTTCTGTCGGATGTGAACTTACCGCTGCATGCTGTGTTGAGGAGTGCTTTCTTAGCCCAGCCTTTTTCATCTCTGTATGCTGCTTCTACACGTTTCTGTGCGTCTGCATAGGAACGGAAGTCTGCGAGGATGAAGTAGCGGTCTGCTCTGTCTGTGTTCTTTGTATTGAGAAGTGAATCGTACAGGTCACGGAAGAGTTCTGTATCATTGGAGAAGGTTCCGTTGATGAGCTGCATCAGTACCTGACGGATTTCTTCGTCTGTGTTGTAGATTACGTTTGGATCGTATCCGCCGTTGTTTTCGTAGTTGATTACTTCGTCGGAGCTTAAACCGAAGATGAATGCGTTTTCTGCGCCAACTTCTTCTACGATCTCTACGTTGGCACCGTCCATTGTTCCAAGTGTAGGAGCACCGTTGAGCATGAACTTCATGTTACCTGTACCGGATGCTTCTTTACTTGCTGTGGAGATCTGCTCGGAAACGTCTGCTGCTGCGAAGATCCACTCAGCGTTGGATACTCTGTAGTTTTCGATGAATACAACTTTGATCTTGCCGTTGATGGAAGCGTCATTGTTTACTACATCTGCTACGGAGTTGATGAGTTTGATGATCTTCTTGGCTGTTGCGTAACCTGCGGATGCTTTTGCACCGAAGATGAATGTTCTTGGATAGAATTCCATTTCCGGATGCATCTTGATCTGGTTGTACAGATAGATAACATGCAGGATGTTCAGGAGCTGACGTTTGTACTCGTGAAGTCTCTTAACCTGTACATCGAAGATGGAGTGCGGGTCTACTTCTACGCCATTGTGCTCAAGGATGTATTTAGCCAGACGCTCTTTGTTCTTGAACTTAATGTTCATGAATTCCTGGAGTGCTTTCTCATCATCAGCATAAACTGCCAGTTTCTTTAACTGTGGAAGGTCTGTAACCCAGTCCGGTCCGATGTGCTCTGTGATCCAGTCTGCAAGGAGTGGATTTGCGTGGAGCAGGAAACGTCTCTGAGTGATACCGTTTGTCTTGTTGTTGAATTTCTTAGGCATCATTTCATAGAAGTCTTTTAATTCCTGATTCTTCAGGATTTCTGTATGAAGGCGTGCAACACCGTTTACAGAATAGCCTGCTGCGATTGCAAGGTGAGCCATCTTAACCTGTCCATCGTAGATAATTGCCATCTTTTTGATCTTCTCGTAATTTCCCGGATATTTTGCCTGGATCTCAAGGATGAAACGACGATTGATCTCTTCGATGATCTGGTATACACGCGGAAGCAGTCTGGAGAAGAGCTCGATCGGCCATTTCTCAAGTGCCTCGGACATGATTGTATGGTTTGTGTAAGCAACAGATTTTCTTGTTACTTCCCATGCTTCATCCCATCCAAGCCCTTCTTCATCCATGAGGATACGCATTAACTCTGCTACTGCTACAGTCGGATGTGTATCGTTCATCTGGAATGTTACTTTTTCATATAATTTATGGATATCGTCATGTTTCTTTTTGTATTTGGCAATTGCTGCCTGGAGGCTTGCAGATACAAAGAAGTACTGCTGTTTCAGTCTCAGCTCTTTACCTGCATAGTGGTTGTCGTTCGGGTAAAGAACTTCTACGATATTGCGGGCAAGGTTCTCCTGCTCTACAGCTTTCTTGTAATCACCCTTGTCAAAGGAATCAAGCTCGAAGTCTACGATCGGCTCTGCATCCCAGATACGAAGTGTGTTTACTACATCATTGTCATATCCTGTGATCGGCATATCATAAGGAATGGCTTTTACTGCCTGATATCCTTCATGGATAAATTTGCTTCCGCCCTTTTCAGGATCGTACTCTACTCTTACATATCCGCCGAAGTGTACTTCCTTGGCATATTCCGGACGACGCAGTTCGAATGGGTAGCCGTTCTTTAACCAGTTATCCGGTACCTCGATCTGATAACCGTTCTGGATTTTCTGTTTGAACATTCCGTAGTGGTAACGGATTCCGCAGCCATATGCTGCGTAATTTAAAGTTGCGAGAGAATCAAGGAAGCATGCAGCCAGTCTTCCCAGACCACCGTTTCCAAGTGCCGGATCCGGTTCCTGATCTTCGATACAGTTAAGGTCAAATCCCAGTTCTTCGAGAGCTTCTTTTACTTCACCGTAAGCGCAAAGGTTGATCAGGTTGTTTCCGAGAGCACGTCCCATCAGGAATTCCATGGACATATAGTATACGATCTTCGGATCCTGTTCGTCATAAGCTTTCTGTGTTGCAAGCCAGTTATCAATGATAACATCTTTTACAGAGTAGCTTACTGCCTGAAAAATCTGCTCCTGTGTAGCTTCTTCAATTGTTTTTCGATAGAGGAATTTTACGTTGTCTTTTACGCTTTTCTTGAATGCCTCTTTCTTGAACATTTCGTTTGTCATTTCATACCTCCCGTAATGGTTTCACTGTTCACTTTATTCTCAGCAATACACCCTGCGGATATTGCCGGTGAACCTCTTCATTCCGTCAACTCTTCTGTTTTCTCATATCAGAGAAATTGGGGGCAAAGAATCTCTGCCTCCAATTTCCTCTCTGAAATCAGACTGTCAAAGATAATGATACTCTTTTTTCGACAGTCTGTCATGTGTATAATTGCCGAAATTTATAACATTTTTTTATCGTGCATTGCGAAAGTAGTATATTTCCTGTGAAATACCTGTAACTTATCATTACCTTGTCAGTAATTGACCGAATGTTGTCAATTACAGTTTCTTAACACCCATAGTTACTGCTTCTTTGTTGATGTTCCACTCTTTCACATAACCATCGGTCTCGCCAAGTACCATTTCGTCTGCAAGTACTTCTGACTTGATCTCATCTTCGTGTGTTTTCATGACATCCTGGATCTTGTCGTTTCCGTGAGCGTATACTACGATCTTGTCCATAACTTCGAAGCCAGCTTCTTTTCTCATGGTCTGGATCTTGCTGATGATCTCACGTACAAATCCTTCTTCGATCAGTTCAGGTGTCAGGTTTGTATCCAGGACTACGGATGTTTCACCGTCAGATTCAGATACATAACCCTCTGTCTGTGCTGTTTCAATAAGAAGGTCTTCTTCTGTAAGCTCTACATCGTTTCCGTTGATATCCAGTTTCAGGACACCGTTGGTTCTCAACTCGTTCATTGCTGCTGTTCCATTGATGTCTGTGAGAGCCTGTCTGATTCCTCCAAGGAGTTTACCGTATTTCGGTCCTACTGTACGAAGCTGCGGTTTGAAGCTGTAGGAGATAAAGGATTCTACATCATCTGCGAATTTTACTTCTTTGACATTCAGTTCGTCTGCGATGATGTCAGTGTAGAATTCACTCATTTTCTTCTCAGCTTTTACATACATAGTTCCGATCGGCTGACGGTTCTTGATGTTTGCTGTATTTCTGCAGGCACGTCCCAGAACTACGATCTCCAGAAGCTCTTTCATGTCTGCTTCCAGATCTTTGTCGATCCATGCTTCGTTTACAGTTGGGAAGTCGCAGAGATGGATACTCTCCGGAGCATCTTTATCCACGCTTCTTACCAGGTTCTGATAGATGTCTTCTGTCATGAACGGGATCATCGGAGCAGCTGTCTTGGCGATGGTTACCAGTGCATGGTACAGAGTCATGTAAGCATTGATCTTATCCTGCTCCATTCCCTTTGCCCAGAAACGTTCGCGGCTTCTTCTTACATACCAGTTACTCATTTCATCTACGAATTCCTGAAGTGCTCTTGCTGCTTCCGGGATCTTGTAGTTAGCCAGATCATTGTCTACAGCCTGAACAGTTGTGTTTAATCTGCTGAGGAGCCATTTGTCCATAACAGGAAGCTGGTCATAGTTCAGTTCATATTTGGTCGGGTCGAAGTTGTCGATGTCTGCATATAATACGAAGAATGCGTAAGTATTCCACAGTGTACTCATGAATTTACGCTGTCCTTCCACAACTGCCTTGCCATGGAAACGGTTCGGAAGCCATGGAGCACTGTTGATGTAGAAGTACCATCTGATGGCATCTGCGCCGTATTTGTTCAGTGCATCGAATGGATCAACTGCATTTCCTTTGGACTTACTCATCTTCTGTCCGTTCTCATCCTGGACATGTCCCAGAACGATTACGTTCTTGTATGGTGCTTTGTTGAAGAGCAGTGTGGATTCTGCAAGGAGTGAGTAGAACCATCCACGGGTCTGGTCTACTGCCTCGGAGATAAAGTTTGCAGGGAACTGCTGCTCAAATAATTCTTTGTTTTCAAATGGATAATGATGCTGTGCGAAAGGCATTGCTCCTGAGTCGAACCAGCAGTCAATAACCTCCGGTACACGATGCATTTCTCCACCGCACTCCGGACACTTCAGTGTAATCTCATCAATGTATGGGCGGTGAAGCTCTACTGTCTTGGCTCTCTCATCACCGCTCATCTCGAATAACTCCTGACGGCTTCCGATGGAATGCATATGTCCGCATTCACACTGCCAGATGTTCAGTGGAGTTCCCCAGTAACGGTTACGGCTGATACCCCAGTCCTGAACGTTTTCAAGCCAGTCGCCGAAACGTCCTTTACCGATGCTCTCAGGGATCCAGTTGATTGTATTGTTATTTCTGATCAGGTCATCCTTAACTGCTGTCATCTTGATGAACCAGGATTCTCTTGCATAGTAGATCAGTGGTGTGTCACATCTCCAGCAGTGTGGATAATCATGCTCGAATTTCGGAGCATCGAAGAGCTTGCCTTCTTTGTCCAGATCTGTGAGGACCATAGGATCTGCTTTCTTTACGAAAACGCCTGCGTATGGTGTCTCTTTTGTCAGGTTACCCTGTCCGTCTACGAACTGTACGAATGGCAGTTCATAGTTACGTCCGATTCTGCTGTCGTCTTCACCGAATGCAGGTGCGATGTGAACGATACCTGTACCATCACTCATAGTAACGTAGTTATCACAGGTTACGAAATGAGCTTTCTTTTTCTGTTTTGCTGCTGCCTCTCCTGCACATGCGAAAAGCGGCTCGTATGCTTTGTATTCCAGGTCTGTTCCTTTGTAGGTTTCCAGAACTTCATATGCTTTCTCGCCTTCTTCTTTTACAAGTTTGCCAAGGACTTTGTCAAGGAGTGCTTCTGCCATATAATAGGTATATCCGTCTGCTGCCTTTACTTTGCAGTAAGTCTCATCCGGGTTTACGCAGAGTGCAACGTTGGACGGAAGTGTCCATGGTGTTGTTGTCCATGCAAGGAAGTATGCATCTTCACCAACAACCTTGAATCTTACAACTGCGGAGCGCTCTTTTACAGTTTTGTATCCCTGGGATACTTCCTGTGCGGAAAGAGGGGTACCGCATCTTGGACAGTAAGGAACGATCTTGAAGCCTTTATACAGAAGCTTCTTGTTCCAGATTTCTTTTAATGCCCACCATTCGGATTCAATATAATCGTCATAGTAAGTTACGTATGGATGTTCCATATCAGCCCAGAAACCAACAGTAGAGGAGAAATCCTCCCACATTCCTTTATATTTCCAGACGCTTTCCTTACACTGTTTGATGAATGGCTCCATACCGTATTCTTCGATCTGCTCTTTGCCATCCAGACCAAGTTTCTTCTCTACTTCCAGCTCTACCGGAAGTCCGTGAGTATCCCATCCTGCTTTACGCGGAACCATGTAGCCCTTCATTGTACGGTATCTCGGGATCATATCCTTGATAACGCGGGTAAGTACATGGCCGATGTGCGGTTTACCGTTTGCAGTAGGCGGTCCGTCGTAGAATGTATAGGTTTCTCCCTCTTTTCTGTTCTCCATACTTTTCTCAAAGATATGGTTTTCTTTCCAGAATTCTTCTACTTTTTTTTCACGGTCTACAAAGTTTAAGTTCGTATCAACTTTCTGGTACACAGTAATTTACCTCCTGTTTAAATTATTTGTATCAGACACCTGAAAATATGCAGGACGTTTATATACGCTGAAAAATATTTCCGGTGTCCTTTAAGAACGAAAATAAGCCCATAAAAAAATCGCCCTTTTGTAAAAGGACGAAGGTTTATTGACGTTCGCTATACCACCTGTTACATTGTACGGGCATCCTCTGCCGATACATGAATCTTTTAACGGGGATTTCCGTCAGCTCTTACCTGTCTGTACACCCTTCAGAGCTGCAACTCCGGAGTGATCTTCACTGCATTTACTCACCACCGGGCTCACACCCTCCCCGGTTCGCTGTCTGCTTTCCCCTGCAGTTACTCTCTCCATCAACGTTTTTGTGGACATATCATTTATTTAACTATGCGGATTCATTATAAGGTCACAAAATTCACTGTGTCAAGTATTTTTTTGAATATTAGGGTAATCCTGTTACTGTTTAATAACACTGGTTACTGTCAAACTCCCGAACAGTAACACACTGTTAACATACTATCATATAAATTTTACACAGGCATTGTAATTAATGATATAATAAGGTAGAATATTTTGTCCGAACGTCATTTAAAACAATGAACCAGTACATCGTTTCGTAAATAACTATACCAATCGCGTAGGATGCGGATTCGAGTGTGCAGGTCTAAAAACGCAGGCGTAGCGGGCTACGCTGAGGCTTTTAGACCTGTGCACTCGGATTTGCAGACAAGTGAGTGGTATAGTTATTTCGAAAACGATGTACTAGATGACATCAGGAAAGGAAGTGAAAAACAATGGGAGGCGTACTCTCCTACAGCGGACTTTCCACGAAAATCCGCGCAATGCAGAGCAGGCTTACTACCATGGATCAGTTCGAGGAAATTCTCCAACTCTCCGATGTCACGCAGGTAGCTGCCTATCTGAAGCGAATGCCGGAATACTCTTCCAGGTGGGATGCACTGGATGAAAATACCCTGCACCGTGGCCAGATTGAGAAGCTTCTGAAGAAATCCATATTCCAGAATTTCTCCAGAATTTATCACTTTGCCAACCCGGAGCAGCGTAAATTTCTGGATCTGTATTCCAAGCGATATGAAATCCGTGTACTGAAGGAAGTCATGACAAATATCTTCGATCACCGCGACACGGATCCTGTAGATGTTTCTCCGTACCGTGAATTTTTCCGTCTGCATTCCAATATTGATGTAGACCGGATCACTGCCTGTTCCACCATGGAGGAACTGATCTCCTGCCTCAAAGGAAACGAATTTTATATCCCGCTTTCGAAGATCCAGGAGCATGAAACAGCACTTCTCTTCGACTATGGTATGGCACTGGATCTGTACTATTTTACCCAGATCTGGAACATCCGTAAGAAGCTGTTTAAAGGTAAAGATCTGGAAGAGATTACCCGCACTTACGGCGAGAAATTTGATATGCTGAACCTGCAGTTTATCCAGCGTTCCAAAAGGTATTACAACATGGATCCGGCAAGTATTTATGCCCTGCTGATCCCTGTAAATTATAAGTTAAAGAAAGAAGAAATCACAGCTTTGGTGGAAGCACCTTCATACGAAGAAGGTCGAAGAATTTTCCAGAAAACATGGTACGGCAACAAATATGAACAGCTTACCGTAGCCAATCTGGAAGAATTCTACAACCACATCCACCGCTCGATCCTTGAGAAGGAATCCCACAGAAATCCATATTCTGTAGCAGTGATCTATTCTTATCTGTATAACAAGGAACACGAAGTAAACCGCCTGACTATCGCCATTGAATGCGTACGTTACGGTGTGCAGCATGATGAAGCCATGCGTTATATTTGCAACAGTTGATTTCTATATGGCGCATAACTGAATAACTGCTTCGCAGTTTAAAGAACATTAACCAGGAGGTGAATTTATGATTGAGAAAATGAAGTTCCTGAGCATTACCGGTCCTAAGACCGATATTGACAGAGTGGTAAACACCTATCTTTCCAAGTACGAAATTCATCTGGAAAATGCCCTTTCCGAGCTGACCGCAGTAGAGAGTCTTTCTCCGTTTATGGAAATCAATCCATATAAGGAAGCACTCTCTACTGCCAACAGTTTCTATGATGAACTGGCAGATCCGGAGAAGATTTCTGCCAAACCCATGGATACTGAACAGGCTTTAAATACAATCCGCCGGATTCAGTCTGATTATCAGGAACTAAGCAATAAACGTGCTGATCTGGAGAGTCAGCTTGCAGCTCTGGATGAATCTCTGCGAGTGATCCGCCCGTTCAGAAATATTAATTACAATATTTCCTCAATCCTGAAATTCCAGTTCATCCACTTCCGTTTCGGAAGGATTGAGAAGGAATATTACCAGAAATTTGAAAAGTATATTTACGAAAATCTGGACACAATTTTCATTAAATGTGATGAAGATGACCAGTATGTCTGGGGTCTGTATTTTGTCCCGGAGCACGAAGCCCAGAAAGTAAAAGCCGTCTATTCTTCCATGCACTTCGAGCGTATTTATATGCCAGATACGTATGAGGGAACAGCAAAAGAAGCTTTCGAACAACTGACTGAAACACGCAACAGAGCTGCTGCTGATCTGGCATCTGCCGATCAGAAAAAAGCAGATTTTCTTCTTAGAAATCAGAAAGATATCGTTGCATCACGCAATGCTATCGCACAGCTTTCCGGTAACTTTGATGTGCGCAGACTTGCAGCATGTACACATGGGGATAAGGACGTTTTCTATATCTTATGTGGATGGATGACAGAGAAAGATGCCCATTCTTTCCAGAATGATATCAAAGACGACAGCCGCATTTTCTGCATTATTGACGGTGAAGAGGACGAACATCTGAAGCCAGGCATCCACCAGCAGCCACCTACCAAACTGAAGAACCCGAAACTGTTTAAACCATTTGAAATGTACATCAAAATGTATGGTCTTCCGGCCTATAACGAGATGGATCCAACATGGTTTGTGGCACTGACTTATTCCTTTATTTTCGGTGCAATGTTCGGTGATGTGGGGCAGGGATTGCTGCTCTTTATCGGTGGTTTCCTGCTTTATAAATTCAAACATATCACACTGGCAGGCATTATCAGTTGTGCAGGTGTGTTCTCCACAATCTTCGGATTTATGTTCGGAAGTATCTTCGGATTCGAAGATGTGATACCTGCCCTGTGGCTTCGCCCGATGAACAATATGATGTCAGTTCCGTTTATCGGAAAGCTGAATACAGTATTTATTGTTGCCATTGGTTTTGGTATGTGCCTGATCCTTTTATGTATGGTATTTAACATCCTGAATGCCTGGAAAGCCGGAGATGTAGAACACATCTGGTTTGATACAAACTCAGTGGCTGGTCTGGTATTCTACGGCTCTGCAGTTGTCTCCATTGCACTTATACTGAATGGCAAAACACTTCCCGGCGGAATCGTACTGTTTATCATGTTCGGCGTACCATTGATCCTGATCTTCCTGAAAGAGCCACTTACAGCCCTCATTGAGAAGAAATCAGAAGTTATGCCAAAAGAGAAGGGAATGTTCGTTGTACAGGGACTTTTTGAAATGTTTGAAGTCCTGTTAAGCTACTTCTCCAATACCCTTTCCTTCGTCCGTATCGGAGCTTTCGCAGTCAGCCATGCAGCGATGATGGAAGTCGTTCTCATGCTTGCAGGCGCAGAAAGCGGAAACCTGAACTGGATAGTAGTAGTTCTGGGAAACCTTTTTGTATGTGGTATGGAGGGCCTGATCGTCGGTATCCAGGTGCTTCGTCTGGAATATTATGAAATGTTCAGCCGCTTCTACAAAGGTACAGGACGTAAATTTGAGCCGTTCCGCTCTGTAAAATAGACAGAAAGATCATCAGAAATTATACTATTTTCATTTATATATCATCCCCGGGAAACCCATATCTGTCGGTCAGCCAGATATTCGAAGCCGAATAAATATGATATATATGAACCTGTCTCTTATACACATCTCCGAGCCCACGAGACCGAGGCTG
>ENA-OYZM01000345-OYZM01000345.1-human-gut-metagenome-genome-assembly--contig:-NODE-345-length-15106-cov-7.545147_pt1 | contig 15106 bp, 15 predicted proteins | sample MGYA00243291_ERZ653477 | MGnify/ENA primary metagenome ERZ653477 (study PRJEB26926, sample SAMN06165024) | human gut metagenome | biome: ENVO:00009003; feature: ENVO:2100002; material: ENVO:00002003... | reverse complement strand
CGCTGGGAACGACCCATGCCGATTATTTCCACCGCGCCGTCCCCTGTACGGGCGATATGACGCACGCGCAGATCGACGGCGACTACGAAGCCGAGACGGGCGCCGTGATCGTCGAGCGGTTCCGCAGCCTCGACCCGCTCCACACGCCGGGCGTACTGGTCAAGAACCACGGTCCCTTCGCATGGGGCCGCGACGCACACGAAGCGGTCTACAACGCGACGGTACTGGAACAGGTCGCCAAAATGGCCTTCATCACCAAACTGCTCAACCCGACGGCCGGCATCGCCCCCCTGCTCGTCGAGAAACATTTCCGGCGCAAACACGGCCCCGACGCCTACTACGGGCAGAAATGAACCATTTCGTTAAGCCGAGCGCAAAGCCGAACGCAGTTCGAGCTATGCCGAGGCGAGAAAAGGAATACGAAAGTGAATTTTTCTCCGCTCCTGCGGACGGCACCGGTTTTCGGCGCCGTCCGTTTTTTCTTCGCCCACTCGGAGGAGGGGCTTCTCCGAACGAAATGGCCTCCGCCGCGAACACTCCGGCGGTAGACCGGATGCGGCGGCTCGAAAACCGATGAGGTGTAAAGTCGTATATAGCTGCCTAAATTTGTTTCTATGCCCCGCTTGTACTATCTTTGCAGGGATAAAACCGCCGCGAACGCCGTACCGTCCCGCCGGAGCGATCCATACCGGCCCGCCGACGTTCCCGGTCCGTAAAAAGCCATACACCATGTTTGAAAACCTGACAGATAAACTCGAACGGTCGTTCAAGATCCTCAAAGGCGAAGGCCGCATCACAGAGATCAACATCGCCGAGACGCTCAAAGAGATCCGCCGCGCGCTGATCGACGCCGACGTCAACTACAAGGTCGCCAAGTCGTTCACCGACGAGGTGAAGCAGAAAGCGCTGGGTCAGAACGTGCTGACGGCTGTCAAGCCGGGGCAGATGATGACCAAGATCGTGCGCGACGAGCTGGCGCAGCTCATGGGCAGCACGGCCACCGACATCCGCTTGGAAGGCACTCCGGCCGTCATCCTGATCGCCGGTCTGCAAGGTTCGGGCAAGACGACCTTCTCGGGCAAGCTGGCCGCCTTCCTCAAAGAGAAGAAGGGGCGCCATGTGCTGCTCGTCGCCGGCGACGTCTACCGTCCGGCCGCCATCGACCAATTGAAGGTGCTGGGCGGTCAGATCGGCGTGGAGGTCTACACCGAAGAGGGAAACACGCACCCCGTGGAGATCGCGCAGAACGCGATCAAATACGCCCGCCAGAAGGGCTGCAATGTCGTAATCGTCGATACGGCGGGCCGTCTGGCCGTCGACGAGGCGATGATGCAGGAGATCACGGCGATCAAGGCCGCCGTCGATCCCGGCGAGACGCTCTTCGTGGTCGACGCCATGACGGGCCAGGATGCCGTGAACACGGCCAAGGAGTTCAACGACCGGCTCGATTTCGACGGCGTGGTGCTCACCAAGCTCGACGGCGACACGCGCGGCGGCGCCGCCATCTCGATCCGTTCGGTGGTCGACAAACCGCTGAAATTCATTTCGAGCGGCGAAAAGATGGACGCCCTGCAAGTCTTCCACCCCGAGCGTATGGCCGACCGCATTCTCGGCATGGGCGACGTGGTGTCGCTCGTGGAGCGCGCACAGGAGCAGTTCGACGAGGCCGAGGCGCGTAAACTGAAAAAGAAGCTCGTCAAGGATCAGTTCAACTTCAACGATTTCCTGGCGCAGATCAACCAGATCAAGAAGATGGGCAACCTCAAAGACCTCGCTTCGATGATCCCCGGCATGGGCAAGGCGCTCAAAGGCGTCGAGATTTCGGACGACGTCTTCAAGCAGACCGAGGCGATCATCGGCTCGATGACCCCCGCCGAGCGCGAGCGCCCCGAAATCCTCAACGCGCGCCGCCGCGAACGCATCGCCAAAGGCAGCGGCACGACGATGGCCGACGTAAACCGCCTGCTGAAACAGTTCGACGACACGCGCAAAATGATGAAGATGGTCGCCGGCGGCGGTAAGATGAAGCTGCCGAAGATTCCGGGAAGAATGCCCTTCCGGCGCTGAGGTGCAGTAGCATAACCCCTGCAAGTTTGTGACAACAATGCACCAGAAAAACGAAGAGGTCGAAATTCGACCTCTTCGTCTGTCTATTCAAATACGATTCCCTTTCCTTTGCATATATCGCAAACGACTTGCTCAACTCGCTTGCCGGAACCATGACAATAACCGCAGGATCGTCTCTCGTCAACATATCCAGTACCCTTACATCGCTGACAGGAAACCATTCCTTTCGAAGCCGCATCATAAATCAACCCATTGCTGCACGCTCCACAGGGCACCGATTCCATATAATACCCTCCCCCCCATTGCAGGCATTACAAGCCACTTGCCTGTGAAATTTACCTGCTCCACCGCATTCTGGACAAGGCATACCGGCTGATAAAATCTCCTCACAACGGATTTCATTTTGGTTTTCATGATAATTTGCAAGGCTGTATTCCATAACGCAGAACAACACAAAGACAACCATTATCAACTTTTTCATAATCATCTTATCGTTTTATATACCGTGTCCCTCGGCTCAAAATTTATTTTAGATTTTAGTCGGTTAGACTTAACCGATTGAGGAATAAACTTTTAGCGAATTATTTGAAGAGTGGCGGTAACGAGTTAGCAACCGTGCGAATTTCAGCGTTTTGCGTTGCTATGCTGTCAAATAACTCTTTCATCTGCAAATATAGGGATTTTTTTCAAAAGTACGAACTATCGGCGGCAGTTTTATAAAATCGACTGGCGAAAAAACAAATAGAATTTTCCAAAATAGCTTGGGATAAGCCATTAACGAAATACTTTCTTTTAAGAGCACAGTGGTTTACCCAATAAAATTATATACCTTTGTGACAAGTTAAAGAAGATGTCGCAATGAATCGGATAAAAGAAGCATTGATTGAGGCGGGGATTAGTCAAACTGAATTGGCTAAACGGCTTGGCAAAGGTTTTAATATGGTCAATCTATACGCCACGAATAAAGTGCAACCGCCTATACCCGTACTATACAGGATAGCGGAAATACTGAATGTGGACGTGCGTACACTTCTTGTACCTAACGAAATAAAAAAATAGACATATGGCAAATACTAATCTAAAAGAAGCTAAGGCGGCTAAGAATGATGAGTTCTATACGCAATTTCATGACATAGAGATTGAAATGAATGCCTATCTTGAATATGACCCGGACGTGTTTAGAGGAAAGACTGTATTGCTTCCTTGTGATGACCCCGAATGGAGCAACTTTACCCGATACTTTGCTGCCAAGTTTGATGAGTTAGGCTTGAAAAAACTGATTTCTACGAGTTATGCACCGGATAGCAAAAAATACAAAACACCTTATCAGCCCTCTTTGTTTGAGCAAGAAGCGCCTCAATTCGACCCGTCCAAGGCACAGGTGAAAGGTAAAATATTCATCTTGGAACGAGACAAAAGCGGGGACGGACGTATCAATATTGATGACCTCGAATGGAAGTATATGGATGGTGACGGGGATTTCCGAAGCAAAGAAGTTACCGAACTTCGTAATGAAGCGGATTTTATCATCACCAATCCTCCGTTCTCCCTCTTTCGTGAGTTCTTGGCTTGGATTGTGGAAGGAAAGAAACAATTTGCAGTCATAGGCAATAAAAACTGCATTACTTATAAGGAGGTATTTCCTTTGATAAAAAACAACAAGATGTGGCTTGGAAAGACACCTATGAGTGTTGATTTGTTATTTGAAGTCCCAGATACAGACCAACTTACGAATGGTAAGAAATTAGGCTCAGGATATAGAATAATAGATGGAAAGATTTTAGCTCGTTCGCAGTCTGTATGGCTAACCAATATTGACCACGGTCGTCGGCATCAGCCACTTGCACTGATGAGCATGGCAGATAACCTACGCTTTTCCAAGCATAAGGAACTGAAAGGCAAAACCGCCTATGACCGTTATGACAATTATGATGCCATTGAAGTGCCTTTTACGGATGCTATTCCGTCAGATTATGACGGTGTGATGGGCGTTCCTATTTCCTTTTTGGATAAGTATTGTCCGGAGCAATTTGAAATCTTAGGGATTAGTTTGGAACTTGGTATCAAGAAGCCCGATAATCTTCCGAAAGAGAAACAAGGTGGTCCCGCTTTTTACATTAAGATGGGAACCGACTACAATCGAATGTATTGCAGATTAGCTATTAGGCGCAAACTTACGGTTGATAATTAGAATGCGTTGATAGACTTTTTCTTGAATACCGTTTCTTATGATTACTCCACTGGCATTTAAGTCGTATGTACCAACCTTTCCAAACTTTTTCAAATAGGCGGTTTTACATTCGTATGTGGTATAAACACGGGTTTTCATTGTGTATAAGTCCTCATTCTCGCACATCCCTAAGATTTCAACTTCCTATACTGAATAAATAATCTTTTAAACATCTCAACATTATGAATATAAGCACTTCTTCCATATACTCCATTAGGGTCTTGGTCTATACCACGATTACAACCTAAGATTTCAACTTAAAAATAAAGACAAAAATATAATATTATGACTCAGCATAATGCCATCAAACTTTTTGAAACCAAGAAAGTTCGTACCATTTGGGATGACAAAGAAGAAAAATGGTACTTTTCCATAGTGGATGTGGTGGCTGTCCTAACCGATAGCCCTAATCCTCGTAAGTATTGGAGTGTCTTGAAAACACGTTTAAAAAAAGAAGGGAGTGAGTTGACTACAAATTGTAGTCAACTGAAAATGAAATCGGCTGATGGAAAGATGTATTTAACCGATGTCGCAGATACTCAGCAGCTTCTCCGTTTGATTCAGTCTATTCCATCGCCCAAAGCAGAACCGTTCAAGCAGTGGATGGCACAAGTGGCAACTGAACGTCTTAACCAAATGCAAGACCCCGAACTCTCTATCAATCAAGCACTGGTGGACTATAAGCGGTTGGGGTATTCGGATAATTGGATTAATCAGCGTCTCAAATCCATAGAGATTCGTAAAGACCTCACGGATGAATGGAAGCGGCACGGATTGCAAGAGGGGGTGCAGTTTGCTACGCTGACCGATATTATTTATCAGACTTGGAGTGACATGACCGCCAAGGAATATAAGCAGTTCAAAGGTCTGAAAAAAGAGAACTTACGTGATAATATGACCAATAAGGAATTGGTGCTAAATATGTTGGCGGAACTTTCCACCAAAGAAATATCTGAAAGTAAAAATCCGGAGACATTTCGGGAACACATGGATGTGGCGGAAGCCGGTGGTGAGATTGCCCGCAATGCCCGTATGGAGTTGGAAGCCAAGACGGGTAAGGCAGTCATCAGTCCGCTGAACGCCAAGACAGGCATTGCGCTCAATTCATCTCCGGAAGAAGAAGACACAAAAGAATAATCCTAAAAAGTGAATCAATATCATGGAGACAACATTGCATACAGAATGGACTGTCGAAGACATCTGTAAGGGATTTACCTACAACGAATTGGAAGGTAAAGGTCTGTTTGGATTGGACGGGCGGCTCACTATCCAACCCGAGTATCAACGCCATTACATCTACAACGATGGGAAACGTGATGTAGCGGTAATAGAATCCCTGCTGAAAGGCTATCCCATCGGACTAATCTATTTCAACCGGACTGTGGACGGACGATTTGAAGTACTTGACGGGCAGCAACGCATCACTTCTATCGGGCGGTTTGTTACAGGGAAATTCGCCATCAAGGATGAAGCGGATAACGTGCAGTATTTCTCGGGATTACCCGAAGAGCAGCAACAAAAGATTATGCAATCCTCTCTGCTGGTATATGAATGCGAGGGTGAAGAAAAGGAAATAAAGGAGTGGTTCAAGACCATCAATATTGTGGGCATTCCGCTCAAGGAGCAGGAATTGCTCAATGCCATTTATTCGGGCGAGTTCGTGAACGCAGCCAAGCGGGTGTTCAGTAATTCCCAAAATGCGGAAATACAGAAATGGAGTCATTATATCAAGGGAGATGTGAAACGGCAGGATTATCTGGCAGAAGCCCTCCGGTGGATTTGCGACAGTAAGGGGATGAGCATTGATGCCTATATGAGCATACACCGTCACGAGCCTTCCACGGGAGAATTGGAAAGTTATTTCCGTTCTGTGATTGACTGGGTATCGGCTACCTTTACTATGGTAGAGCGTGACATGTGCGGCTTGGAATGGGGACGGCTGTATGAAACGTACCATGCCACCCCTTATAGCACCGTCCATGTCGCGGAACGGGTAAAAGCCTTGCAAGCGGATGAAAGCGTGCGGTGTCCCCGAAATATTTACGAATATGTACTGGGTGGAGAAGAGGATAAAAAACTGCTTGACATCCGTATCTTTGAAGAATCAACCAAGCGGGCTGCTTACAAGCGTCAGACCGAAGCGGCTGAGAAACAAGGAATTTCCAATTGTCCGCTCTGTGCGTTGGGGAATAATGCCAACAAGACCCGTATTTACAAACTTTCGGAAATGGATGCCGACCATGTGACTGCATGGAGCAAGGGAGGGGCAACCAGCATGGAAAATTGTGAGATGCTTTGTAAAACCCATAATCGTTCAAAGGGAAATCGGTGAAAGTGTGTTATTTTGAGAGAGTTAAATCAATTAATTCTCTCAAAATATGAACAATAAAAAAACATTTCACGAAGTTTCCGAGATTTGGTGTGATGCAAAGCGTCCGATAGTGAAGCATTCCACCCTATGTGCTTATCAGCTTACGTTACAGACACACCTATTGCCACGATTTGGCGCTGCGGAAAATATAACAGAGAAGGATGTCCAGCAGTTTGTGATAGACAAATGTACTTCCGGATTAGCAAGAAAAACAGTCCGGGATATAGTGGCAGTGCTCAAATCTGTTATCAAATACGGGAATAAGCACGGGATTTTCCATTTTGAAGAATGGGAAATCGAATATCCTACCCAAACAGAAAACAAACTGCCGCCCACATTGTCATTAAATCATCAGCGTATATTGATGCGTCACTTGCTGGAACAGCCCACTCCACAAAATATAGGTGTACTGTTGGCTCTCTGTACCGGAATGAGAATCGGTGAGGTTTGTGCTTTGAAATGGGAAGATGTGGATTTTGCACAAAAGACAGTCATCGTGAAGCATACTGTAGGCAGAATATATAACTGTGAGTTGAAATCTACAGAAAGGGTTCACTCTTCCCCAAAAACCAAGAATTCCTATCGTGAGATTCCTATATCCAAACAGCTTCTCCAAGCGTTGAAAATGATAAGGAAACAATCTCAATCCCCATACGTGGTAGGCACTTCCACACAATCTAAAGAGCCCCGTTCTTATCGTGATTATTTTGGCAGGTTGCTAAAACGATTGGATATTCCCCACTTGGTCTTTCATGGACTTAGGCATACATTTGCGACCCGATGTATTGAAAGCCAGTGTGATTATAAAACTGTCAGTGTCATACTCGGTCACTCAAATGTGGCAACGACACTTAATCTGTACGTTCATCCTAATCTCAATCAAAAGAAACGGTGTATTGACCGTATGAGTAATTTCTTGGGAATAACATGAGTTGGTCTTGGACTCTATATACATGGGGGGACAAAAAATGTCCTCCATGTATGTGATGCGCATGATTGACTATAGCTTGAAGCCTTTATTCTTTTTCTGAATAGGCTTCCAACCGACATTCTGTTGTAATCGTTCAAATTGTTTCTTGAACCATTCCCCGATATGCAGTCCGTCAATGGCAAGTATCAGCTTTCCATTGTTTGTACCAACTTTGGCAGTAACATCATTCGTCTTGAACTTACGCCTATGCTCATCGGAATAGAGTTCGCCGTTGTACGGCAATGGCTTGCCTGTCATTAAATGGGCGGTCTGTTCATGGGTAAAACCGACAGCAAAGCACAATTTCTCAATACGGAGCATAGCACGAAACCAAGGAAACCATTCTGTGGCTTTTATCAACAAGGCGTTAAGCCTTGATACTTCCGTTTGATGTTTTGTTACCGTCTCGTTCTTTTCCAGCAAGTGCCGTTGCTGCATTTCCAGCACTTGGCGGCTGTGGTCTGCCCGTATGGTCTGTATCTCGGCTTGCAGGGCTTCGATGGTCTCCTCGTGTGTGGCTACCTTCCTATGCAGGGCGGTGTTCTCCCTCTCCAGTGTCTTGACCTTGTTGCTCCCGAAAAGAGAACCGACACTCTCGGCGATGTTGGCGGCTGCGGTCGTGGCTGCCCCTTTCAGCCGTTCGGTCTGTATCTCTTTTTTCGCCCGTTCAAGCTCTTCCCGTGCCGTTTCTTTCCGTTCCTGCAATTCCACCACTTCCGTTTTCAGTTCCTCCGTTTGTCGCTTTATGTCACGGTAATATTGCTGCGTGGAAACGTGCCTCGCTTCCGAACCGTCCACGCCCCGTTGTAAACCGTATTTTTTCATCGCAACAGCGTAGCTGTCTTGATAGGCTTTCAGTTTCAAGCGGTTCATGATGTCATCGGCGCACAGCCTCACGGTGTCGGTCGGCTTCTTGCGGTAGCGTTTCTTCGCCTGCTCCTCCCTTTTCTTCCGCTTGCGTTCCCCCTTGACTATCGGCACAAGTGTGACGTGCATGTGCGGTGTTTTCTCGTCCAAGTGCAGGTGAGCCGCCACGATGTTCTCCTTCCCGAACGTGTCGGCAAAATATTTGAGGTTGTCGGCGCACCACTCGTCCAGCCGTCCCTCCCGTTCGATGCGTTCCATGTCTTCGGGTGTTGCCGACACGTTGATGCGGATTGCCCGCACTTGGTTACTTCCGATTTTGCGTGTCAGTCCCGCTTCTTCCAGCCTCCTTTGGATAGCCGCCGAACGGTCTTTCACTCCTTCGGGATATTCGATGAGTTTTCGGTTTAGATGCGTGCGTGTGGGGTCAGCGTTCTTGGGTATGATGAAACGCTCTATGTGGGCGGTCGTCCCGCTGTCGGAACCGTGCGCCTTTTCCATGTGTAAAACTACGAAACCCATATATTCTTCCTTTCTTTTTTGGCTTGTGCAACAATGATTTTTTTGTATCTTCGGGGGCGGCAAATGCCGTCCCCGATGGGGTGTGCAGAGGGGCTTGCCCCTTGCCTTATTGGGGAATTTTCAGCGATACGTAGTATTGCGGCTCGGAAAATTCCCTAATAAGCTATGGTATTTTCTGCCGTAAATACACTGCCGCCTGCTTGCCCGTAACCTCACCTTATTTTTTCCCTTTCGGTCGGTGGGTGGCGGGGCGGTCGTTTCCGTTTTCAAAGGCTTCTCTTGCATGGGGCGGCCGGATACAAGGTTTTCCCGATAAATACGCTCGCAGCGAAGCGAGAGGAAGATTTATCGGGAAACGGCGCAGCCGCCCGACCTTTTAGCCGACATGAAGCCCCGTGCTTGCTTTGCCTTTGTAAACGGGAATGATTGCTCCGCTTTACTGTGTTCGGAAAATCGAATCTGCGTATCTGCACATAGTCGGTTGTTAATGGATTGACTGACTTACAGATTCAATGATTCCAATACGACAGTACGACACGACTTCATGACAACATGACTGCTTGACTGCCGACATTCAGCGAAAGAAAAATCATGCTGTTTTCTTTTCGCCCGTGCATAATCCTTTCCAACAACACTTTGCGGACTTTCGCCGCCCCGAACGATTCGATACGGAAAGAGAGGGCGGCTATCGTTTCGAGGTTGTAAACCTCTATGCTGTATTTGTCCGATAGGCGGATAATGCGCTTTATGTCATATACGCTCAAAACTCCGCTTTTGCAGAGAGCCTTTATCTCTGCCCGAACCGTCGGGGCGATAACCCCGAACAGTTCGCAGATTTCCCACTCGGTCATGGCGGTTGCGCCTATATCGGTCGGCAGAAAAATATTGCCCTGCCCGTCCATCGTGATAATATTCCTTTCTTCTTTCATCGGTATGCTGTTTTAAGGTGACTAAATGGCTCGGCAGATATTCTTCTCCATCTCCTCCAGCTTGTGCGACAAGGTTTCCATGTCCTGACTTATCTTCTGGGCGGTGATTTTTGCGTAAATCTGGGTGGTCTTTATGTTGGTGTGACCGAGAAGCCTGCTGACGGTTTCAATGGGTACACCGTTGGATAAAAGTACGGTCGTGGCGTTCGTGTGGCGTGCCACGTGATAGGTCAAGCGCACCTTGAAACCGCACTGTCTGCCTATCTCTTTGAGTATCTTGTTGCAGCTTCCGTTACTCGGAACGGGGAAAACATGACCGTCCCTTGCCAGCCCCTTGTATTTCTCTATGATACGCTTGGGAACGTCCAAAAGACGGATGTTTGATTCGGTGTTGGTTTTCTTTCTTCGGGTGATTATCCAAAGGTTGCCGTCAAAGAATGTTTGCAGGCGGTCGGTGGTGAGGTTCTTCACGTCCGAATACGCCAAACCCGTGAAAACAGAAAAGACGAACAAGTCCCGTACAAGTTCATGGTAAGTGTTCTTCATCGGTGCGTCCATGAGCGTCTGTATCTCCTTTTGGGTAAGGTAGCCCCTATCCACGCTTTCGGGTGAGTTGATGTACCCTGCAAAGGGGTTGAACGGCAAACGCCCGTCATTCCTCGCTATTGAAATAATATGCTTTAGCACAATCATGTAGCCCCACACGGTATTGGTACGGCATTTCTTCTCCGTGCGCAGGAAATACTCGAAGTCGTTGATGAACGTGAGGTTGAGTTCCTTTAACGGAATATCCTCACGCTTGTAGGTATGGGGCAGGAACTCCCGAATATGGTTACAGACCGTCCGATAACGGGTGAATGTCCCCTGCGCCCTGCTGTGCCCGACTTTCTTGGCAAACTCGGCATTGTGCTGTTCGAACAGTTTCAGCAAGGTTTCCTGCTTGACACCGATACCGAGATAGGCATCTTTCAACTTGGCGGCGGTAACATACCCGTCCGTCTGCATCAGCTCTTGATAGCGGCGGTTTACCTCCACACGAATTTTATCAACGGCAAGATTGATTCTCTGCGCTTCGGCGCTCTTGCCCGAAGCACGGTTGTTCTTCACGTCCCACAGTCGTGGGGGAACGTCCATCTTGCAACTGAACTGTTTAATCTCGCCGTCCACCGTGATACGGCACATCAGAGGCAGGTTGCCGTTCGGCTTCTCGCTGCCTTTCTTCACGTAAAATAATACCTTGAATGTACTTCGCATACTCACTCCTTTTTTTGGTCACAAAATTAGTTATTAGTGAGTTACCGACAGTTATGCAAATCGACGCAAATTACAGAAATAGAGCCATTTAGCAAGAAATCTGCACCCGTTACGGGAGTAATGAAGTGGTAACTGAACTCTTACACTGTTTGGCTTCATGTTGGCTTTTCGTTGGCTTTACTCAATAGAAAAACAAAGCGTAACGAACGCTGTATCAGTCAATTCACTACGCTTTGCTCAAATTTACTTTTTCGCTATGTGTTTATTTTAAAAATACAAGAAAAGCATGGTTTGTTTTTATAATTCCGTTGCTTGTGGTATTTCGATTCAATAGAGGCTAACTTACGGGAGATTCTTTGTAATGACGAGGGAAGTCGGATATATAATGCCGTTCTATGGTCGGTTACCCGGCAGTCGGTTTGAATCGGAATTCGACCAATACGGGATTGTCGTCGTCCCGTATGCGGTCGAGGATATGTTCGCGCATCCAGCGGTAGTGCTGCGTGCCGTCGTCGCCGTGTCGGCGGATCGCTTCACGCAGTTCGGCCGGTCGCAGGTAGGTTAGGAACCCGTCGGGCGAAGAACCCAGACTGATGTATTGCAGAAATTTATCAATCCCGATATATGAAAGGTTATCCGTCGTCTCGGTAGATAACGAATGGGCCACGCATCGGTTTTTCATATCGAGGATGTGGAGACCGACCTCTTTTGTTTCGGGATTGCCGACTGCGCAATAGTACTGGATGGGAGATGCCGCCATGTCGAGAATCATCTTTTCGCTCGGAGAAGCATTTTCCTTCAGCATCCGATCTTCCTGCTTCGAGGTGAGCAGGTCGGGATCGGGAAGCAGGGCGATTTCGGAGATCTCGGTCGGGGCATCGGCCGAATAATAGCTGAAGGTGTTGGAGTGCCCCTGCTGAATCAGAACACCCCGATCGAAAGGGAGAAAGCAATTTTTACGCCCGAGACGCATGTTCTGCTGCATGTCGACTTGCAGGGAGCCAGTCTTGCCTGAACGGATGTCGATGGTCCGTAAAAAGGACTCCTTGTTGGAGCGCAACAGGTAGTTGTCGCCGACGACCTTTATGTTTAACCCGTTGAAATCGAATGGCGTGCTGCTTACATGGGCGCCGTCCAATGTATAGACGACGATCTTGTGATGGGAGAGTACGATGATCCGGTCGTCGGCGATATCGAAATCTGCCAAATCCGCATATTCCTGCGGTCCGCGTCCCAAACGGTCGATCCGGTGCGAGAAGGAACCGTCGGTATTGAAAACGAGAATCCGCTTGTTGTCGGTTGCAATATAGAATTTATCCTTATATTTCAGTATTTTAGATATATGGCCGACCAGCGATTTATCCGAAGCGGTTTCCAGTGGAATGAATTTGCAGGTGTCGATTATATCCGATAGAACCTCGGTGACTACCGGTCGTGTCGTCGTCTCTTGGATGACCGTAGGAATGGTCTGATCCGATCGGCAGGAGGTCAGTAGAACAGGGAGGAAAATGCCGATGGTAATGAGGTAATTATTTTTCATAAGTTGAAAAAAATCGCATGAGAGCCCCCATGCGAATTATAATTGATTAGCACTCTCTTGATATATCTCCGCAAGTGCAGAAGCCTCCATCGCCACTATAAACACATACTTCGATATCGCCGGTAAACCATCCGGGACAATCCATCTCTTGCCATTGGCATTCGCCGTCTATTTCATTCCGAGAGAGTGCTTCGACTCCGCTTGAAATTAGACTTATTAGCGTTTGTGTGTCCTGCACAGCGCAGTACCCGACGTACATGGCTGCCGCGCAAACGAATGTCCCCGCAGTCCAAATAAACTTTTTCATAAATTTAAATAATTAGGTTGGTAAATGTTTTATCTCTTGATGAGATATACAAATATAATAAGTATATTTTAAAAATACAAGAAAAAATATGATCTGTTTTGATTATATTAATACTCCAGTTTGCCGATCGGCGGTGTTGCTTCGATATTGGATACAAAAAAACGGTCAGCTGCAAAAGCCGGCCGTTTTATCGAATCTCCGAAATGGGACTGTTATCCGAACAGTTCGTTGAGCACGTGCGCCAGCCGGTAGCCGGCGTAGAGAATCTGCCGTTCGGCGATGGGAAGTGCGGGGTTGAGGAAATCCTCCCATACGTCGGGACTTTTGAACTGCTGGTCGGGCTGTGCCAGCACGTAGATTTGCCGGCAGTAGACGGCGCAGTCGTGGAACCAGTCGCGCACCGATCCGGCGGTGATGGCCTTGATCTCCCGCTTGGTGCAGCGGTCGAGGATGTGCTGGAATTCCATGCCGCTCCATCGCACGTTGCAGTCGAGCACGTAGCTGTCCCAGACGCCGTGGTAGTTGAGCTTGCGGCCGTCGACGTAGATGTTGAAGCCCTTGACGTCGGGGTATTTGACATGCGTCGGGCAGTGCATGTCGCCCACCAGATGCACCAGATACTTGATGCTGACGACGACCGTCGAGTCGTCCAGCGACTTGTAGTCGCGCAGCAGCTCCATCGTATCCTCGATTCCCTTGATCGCATTGCCGTCGGGCTTGCGCGTGGGGTCGTACTCGTCGTTGTCGTCGACCCAGGCGGTATGCCACAGCGAGGTGTGGGCGTACTGCGGCTCGAAACGGTAGGCGTCCATCCACGAAGCGTAGTGTACGATGGAGGTGCCGATGTACTTTTCGATCGTTTTCTTCGCTTTGGGCGTAAGGTGGCATTCGGCGATGTAGGCGATGGCGTCGTGGCCCATTTTTCCCCAGCCGAAAGCGGAGTCGAAGCAGAGAATCAGCGCCGCGGAGAGCAGGAAGAGCGTCTTTTTCATTTTCGGTATCTGCGGGATCGGTTAGTCGAACAGTTCGTTGAGCACGTGTGCCAGCCGGTAACCGGCGCGCAGGATTTGCCGCTCGGCGTATTCGTGCGTATGGTTGACGAAGGACTTGGTTTCGTTCTTGTCGAGTTTCTCATTGGGGCCGACCAGTTCGTAGATGTGGCGGCTGTCGCGGGCGTTTTCGTGGAACCAGTCGCGCAGCGTGCCGGCGGTGATCGTCTTGATCTGCTGTTTGGTGCAGCGATCCAACTGATGCGCGTATTCGAGGTAGCCCCAGCGGTGCGAACGCGAGATGATCTGGTCGTCCCATACGTTGTGGTAACTGCACTTGTCGCCGTTGAGGTAGACGTTGTAGCTCTTCTGGTCGGCGTACTTCACGTGGACGGGGCAGTGCATGTCGCCTACAAAGTGGATGATGCAGCGCAGGCTCATCACGACGGTCGAGTCGTCCTGCTGTTTGTAGTCCTGCAATTTGGCGATCGCGTCTTCGAGTGCGAAGATCACGTCGCCTTTCGGACGCGGTGCATAGACGAGATTCTTGTCCACGGAGGCCGTGTGCCAGGCGCTGGTATGTTCGTAACCGGGCTCGGCACGCCATTCGTCCATCCAGGTGGCGTAGTAGACGATCGAGTGGCCGAGGATTTTTTCGATCGTTTTCTTCGCCTTGGGCGTGAGGTTGCATTCGGCGATGTAGGCGATGGCGTCATGGCCCATTTTTCCCCATCCGAAGGCGCTGTTCGAGAACAGTACGAGAGCGCCGCCGAGGAGCAGCAGACTTTTTTTCATAAGATTAGAAAGTTAGGTTAATAGTCGATTATCCCAACAAAAATAGAAAAAGAGCAGGAGAAATCAAAACTTCCGTGATGTTTTGTTTCCTATCCTTTCTTTTTCGGCAGAATTGTCGGCCATAACGAAAGAGACCGGAATTTACCGGTCTCTGTGAGTCGATGCGCGGACGCCGGAGGTTCAGACGATGGCGCAATTGTGCGCGCGGCAGACGAACCACGGATTTTGCAGGTCGCGCTTGTTGTAGCGGAAGGCGGCGCCGTCCGCC
>ENA-OYZM01000322-OYZM01000322.1-human-gut-metagenome-genome-assembly--contig:-NODE-322-length-15780-cov-6.246296_pt1 | contig 15780 bp, 9 predicted proteins | sample MGYA00243291_ERZ653477 | MGnify/ENA primary metagenome ERZ653477 (study PRJEB26926, sample SAMN06165024) | human gut metagenome | biome: ENVO:00009003; feature: ENVO:2100002; material: ENVO:00002003... | reverse complement strand
AAAAACCCTACTGAACAGTAGGGTTTCAAGGTGTTGGCGGAGAAGCAGGGATTTGCTCAACAGCGAAGTGAAAAAACTTGTTTTTTGAAAACGGAGCGTGCAACAGGCATTCGGGCGTCATTGCGGTCAAGACAGTCGTCATCATGTCATTCAGAGGAGCATAGCGACGTGGGAATCCCCTAAATAGAAACGTAAACTTTTTGACGACTGCCGCAAACCGCATTAGCCCTCACGCCTACTACCGCGCAGAGAATTTGCACTATCATCTCAAGCACGGATAAAAACTCCCGTCACAGTTTCGCCAAATTATCTGCTTGGTGAGCGCACTGCGTGCGCAAATGTGTAAAAGTCAGGGTTCGGCAACGACGTTGCCCCGTGCAAAGCACGGAAATCCCTGCAAAAAGACAACAAAAAACCCTACTGAACAGTAGGGTTTCAAGGTGTTGGCGGAGAAGCAGGGATTTGAACCCTGGCTACGATTCACTCGTACTACTCCCTTAGCAGGGGAGCCCCTTCGGCCTCTTGGGTACTTCTCCAAAAACCGCCGGTTTACACCGAAATAAATATTGACGCTCTCGAGCTGTTGCCCGATTGACTTGGTTATAATAGCATAACAAAATATTTGTTGTCAATGATTTTTGAATAAATACGGCTTGCGTTTATGCCGAAAAGTAAATATACGGCTTACGCCTAGATCCTTCGGCATTGCACAGGATGACAAGCCGTGAGGTTCGCTCCCGCGAGATTGCCACGGCACTTTGCGGCTCGCAATGACAACGGAGATAGGAATATTGGAGCATTGAATGATTTTGGGGCATATTTGCTATTGACACGGAGGGATTTTTCAGCTAAAATACATAGTGTATATTTATAAATACACGTTACAGCAAAATCATTCGAGCAAAGCGGTGCGCTATCGCGTGCTGTCAAAGGGCAATAAGCATGGCTCGGTGACGTCAATAGTCATTCGTTTTCTTCTCGGTCGCGCTCTTGGCGCGGGGTGGGGCAATAAGTCGTGAGTGGAAAGTGAAGAAGCATCAAAAGGAAGACATTATGAACATCAAGGAAAAACTCGCGTCCTCTTCCAAAAAGGAACGCACTCCTCAACAACAGAAAGCTATGACCATCCTCAATTGGGTGGCTACCGCCGTGTGTATCGTGGTTATCGTTTTTGCGCTCGTCGTAGCAATTTTCACCATCGCAGGCACAACCAACGACGATCACCTTATGCGTTTTGGCGATAAGATTTATCTCAACGTCGCGTCCGACTCAATGGAGCCGACTTTCAGCACCAGCGACGTGATTATCGCAAATGCGTTCAACTATGAAAAACAACTTGCAGAACTAAAAGTCGGACAAGTCGTCACTTTCAAGACTACGGTGCGCTCGGGCGGAAATACCTATGAGGTTTTCAACACCCACAGAATCGTCAGAATCAACTTTGAAGAAAACGGCACGACCGTAAGAAACTTCACCACGCGCGGTGACAATTCAAAATCCGCAGACAAGGATAATTCCAAACTTTCATGGAAAGACGCCATTGCTCAAAACACGCTCGGTCTCACTGAAACAGTGGCTCCGTCCAACATCGTTGCCACTTGGGGTAGCGTGGACGCCGACGGCAATTTCACGTCAGGCAAGATGCTCAAGGGCGTAGGCGGTTTCTCCAACTGGATTCAAGACACCGCAAACTTCGGCGCACAACAAAAGACACGTTTCTTCTGCGTGGTGGTGCTGCCGCTTATTTTGCTGTTTGTTATTTACGCATTTATTTTGGTGCGTACTCTCGTCATTGCAAAACTCGAAAATCAACGCAAGGTGCAATCCGAGCAAGTTATCACGGTTGACAGCCTCTCCGACGAGGAAAAACGCCGTCTTGCCCAAGAGTACCTGGCGTCTTTGCAGGCGCAGACAGGCGGTGATACGTCCGATACAAAAGCCGATGACGCTCAAACCGACGAAACTTCAACCGACAATTCGGACAGTTCGGACGTCAGCGACGACAATGCAAGCGAGGATAAACCCGAATAAACAGTTTTGATTTTTCCGAATTTCGATTTTGCGCATTGCGTATGCGCAAAATCGAAGCATCCTTTTGCAAAGTCGATACGTTTATCCGTTTTTTTTAGGATAGGGGACATCGCGAATCGGACTGACTTTGCAAACGTTCGCATTGTGCGGGCGTCGGCTATCGCGGGAGGCGAGATGCCGAATATAAAATATATTGACAATAATGAACATAAATTTAGTGTTTGAATTTCTCAAAGCCTTTCTCGGCGCGTTTTACGACAAGGGTATCGGCAGTATTTTCTGGGGCTTTTTGCATATCTTCTACAACGAAGGCTATGCGGACGCTTTCAAGAACTACACCGAGTACTTCGGCGCGGGCGAGTGGGCTGTCGCAATAATTTTTATCATTCTTATCGTTGCGGTTATCGTTGCGATTATCGTTTTGATTGCACTTGGAATCCGCAAACTCGCAAGGCTGCAAAAAGCCAAAGTTTTGCCACAGGATCTCGTTGAAGAGTGCGCAAACCTCAAAAAACAAATCATCAAAATGTCCGCCGAAAAAGACCGAATTCTCGGTATGCGCGTGAGCGATATCGGCACTTACGAGGGCGAAGAAGAGGGCGCAGAGGGCGAAAAGAAAGAGGAACAATCCCCGACAGGCGAATCCCGTTTCTACAAGCTTACCGAAATCGACAAGATTTACGAAAATTACGTTCCGCCCGTATATGATGATTCTATTACGTTGCCCGAGCTGTGCGATCGCTTCCGCAACTTCGCTTGCTCTCGTATGCGCCTTTACTACAATCCGCGTATCATAAGGCTGTTTATCGCAGGTATGTCCACGTCGCGTCTTATGATTTTGCAAGGTATTTCGGGTACAGGTAAAACTTCGCTTCCGCACGCTATGGGTATATTCCTCAACAACCCGGCGACGATTGCGTCCGTTCAACCGTCCTGGCGTGACCGTACCGAGCTTTTCGGGTACTTCAACGAATTTACCAAACGCTTCAATGAAACCGAAGTTTTGAAAAAGATGTACGAGGCAACTTGGAACGACCAAATTTACCTCACAGTCCTCGACGAAATGAACATCGCGCGTGTCGAGTACTATTTCGCGGAAATGTTGTCAATTCTCGAAATGCCGTCCCGCGACGAGTGGATTGTCGACCTCGTTCCGTCCGGTTGGCCCAACGACCCAAAACATATCGACAAAGGTCGTTTCAGACTTCCGCAAAATATGTGGTTTATCGGCACGGCAAACAACGACGACTCCACGTTTGCAATATCGGATAAGGTTTACGACCGTGCTATGCCTATCAACATCAACAGCAAGGGCGTGCCTTTCGACGCACCGTGGGCGGATAACATCTTCATCAGTTACAAGCACCTCGAAGCAATGTTCAAAGAATCGCAAGAGATATACAAGGTGTCGCAAGACGTGCTTGACAAAGTCAACAAGTTGGACGACTACGTCATCGAGCACTTCCGCCTCGCGTTCGGCAACCGTATCGTCAAGCAGCTCAAAGAGTTTGTCCCGTCATATGTCGGATGCGGCGGAACGGAGCTTGACGGACTCGACTATGTGCTTTGCAACAAGATTTTCCGTAAGTTCGAATCACTCAACTTGTCATATATCCGCGACGAAATCGACGGCTTGATTTTGTATTTGAGCGAGCTTTTCGGAGAGGAAAACATGCAAGAGAGCAAAGAGTATATCAATCGACTTAAAAAATTGTTCTAATTCTACACTTGTTTGTAGACGGAACGCGAGCCGCAAGGAGGCGAGAAAGCGAGCGCCGAACTTGATGAACAGTACAAGTGAACGGGCGAGTGTGGTTTTTTTCGCCCGTGAACGAGTGGCATAATGAGTGAACGATACCTTTCTATGTGAGAGCCGAGTGTTGCCCCACGCAAAGCGGACGCCGTGGATTCCCTCAAAGTATGCAGAGGGGGAACGGCGGTAGGGGAAACACGTGAGTAAGGGGGAAGTTTTAATTGTAACAAACGTGTCGGCGTGCGAGTGGGGCTTGCCCCACACCCCAATGAATAATTAGGGCGTGTAGCAAAATTCTACGTCTTAAAATTCCGCTTTATCAATCTATCCGCCAGAGTGGAATATAAATAAATCTCATAAAAGTATGGCAGACAACAAGATTACAAGAGAAGTGTACAAACAGTACGCAAATAAGATTGTTTCCGTCCTCAACAAAGAGGGCTTTTATGAGCAATTCAAAAAACGCGTCGACAAGGGCGCATCGAGCTTCAAACTCGCAAAAAAACGCCTCGTTCAGGATATTTCGATAGACTGGATCGATACGATCGAAAGCATACTTCCCAACCTCGATACCATCGTCAGAAACCCGAGAAAATTTATCGTTCAGGAAGAGGACATCGTTGACGTGTCGCTTGCAAGAAGTATTTCGACGGAATCCGTCAAATACCTTGCGCAGCACACCAATATGATTTCAAAAGTCGACGAAAAGACGGGGGACGTCACGCCGTCCAAAATCCTCAATATCACAAAAGAGGAATCTTTCGAGATTTACGAAAACCGCTTTATTTACACGCTTTTGCTCAAACTCAAAGATTTCGTCACCATGCGTTACGACAAGATCAAAAAGGCGTCGGCAACGCAAGACGTGCTCGAGTTGGACATCGAATCGAGATTTAATCTTCCGAGCAAAAAAATCACTTATAGGACGGAATATTTTGCGCAGTTGAGTTTCGACGAGGTTATGCGCCTCGATCCCGACACGCTCACAAAAATCGAGCGCGTTGCAAAAATCGACCGCATTATCACCGACTTTTTGTCGTCGTCGTTTGCAAAATCCATGCGCAATTCCGCTCCCGTGCGTCCGCCTATCATGCGTACCAACGTCATCTTGAAAGAACCAAACTTCAAGAAGGCACTTACGCTTTGGCAGTTTGTCGAAACGTATCAGCAGACGGCAGGATTTTCAACGTCCGACGAGGTTGAGGACTACGAAATAGACGCCGAAAGCTCGCAAAGGCTCAACAGTATGATAACCCTCAACACAATGGTGTTCGAGAGTTTGTACGACCAATGCGAAACGGATATGGACATGGAGGACAAGCAGTTTGCCGACTTCCTCCGCGTCGGTCAGATGGATTTCGAAAAGGACAAAATCGACCGCGACGAATACGCTCAAAAGCTCGAAGACGAAAAGGAAAACGAGGAAGAAAAGGACAATATCGAAGAGGTGAAACCGCAAGAGGACGCCGAATCCGAAAAGGAAATTCCTCCCGAAACTCCGCCCGAAGAACAAGAACCGGAGCAAGAAGAAAATCAACCCGAAACTCCGCCCGAAATCGAGGAAAAAGAGATAGAAAAAGAGGTTGAAAAGCCTCAGGAAATCGAAAAAGAAGTCGTTGTCGAACATCCCGTCGAAGTCGAACGCTTCAAAGAGATGCCGCCGAAAGCGGATCAGGAAGAAGTGGATCTCGAACCCGATGCGGAAAAATTCGATCAGCATCTTTTCGAGGTGCGAAAGATCTTCAAACGTCCCGACGACGACAAGATCAAGCAAGAAGAAATCATCAAAGCGCGCGACGCAATCGATCGTTGCTTGACGTCTTATCGCAGAATCAAGCAAGAAGAGCTTGACGAGCGCGACAGACAAGAGCGCATACGCCGTCGCAGAGAAGATATTCAAAAACGTGCCGAAGCGTTCAGAAAACAGCGCGAAGAACTTGAAAAGAATATGGATTCTTCAAACGATTCCGCATATTTCGGCATGGATCCGTTCAGCTTCCAAAAGGCGAAAATTCAAGAAAAGAAACGTCTTGAAGAGGAAGCAAAACGTAAGGAAGCAATCAAGTTCGACAAACACGAAAATCTCGAACTCGAAGATAAAAACACCGACGATATCAACAAATCCATTGACGAGATGGAAGAATCTCGCAGGGCAAATGCCGTTCGAAACGCAAAAATCGATCACGCTCTCGACGCAATCGATTCCGTTATGCCAATCGAAGGAGAAGTTTTGCCCGCTCAAAGAGCGAAATCCAAGCAAACTCTCGACGCGCAAGGTCAAACCGCAACCGTCGCAACGGATGAAGAGCAGAATAGTGAAGTCGCAATCGCTCGAACTGCCGATACGCAAGCGGAGCAAGCCGCCGACGAAACGCATGCAAAGAAAGGAAAACTGCGCCTTGCAAAGCAACAAGATATAAATCCGTGGGAAGAGAAGCCTCACAAGAGCGTAAATCTCACTCCCGTCGACGAAAACAAAGTTGCAGTCGGTGACGTTCACGTCAAAGACGAGGACGAAGTTGCGCCGTGGGGTGATAATGCTCAACTCGGCAAAATCGAGCACGAGGAAGAAAAGAAACCCAAGCGCAAATATAACCGCAAGCCAAAGCAAGAGCCTGAAAAAGAGCAATCCGCAACCGAACAATCCGAGGCGGTAGATTCCGCTCAAAGCGACGAATCGGCAGAGGACGTGAAACCCGTGTCCGAGCTGCGCATAAACATCGGCACCAAGATCGAAGACACTGCCGGTATGGGCATTAGTTTCAAGAGCGAAGATAAGGTTACACCGTGGGGTGAGGGCGCAAATCTCGGAAAACTCGAAGAAGAAGCGCAAAAGCCCAAACGCAAATATACGCGCAAACCCAAAAACGTTGAACAAGTTGACGAAAAAAAGCCCGAAACCGCTCTAAATGTCGCTGAAAGCGTGAAAGAGGGTGAAAACAATGGCGAAAACGCAACGGAAGCGGCGGATGCAGTTGAAAACGCACAAAACGCTTTGAGCAAAGACGACGTTGCACAAGAGGACAAAGAACCTCAAAAAGAGGAAACTGCCGACAAGTCCGAGGAAAAAGCGGAAGAAAAATCCGAGAAAATCGACGAAAAAACTGCCGAAATAGCGGAAGAAATACCCGTCAAAAAGCCTAGAAAACCGCGCAAAAACAAGTGGGATTTGAGCGATACGACGCTCAATCAAAAGTACTCGACGCCAAGCGGAAAGAACAAAGTTTTCGGCAAGGTTGACGAGGACAAAGTGGGAGTTGGCGGAATACATTTCAAAGACGGAAGCGACGATCCGTTCGGAGATGTGTTCAGCGTTGCGTCAAAGGCCGAACATAAAGACGACGAAGAAAATTAATAATATTTATTATTAAAATCGCATACCCGCACGGTTTGCGCCTGAAAACTATGAAAAGCAATCAATCAAAAGCCAAGAAAATTTACAACGCCGTATCAACCGTGATAGTGGCGTTGATTTTCGTATTTATGATTGTCGTCGTAGCGGTGATGTTGGTGCAAAAAAACAACGGCGGCGAAACCGAGCTTTTCGGATATCGCATGTACGATGTTCTGACGGACAGCATGAGCGGTACGATAGAGCCGGGCGACGTGATTATGTGCAAGAGCGTTGAGGACGTAAACGCTTTGCAAGTGGGGGATATCATTACTTTCAAAGCTCCCAACGGCAACTACAACGAAACCCATCGCATAATCGAAATCGTCAAAAACGACGACGGCACGGTCAAGTATTTCAAAACGAAGGGCGACAACGCAAAAGAGGCGGACAAGTGGGAACTTGCGCCCGAAAACGTCAAGGCAAAATACGTCAAAAAGTCGGTTTTTATCGGCGGTTTGCGCAGGTTTATGTCCCATTGGTACGGCTACGTAGCGGTGGTGGTGATTCCGCTTTGCATAGTGTTTGCGCTGATAATCGCATCCTTTGTGCGCGATAAGGTCGCAATCGAAACGGAAAAGAAAAAAGAGAACAAAAAACTTACGCTCGACGATATTAGCGACGAAGATAAATTGAAGTTGCTCGACAGTTTGAAAGACGAGAATAATTGTGAAAACGGCATGACTATTCAAGACGATATTGCCGAAAAAACGGGTGAAAACCTGTCGTAAGAGGCACCCGAAAGCAAGTCGTGCGACGACAAAAAAGAACAATAGATCTCGTTTAATCGTTTTTTAAGAAAAAAACACGAAAAAATATTTTTTTACGGTATCTAACCGAATATATCGCACTTACATATACGCTTTGCGTTTTGGGGTGCGATAAATTTTATTGCGTTTTCGAACTTGCTATGATAATATAAATAAACTAATAAATATATAGGGGAGAGTGTTATGCTCGCAAAGATACTCAGTTACGCCTTGGACGGACTGACGGGTTATGCCGTTGACGTTGAGGTCGATATCAACAGCGGTTTGCCCGGTTACGATATGGTCGGGCTTGCATCGACGGCTACCAAGGAGAGCAAAGAGCGCGTGCGTTCGGCGGTGAAAAACAGCGGTTTTCAATATCCTGCAAAGCGTATTATCGTCAATCTCGCGCCTGCCGACACAAAGAAGGAAGGCCCCGTGTTCGACCTTGCGGTCGCGCTCGGAATTATGGCTGCGACTGGTCAACTCGAAAACAAAGCGTACAAACAATACGTTATCATAGGCGAACTATCCCTCAACGGCGAACTTCGCCACGTCAACGGCATTATGCCGTTGCTCATATCCGCAATGCAGGCGGGACATCGCAAGTTTATAATCCCTGCGTCGAACGCGCGAGAAGCAAGTTTTATCGAGGGTATTGAAGTTTATGCGCTCGAAACTTTGCGCGACGTCGTGGAAATGCTTTCCGGCGTTCACTACGACAAAGTGCCGTCTTCGACGTACGAATCGGCTTGCGTAAACCACGGCTACGGCGTGGATTTTGCCGACGTAAAGGGGCAAAGCGTTGCAAAGCGCGCAATGGAAATTGCGGTTGCTGGCGGACACAACGCTCTTATGATCGGTCCTCCCGGCGCAGGAAAAACCATGCTTGCAAAATGCGTGCCTACGATTATGCCGGAAATGACGTTTGAAGAGGCAATCGAAGTGACAAAAATCCATTCGGTTGCGGGAATACTGGACAGCGACGTGGGCATTGTAACGACAAGACCGTTCAGGACGCCGCATCACACCACGACCGTTCCTGCATTGGTGGGCGGTGGAGCAAAGGCAAAACCGGGCGAGGTGAGCCTTGCAAACTACGGCGTGTTGTTCCTTGACGAAATGCCCGAATACTCCCGTCGTGCGCTTGAAACATTGCGTCAGCCGCTGGAGGACAGAAAAGTCACGGTATCGAGGGTGCAACAAACAACCGAATATCCCGCAAACTTTATGCTTATTGCGTCGATGAATCCGTGTCCTTGCGGAAACTACGGCTCGAAGAACCAAATTTGCCGTTGTACTCCCGCTCAAATACACAATTATGTGTCAAAACTCAGCGGTCCGCTTATGGACAGAATAGATTTGCAAATCGAAGTTGATAATATCTCCTATGACGAATTGCGCACAAAGCAATCGGGCGAATCGTCTGCCGAAATCAAAAAGCGCATCAACAGAGTTCGTGCGTTGCAACGTGAAAGGTTTGTAAACGACGGCATCTCGACAAATGCCGAGATGGGCTCGAAAGAACTTGCAAAGTATTGCCAAATCGACGAAAACTGCGAAAGGTTGCTCAAAAAAGCCTTTGAAAAGCTCAATTTGAGCGCAAGAGGCACGACGAGAATACTCAAAGTCGCGCGTACAATCGCAGATATAGAAGGCTGCGAAAACATCCTTCCCGCGCATATCGCGGAGGCGATTCAATATAGAGGTCTTGACAGGAAATACAGCTGATGGACAGATTTGACGACACAACAAAAACTCTTGTCGCGCTTCAATGGATTGACGAGCTTGCAAACAAGAAAAAAGCCGCTTTGCTCGAACAATTCGACGAACCGTGCGAGTTGAAAGAGACTTTTGCAAGAGGAATAGTCGAAAAAACATTGGGAGACCGTTCAAACGAGTTTTTTGCAAATATCGACAAAATAGACTCTATTTTGGAAGATATGCAAAAGAGAGAAATCCATTGGATAACCTATCTCGACGACGAATATCCTCAAACGCTTTGCGACGTGTACGACAAGCCTATCGCGCTTTTTGCAAAAGGCAACGTAGACGCTTTGAAAATGCGTATAATTTCAGTGGTGGGCACGCGTAGGCCTACGAGATACGGCGCAAAAGTTGCCGAAGAATTTTCAAGAGAATTTGCAAGGGCGGGGCTTTGCATAGCGTCGGGACTTGCAAGAGGCGTGGACGGAATCGCGCACAAAGCGTGCGTTGACAACGCATCGCCCACAATCGCCGTTTTTGCAAGCGGACTCGACGTCGTGTATCCGGCGGAGCACAGAGGGCTTGTGGACGGCATACTTGCAAACGACGGGTTGATTTTGAGCGAATATCCGCTCGGAACAAAACCGCTTCAATACCATTTTCCCGACAGGAATCGTATTGTCAGTGGAATATCCGAGGCGGTTTTTCTTCCGCAAGCGGCAAAGAAGAGCGGCTCGCTCATTACGATGAGGCTTGCAATCGAGCAGGGCAAAGAGATATTCGTAACGCCCGGCAACATCTACGATGAGGAAAACGCAGGCGGCAACGAATTGTTGAGAGAAATGCCGCATGCGCTTGCAATATCGCCCGAGGACGTTCTCGACGCGCTTCACGTGCAAAGGGAAGTCGTCGAAAAACAGCCCGTGCAGCTTGATCTTGTTCAAAGCTCGATTATCGACGCTTTGCACGACGGCGAAAAGCATTTTGAAGAGCTGCTTGCTGAAACGGGACTTGGCGTTGCCGACCTTACAAACGTACTTTTCAACCTCGAAATAGACGGACTTGTAGTTAAGACGGCAGGAAATTTTTACGCCTTGCCTTAAGCAGAGCGTATGATATCGCTACGGCGGTGATATCGTGCGTTGCACAATGATATCGCCTGCGGCGGTGATATTGCACTTCGTGCAGTGATATGCACGCAAAGCGTGCGTGGAGCGGGGCGTGCTTATACACGGAATGTGCTTATTCGGAGTGCGCCTTACGGCTAGATTCCCACGGTCACTTCGTTCCCTCGGAATGACACGGGTGGGACACCCACACCCGAACGGACACTCATTCAGAGCGTTCTTATACACGTAATGTGCTTATTCGAAGTGCGAGCCGCAACGGCGGCGAGAATATGAGCGCCGAGCTTGACGAAAAGTACGAGAATGCGTGGCATTCTGTTGCGCAGCCGCCACGCAGGCGAAGTGGTATAATGAGAGGATTGTCCCAATCTATGCGAGTGCCGACTGTCTCCCCCGCGAACGACGGATAATCTTGTAGAGAATTGCCCCTAACTGAGTGGTGGGAGAAATACCGGCGTGTCCGGAAAGAGGGGGTTCATCTAATTTGGGGTACATGGCGAAAAGCCCTTGTAGAGGAAGAAAAAAACACATGAGGAAGGGGGAAGTTGCATTTTCATATGACTATTGCAACGCTCCAAAACATAATAATAGCGCTGAATATATTAAGGAGAACGATATGCTTTACGAATCAAGAGATCAAATACCCGAGCAATACAAGTGGAATCTTGAAGATATCATCAAGGACAACGACGCATGGGAAGAGTTGTTTTTCAAGTGCGAAGAACGCATAGGCCACTTTGCAAAATACCAAGACAAATTGAGCGACGAGGACACTCTCTTCGACTGCCTGGAATTTATGACTAGAATGATGCACGACATATCCTATCTCTACGGATATGCAAAAATGCGTCTTGACCAGGATTCGAGGGACGCAACATATCAGGGCATGTCCAACAGAGCGGATATGCTTTACGTCAAGTACGTCACCGCAACGTCCTTTATCACTCCCGAAATCAGTGAGTTTTCCATGGACAGACTCAACGAGCTTCAACGTAGCAAACGCTTCAAGGACTACGACGTTTTCTTCAAGGAAATCATCAGAAACAAAGATATCATTCTATCCAAGAAAGAGGAAAAACTGCTCGGAGAAGTTGGACTTTTCTCGGACAACGCAAGGGAAGTGTTTTCTATGTTCGACAATGCGGACGTGAAGTTTGCGCCCGTCAAGGACGAAAACGGCAACGAAGTTGCAATGAGCCACGGCGTGTACGGCATGCTCTTGCAAAGTCCCGACCAAAGAGTGCGTAAAGACGCTTTCGACAGCATGTTTACAGCTTACAAGGATCACATCAACACCATTGCGGCAAACTATGCCGGCAACGTCAAAAAGGACTGGTTCTATGCAAAAGTGAGAGGCTTCAAAAGCTCGCTCGACTATTCTATGTACAACGAAAACGTGCCGTCCACTTGCTACAACAAACTTCTCGAAGCAGTCGGCAAAGGCACGAAACCTCTGCACGGATACATTGCGTTGAGAAAGAAAGTGTTGGGGCTCGACACTCTCAATATGTACGACCTTTACACCTCCATTGTCAACGAGCAGGAGCTTGCACTCGAATACGAAGACGCGGTGAAACTCGTCAAAGAAGCGTTGAAAGTCACCGGCAAGGAATATTCCGATATCCTTGCAAGCGCATTTGAAAGCGGCTGGGTTGACGTGTACGAAAACAAGGGCAAGAGAAGCGGCGCTTATTCCTGGGGCGTGTACGGCGTGCATCCGTTTGTGCTGTTGAACTATCAAAAGACCATTCACGACGTGTTTACGATTGCGCACGAAATGGGACATGCGATGCACTCCTATTTCAGCAATTCATCCCTTCCCGAACAAAAGGCGGATTACGTCATTTTCGTTGCGGAAATCGCATCCACGGTCAACGAAGTGTTGTTGTTAAAGCACCTTCTCAAAACGGCAACCGGCGAGTTCAGAAAGTATTTGCTTTCCTACTATCTCGACATGTTCCGTACAACGCTTTTCAGACAAACAATGTTCAGCGAGTTTGAAACGATTGCGCATAATATGGTGGAGCAAGGCGAGCCTATCACCGCAACCGCGCTTTCGGATGCTTATTACGAACTCAACAAGAAATACTACGGCGAAGCCGTCGAACACAACGACCTTATCCGCTACGAGTGGGCAAGAATACCGCACTTCTACACAAGCTATTACGTCTACAAGTACGCAACGGGTATCACGACGGCTGTTTCGATTGCAAACAAGATTCTCGAAGGCGGAGAAGAGTACTTTGCAAAATACAAAAAGTTCCTTTCCGCAGGCGGAAGCATGGCACCGCTCGACATCATTCGTCTTGCGGACGTCGATCTTGAAAGTGACGCGCCTTACGAACTTGCAATGAAAGAGTTTTCTCAAACTCTCGACGAGCTTGAAAAGTCGTTCGAGCTTCAATAAAAAAAAGAAAGTCCGAGTTGCAAGCAATCCGCTTGCAACTTGTCGAAAAATATGAATCGTATCAAAAAAATCACACTCTTTTTGCTTGTTTTTACGCTCGTGTTTGCGAGTGCGTTTTTCCTTGTCGCATGCAACGAGCAACAAGAGGACGAGGGCGATATAACGCGTGATTTGTACGTATATGCAATAGCGTTCGAGGACGCAGGCGAAACGGAAGAGGAAAGCTCTGCTAAAGTGCAAGCCGATGCCGATTCGTCCGCGGATAAAACCGCAATCGTCTATCTGACTTTTTCAAAAACGGACAGGAAAATCGAGGGGGCAAATGCGCTTTGGCACAGCGAAAAGCGCAAGGACGGCGAGTTTTATTTTGTCACGACAATCAAGATTTCGCTTAGCCCAGAATCGATATTTAGTGCCGTCAAAGAGAGCATACCACAAGAAGACCTTGTCAAAGACGAGGTTGAATACAACCGCTTGAAAGTGGTTTTGAGATATGATACAATCTATAAATCTATAAAAAGCAACGGTGAAATCACGCGTAGCGGGCGCATTTACACGCACGCTTTCGCGCTTGACGAGAACCTTCAAAACGACGTTTTTACGCTTGAAATGCGCTCGGTAAATTCTGCAAATTGGTATGCGGTTTTGGCGGCTTGCGCGTTTGGGGTCGTGTTGATTTCGATAATCGCAACCCTTGCGGTTAAAGGTGCAAAATGGCAAAAGACGAAAACAAAAGAGTGACAAGGGGCATGCCCAACAACGTTGACGCGGAAGCGTCCGTTTTGGGTTCTATCCTCATTGACAACAAAGCCGCGGACATCATTATCCCGACTCTCAAAGCGGAGGATTTTTACCTTTCGCAAAACAGGTTGATTTTCGAGGTGATGAAACAGCTTCAAAACGAAAGCAAGCCTATCGACACCGTGTCCGTTTGCGACGCGCTCGAACTTAAAGGCAAACTTGACGAAGTGGGTTCGATTGCGTATTTGAGCGAACTTGCAGAGGGAGTCGTGTCCGCCGCAAACGGCGAGTATTATGCAAGCATAATAAAGCGTGACAGCCTTACGAGAAAAGTTATCGAAGCAGGTAACGACATCGCAAAATTCGGTTATGAGTGTCAAGACGGAAAAGACGCTCTCGACAATGCCGAAAAACTCGTTTACTCCATTGCGGAGCAATCAAGCGAAAAGGCTCTCGTAAAAGTCGACGATGCCGCCGCGCTTGCGCTCAAAAACATTCAGGACGCTCAATCGGGCAACGTGCCCAAAAACACGATATACACTGATTTTCCGACTTTCGACCAAAAAACGCACGGCTTGAAACCCGGTGAAATGGTGCTTATTGCGGCTCGTCCTTCCGTGGGTAAAACGGCATTTGCACTCAATATCGCGGCAAACGTTGCGCTCAATCACGGCAAAAAAGTTGCGATATTCTCGCTTGAAATGCCTGCCGACTTGCTTGCAACTCGTATGCTCGCATATATCTCGAAAGTGTCTCTCACAAAGATGAAAACGAGAGGTGCGCTTACTTCGACCGACATCAAAAAGCTTTACAACGGCTACAAAGCGTTGCTCGCAACCGACATATATATTGACGATTATTCGATGAACGGACCTTCCGACGTGCTTTCGAAATGTCGCAGGTTGAAGAGAGAAAAAGGACTGGATCTCGTCATCATCGACTACTTGCAACTTATGACGTCGCAAAAGAACGGCAGGGCGGCAGAGAGTCGTCAGGTCGAAGTCAGCGACATGTCGAGAAAAATGAAAATTTATGCAAAAGAACTAGAATGTCCAATCATTCTGCTTTCTCAAATGTCGCGCGGTATCGAACAGCGCAACGACCATACGCCGCAATTGTCGGACTTGCGAGAGTCGGGCTCAATCGAGCAAGACGCCGATATCGTCATGTTCCTCAATAAACCGTATACTTACAACAAAGCGCTTCCGCCAAACGAAGTTATCCTTGACGTTAAGAAAAACAGAAATGGTACTATCGGCGAAATCAAGCTTGACTGGGACGGCGACACCACAACATTCAAAGAGTGCGTGGACGAGAATGCAAATACCACATACGTCTATGACGAGCCGAAGAAGCGCGATGACGACGAAGAGGGCGGTGTGGATATGAAATCCATATCGGACGTTGCCGAGGATTTGCACGAGGTTGCCGCTGCCGATTCCGATATGCCCTTCGATATGCCGTTCGGCTCCGACGAGGGCGAACAAGCACCTCCGCCCGACGACAACGATATCCCCGACGAAGACGACGAATATGTTGACGACGGCGATGAAAGTATAGACGATGACGGAGATATTCCTTTTTGATTTAAAAACCACCGAGAAATCGGTGGTTTTTAAATCATGTACAAAAATACAAATACATTAAACAATGTCGGTGAACATATAATTTGATATGTTTAAAGACGAAGTTGGAAGAAAATTGAACGTGGCAGGGAAGATTTTTCCTTTTACGCTCAATATGCTGTCAAGAAACAAGACGGTTATATGCGGTGTGAAAATGCTCATGTACGGTAAGGAAGCAAGCAACCGAAAACAAGAGATAGACCGCCAGCACTACACTATTCCGAACCAAAGACCAAAAGATAAGCATTG
>ENA-OYZM01000310-OYZM01000310.1-human-gut-metagenome-genome-assembly--contig:-NODE-310-length-16153-cov-5.244937_pt1 | contig 16153 bp, 25 predicted proteins | sample MGYA00243291_ERZ653477 | MGnify/ENA primary metagenome ERZ653477 (study PRJEB26926, sample SAMN06165024) | human gut metagenome | biome: ENVO:00009003; feature: ENVO:2100002; material: ENVO:00002003... | reverse complement strand
AAGAGACAGCTCTTGCCCTTATCCTCAAATTTATCCTTGTAATCACCTGTCAGCAAAACGACTGTGTCACCTGTTTTAACGTGTAACTTGCTCATCATGACACCTCCATTATAATACTTCCGGCGCAAGGCTCAATATCTTCATATAGTCCTTGTCGCGGAGTTCTCTTGCTACAGGTCCGAATATACGCGTACCCTTCGGGTTCTTATCTTCCTTAATGATAACAGCTGCATTTTCGTCGAAACGAATATATGTGCCGTCTTCTCTCCTCAGGCCCTTTGCTGAACGAACGATAACCGCCTTTACAACGTCGCCCTTCTTAACAACGCCGCCGGGTGTTGCTTTCTTTACGGAAGCCACCACCACGTCACCGATATTTGCATATCTTCTGCGTGTGCCGCCCAGAACTCTGATACACATAAGCTCTTTAGCTCCGGTGTTATCAGCAACCTTCATATAAGACTGCATTTGTATCACAGCGAGTTCCTCCTTTCAGAAGCGCATCAATTAAAACCGCTTCCTCGTCTATTAATAAATTACTTAGCTTTTTCAATTATATTTGTAACGCGCCATCTCTTATCCTTTGACAAAGGACGCGTTTCCATTACCTCAACACGATCGCCGATGTGGCATTCGTTGTTTTCATCATGCGCCTTAAGCTTTACGGTGCGCTTGATAATCTTCTTGTAAAGCGGGTGTTTAACATTGTCAGCGATAGCAACAACGATAGTTTTGTCCATCTTGTCGCTTACAACTTTACCAACCCTTGTTTTTCTAAGGTTTCTCTCAGACATAGCTAAATCCTCCCTTTCTTACTGACTTACGCCCGACTTGATTTCAGCCTCGCGCATAACTGTCTTGATTCTTGCGATATCCTTTTTAACAGCCTTTAAGCGTGCAGTATTGTCAAGCTGGTTTACAGCAAGCTGAAAGCGGAGCGCAAAAAGTTCTTCTTTTAAGCCGGTCAGCTTTTCGTTCATTTCTTCTACCGACATATCTCTGATTTCAGACGCCTTCATTACTGCTCCCCTCCTTGCTCTTCTTTTGCAACAAATTTACACTTTATAGGAAGCTTGTGCATTGCAAGACGCATAGCCTCTCTTGCTGCCTCCTCCGGAACTCCGGAAATCTCAAACATAACCTTACCCGGCTTAACAACTGCAACCCAGTATTCGGGAGCGCCTTTACCGGAACCCATTCTGGTGCCGGCCGGCTTCTTGGTTACCGGCTTATCAGGGAATATCTTAATCCATACCTGACCGCCACGCTTGATGTAACGCGTCATAGCTATACGGGCGGATTCAATCTGATTTGAAGTTATCCATGCAGGTTCAAGTGCCTGAAGACCGAATTCACCGTAGCTTACCTTATTGCCTCTTGTGGCCTTTCCCGTCATACGGCCTCTGTGTACTCGACGGTATTTTACTCTTTTTGGAAGTAGCATTACTGGTTACCTCCTTCATTTTTCGCTTCTCTGACTTTATTATCACGTCTTTGATTGCCGCGTCTTCTGTTATCTCTGCCGCCTCTTCTTGATTCTTCCGGCTTAGCGGCTGTTTCGCCCTTTAAAACCTCGCCCTTATAGATCCAAACCTTAACTCCGAGTCTGCCGTAGGTAGTATGCGCCTCGGCGGTACCGTAGTCAATATCTGCTCTTATGGTCTGAAGAGGAATTGTTCCCTCGTGATAGGTTTCGCTTCTTGCGATTTCAGCGCCGCCCAGACGACCTGATACCATAACCTTGATTCCCTTTGCACCCAGACGCATAGCTCTGCCGATCGCCTGCTTCATCGTACGTCTGAACGAAACTCTGTTTTCGAGATCAAGCGCAATTTTTTCAGCAACGAGCTGAGAATTAATATCAGGATTCTTTACTTCAACGATGTTCACAGCAACCTGCTTGCCCATCATCTTTTCAAGCTTCTGACGGAGCTTTTCTATTTCTGTGCCGCCTCTTCCGATTACTATACCGGGCTTTGCACAGTGAATGTGGATTCTTACTTTATCTTCAGCGAATCTTTCGATCTCAATCTTTGGAACACCTGCTGCGTACAAGCTCTTCTTAATATAGTTACGAACGTTGTAATCTTCAACAAGAGTGTCGCCGAAAGTTGACTTATTCGCAAACCAGCGGGAATCCCAATCCTTAATAACGCCGACACGCAAGCCGTGCGGATTAACTTTCTGGCCCATTATTTCTCCTCCTTGGGATTATTCTTTTTCTTTAAGAACAATTGTAACATGTGATGTTCTCTTCAAAATTCTGTATGCTCTGCCCTGTGCTCTTGGCATGATTCTCTTCATTATCGGACCCGGGCAAACAAAACACTCCGCAACATAAAGGTCATCCTTATTCATGCTGTGATTGTTTTCTGCGTTTGCAATAGCGGATTTCAAAAGCTTTTCAAGTATTTCACATGCAGCCTTTGGTGTATAATTGAGAGTAGCAAGTGCAACGTCAACAGGCTTATTTCTGATAAGATCAAGAACAACCTGAACCTTTCTTGGTGCGATTCGAGCGTTTCTCAGATATGCTCTAGCTTCCATTTGAACTCCTCCTTCCGCTATTTCTTGCCGTTATTAGTAGTCTTAGAACCGGCGTGTCCCCTATATGTTCTGGTAGGGGCAAACTCTCCGAGCTTATGACCTACCATATCTTCCGTAACATAAACCGGAACATGCTTGCGTCCGTCATGAACTGCAAATGTGTGACCGACAAATTCAGGGAAAATAGTTGAGGTTCTGCTCCAGGTTTTGAGAACTTTCTTTTCGCCTGCTTCGTTCATAGCCACGACCTTTTTATAAAGAGCCTCCTGAACGAAAGGGCCCTTTTTAATGCTTCTGCTCATTAATCAGTTCCTCCTTTCAGCTTATTTGCCGTTTCTGCGTTTTACAATAAACTTATCAGAACGGTTATGCTTCTTACGGGTTTTATAGCCGAGCGCCGGCTTGCCCCAAGGAGTAACAGGTCCCGGACGTCCGATTGGAGATTTTCCCTCGCCGCCGCCGTGCGGATGATCGCATGGGTTCATAACGGAACCGCGGACTGTAGGTCTGATACCCAAATGACGTGTTCTTCCGGCTTTACCGAGATTTACGTTTTCATGGTCGATATTGCTTACCTGTCCGATTGTTGCTTTGCAGTTAATCGGTACGTTTCTGAGTTCTCCAGAAGGAAGTCTTACGAGCGCGTATTTGCCTTCCTTAGCCATGAGCTGACCCATATTGCCTGCCGAACGCACCATCTGCGCTCCTTTTCCCGGATAAAGCTCAATAGCGTGAATAAACGTACCCACTGGAATATTAGCCATCTCAAGAGCGTTTCCCGCCTTTATGTCAGCGTCCGAACCTGAGCATACCGTATCTCCGACCTTCAGGCCGTTAGGAGCCAGTATATATCTCTTCTCGCCGTCCTCATACTGAACGAGGGCGATAAATGCGGAACGGTTAGGATCATATTCCAAAGTCATAACTGTCGCATTCATATTATCCTTATCGCGCTTGAAATCAATAACGCGATATTTTCTTCTTGAACCGCCTCCTCTGTGGCGGACTGTAATTCTTCCGTAGCTGTTTCTGCCTGATTTCTTCTTTAAAGGCTCGAGCAGACTCTTCTCCGGAGCAACCTTTGACAATTCCGAATAGTCAGTACAAGTCATCTGACGACGTGAAGGAGTTGTCGGTTTGTAGGTTTTTATAGCCATTGTTTTCACTCCTTAAAATGCGTTGTTTGCGGGAGCATCACTCCCATACCTTTCAGCTTGTACAGCTATTAATACAAGCCGTCAAAGAACTCGATAGATGACTTGGTCTTCTTGTCATCAGGTTCCTGATTTATTGTAACGATAGCCTTTTTCCAGTCAGGCTTCTTGCCTTCAAATCTGCCTACGCGTTTTGCGCGTCCCTTGCAGTTCATTGTGTTGACCTTAGTCACCTCAACGCTGAAAAGCTGCTCTACTGCCTTTGCTATCTCAACCTTATTTGCATCCTTAGCAACCTTGAAAGTGTATTTTCCGCTCGGAAGCATGTCTATGCTTCTTTCGGTTATGATCGGCCTGAGGATGATATCCTGCGGTGCTTTCATTATGCGTACACCTCCTCGATTAATCCGACAGCGTTCTTGACAACGATAAACTTATCATGATTAAGAATGTCGTAAACATTAAGAGTGTTTACTGCGGCTGTCTTAACGCCTGGTATATTAGCGGCGCTCTTTACTACCTTCTGATCCGCCTCAGCCGTTACGATGAGAGCTTTGCCGTCAACGTTTAGCGACTTGAGCATTTCAACGATAGTCTTAGTTTTGTAACCGTCCATGTTCAAAGCGTCCAGAACAATAATATTTTCTTCCTTGACCTTTGAAGACAGAGCGGATTTCATAGCAAGTCTTCTTACCTTCTTATTAAGCGTATATCTGTAGCTTCTTGGCTTCGGGCCTAAAGCGATACCGCCGTGAACCCACTGAGGAGCACGGATTGAACCCTGTCTTGCATGACCGGTACCCTTCTGTCTCCATGGCTTTCTGCCGCCGCCGCGAACTTCCGTACGTGTCAGTGTGGACTGTGTGCCCTGACGCTGATTAGCAAGGTAGTTTACAACTGAAGCGTGCATTACAGCCTCGTTTGGTTCGATACCGAATACGGCGTCGGAAAGCTCTGTTTCTGCAACCTGATTTCCCGCCATATCAAAAACTGAAACCTTTGACATATATGCTTCCTCCTTCCTTAAGCCTTAACACTGTCTACTATGGAAACAATTCCGCCCTTAGGACCTGGAATTGCGCCCTTGAGCGCGATAAGATTATTTTCTGCGTCAACCTTTACGATTTCAAGATTCTGTACAGTAACCTTTTCGTTACCCATCTGTCCCGGCATTCCCTTGCCCTTGAAGATTCTTGAAGGGGAAGAGCATGCGCCCATTGATCCGGCATGTCTGTGAACAGGACCCGAACCGTGAGTCTCCTTGAGTCTTGAATTGTTGTGACGCTTGATTGTACCCTGGAATCCTTTACCCTTGCTTGTTCCGCTGACGTCTACCATATCGCCTGCGGCGAACGTGTCAGCCTTGAGAATATCTCCCACGTTTACTGACTCGCAGTCTTCAAGTCTGAATTCCTTTAAGTTCTTCTTATAGGCGGCGTCCGCCTTGTCGAAGTGTCCCTTAATCGGCTTGTTCACTCTCGTAGCCTTTTCATCGCCGAATCCGAGCTGAACAGCAGCGTAACCGTCGTTTTCAACAGTTTTCTTCTGAACAACAACACAAGGACCGGCTTCAACAACTGTTACGGGAATAACTTTTCCTGATTCATCGAAAATCTGCGTCATGCCGATTTTCTTGCCGATAATACCTTTTTTCATGTATTTTTCCTCCTGTTAGGTTATTGGTTGACCCTTCCGTCAACATGACCGATGGCTTTTGCCATCACATTCCGCATCGGTTTTTCTGCGGAATCAGGGGCTTTTGTAAGCTTATTACTTAAGCTCCATAACGATGTCCACGCCTGCCGGAATTTCCAGCTTCTGAAGAGCGTCCGTAGTCTTAGCTGTCGGTCTGATAACATCAATAAGTCTCTTATGCGTTCTCATCTCAAACTGCTCACGGCTGTCCTTGTATTTGTGAACTGCTCTGAGGATTGTTATAACCTCTTTGTTTGTAGGGAGCGGAATAGGACCTGATACCCTTGCGCCGCTTCTCTTTGCCGCCTCGACAATTTTTGCTGCGGCTGCGTCCACCTTTGCGTGTTCATAACCCTTGATCTTGATTCTGATCTTTTCGTTGACTGCCACTTTTTTTCGCCTCCTTAGGTCGTAATTATTGGGGGCCGGAATTGAAATACCACACGCTCCCGTGTGTTTCCTGCTCTTAACAATAAAAAAACCCGAAATCCATGCGGATTCGGGTTACTGTTATCAGGACACAATTACAGACTTATAGCTTATTTAAGCTTTAAGAATGACACTAACTGTGCTCAAGTATTTCAGTCGCCCGGTTTAAAATCGGACATACTCCACGAAAATTACCCGGCATACCGCCGGCAACCTTTCGCTTCACCGCATATCTGTTGCAATCACGCCTGTATATTATACCATAAACGCAAAGTGAATGCAATAGTGGTTCGTAACTGAAATTGTAAACTTTTTGTGAACGAATTAAATTAATTAATTATATATCTATCCTCCGATAAATGACGCCGGATTTAGATAGCCTCCGTCATATCTTATTTCGAAATGACAATGATTCCCGGTTGAATCTCCGGTTGTTCCCACAGCGGCAATAACGTCTCCGGCGGAAACAATATCTCCGGCGGAAACATAAACCTCGCTTGCATGACCGTAAAGTGTAACATAGCCGTTTCCGTGATCAATCATAACATAGTTTCCGTATCCTCCATCGTTCCAGCCTGCGTCAATAACCGTTCCGCCGTCCGCGGCATATATGTCTGTTCCGCTGTCCGCGGCAATATCCATTCCCTTGTGACTTCTGTCGCTCATGAAGGGATCGCTGACATATCCGCCGTTTACCGGCCAGATAAAAGAGCCTGTAACAGCTTCAGAAGCGGTAACAGGTATGCTCTCGGTATAGAGGCCTTCATCGTCGACTTCCGCCTCAAACGTTTCAACGACCGGCTCAAGTATCGTTTCAGACTCTTTAAGCTTTCTTGAAACTTCTACACCGTCTATATAAGTCACCTCGTAACGGCTTATCCGCTTTCCCTTTTCACCGGTTTCTTTTACAGCGTCGTCTCCGCTGTAAAAGCCTCCCGCCATAAGAATCTCATAATCAAGCTCTTCTTCTTCTGTTACCTCGCAGGTATACTTGACCGGAAGAACCGACACCGTTTCCTTGACTCTTACAGATTCTCCTTCTTTCAGGTCTTCAGAACCGTCCTCTATTTCCGGATTAAGCTCCTTTATATCCTCTACCGACATATCAAAGTCTTCTGCAAGCTTTTCCGCGGTATCGCCGTCATCGGCAGTATACTCTTTAACAACCTCCTTTTCACCGGTAAGGTAGTCGGTCATATCCTCCATAGAAACAAGAGCAGCCGAACGGTATACTCCTTGCTTGAGATCAGTTTCAACAGCGTAATCAGCTTCAATTATATTTTCATCCTCGCGGTAATCCTCAAGCAGAAGATCCAATTCCTCTTCTATATGATCCCGGCTGACTACTGCTCCGATAAATTCGTCGTCTATATATACTCCGCACGCCTCCACCAGTTCGGCGCCGATGTTTTCAGTTACGGCTATTCCGCTTTCGGGAAGTCTGGTTTCAACAAATCCGGTTTCGCCTTCAACAACTCCTCTGGGAGAAAGCACAGCCGCCGCTTCCGGATTGCTATCGTATTCTACTGTATCTCCGTACTGCATTTCAGCAGCCCAGCAAACGCTTCCCGCAAGGAATATGACAGTCAGCAGCGGTGCGGCGCAGTTCATGAGAAATGCATATATTCTTTTCTGACGCTTTTTATTGTTTTCTTTCAGGCAAACGTCTTTGTACTCAATATCCTGATTAAGACGTTTCTGATTCATAATAACAGCTCCTTTCGATACCAGTAACAAAAAATTACAATTGTTACAATTCAGTAACATTACAAAGCTATTATAACAAGTAAACAATAAAATGCAAGTCGATTTGTATACATTTTCCAGAAGTCGACGATATTTCGTCAGTCTGCACAAATATACATGTCAATATTTATTTCATATGCCAGGAATAATCCAGCATTTCGACAGTATAGTTTTCCAGCGCATTCAGAAGCGGCAAAACATCCTTTCTTGCGTCTGCCAGATTATGTTCCTTATAGTTGCCGCATTCCTCCTCGGAACAGCCCGGTATCCTGTCGTCGTATTCAGATATAAATTTATATGCGTCCCTGACAAGCTTAATAGCCGCTTCATGCGCAAGTCCTCTTGTGAGAAGATAAAAACCTGTACGGCAGCCCATAGGTCCTACATATATAATGCCCTTTTTAAATTCAGAGCTCCTGGCATAGGTAGCAAAAAGATGTTCAATCGTATGCATGGACGGTGTTTTAAGATAAACTCCCCCGTTAGGCTTCACCATTCTCAGATCATAGGTAACTATATCCCCGTCTATTCTTGATATGTACATTCCCACATTAATTTTTCTGTGATCCACCTGAAAACTTGCTATTTTTTCCATGATAATCTCCTTTCAGCCCTTTTTTAACGGCTGTTAATTATAATATAAGCTTTTTCATATCTTCCCGAAGCTCGGATTCAACCCTGACGTATTCGCCGCTCATGGGATCTTTAAAAGTAAGAACGCCGCAGTGAAGCGCCTGATAACGGATAAATTCGGCGCTTCCACCATAAAGGCTGTCGCCGGCTAAAGGATAACCGATATGAGAAAAATGTACTCTTATCTGATGAGTTCTGCCGGTTTCAAGCTTTATTTCAAGAAGCGTAAATCGAGAGTTACCGGCTATAGCCTTATAATGAGTTACCGCTCTCTGACCGTCCTGCCTGACAACTCTCCTGATAATAGAATCACGTTCCCTTGCTATTGGCAGATCAATTGTTCCGCTGTCTTTAAGACTTCCCTGTATTACGGCATAATATATTTTTTCAATCCCGCACTGAAGCGCGGCGGCGGCATACGGGTTTTTAGCGGCAGCGCAAAGTCCGGAGGTATCCCTGTCAAGTCTGTTGACAGGTCTGAATCTGACGCTGGGATAATCCGCGGAAAAGCAGTTTCCTAAAGTGTCTCCTTGATGCTTTACCGACGGATGGACAGGCATACCGACAGGTTTATCATAAACTACCAAACTTTCATTTTCAAAAACCTTAGGCACGTCAAGCTCGGAATTTCCCTCCAGAAAGCCTTCGCTGTCTTTGGAACGGAGAACGACTATGTCGCCGGGTTTTATTTTTACCGTAACCCTAGTCTGAACTCCGTTTACAGTTATCCCGTTTTCACATCTTTTAAGCTTAGCCAAAAGACGTTTTGAAATCCCGCAGTCATGGATAAGAAAATCCTTCAGAACGGCATTATATTTAGAAATAAAGCTCAGCTCTGTTTTTAACGGCATAATTGATTACCGTCCCTTCCGGATATGTCTGTATAGGAATTTTTCTGTGCGAATACCGCCGCCGCCATTACGGCGGAAGGTATCACAAAGGGTATAGTAACCACGGGAAGCATAGCCGGAACAAAGCTTAGTATAAGCCTTATAAACTCAAGCTTTTTACCCTTCATACAGACAGAGGATTCTTTCAGCACTTTAAGCGGATTTTTATCAGGATGGCCGATAAACATAAACGGAGCCAGCGCCATCGAAGCCGCCGTGCTGAAATAAAGTCCTATAAGGACTATCCCCAGCATAAAAAACTGAAACGCCGCAAATACGGTAAACGATTCGCTAAGACCTGTATTCCCGTAAAGCAGAACATAAGCGGCCGTCCAGCAGAAGGCCGTCGGAAAAAGAGAAAAAAAGCTTTTTATCCACATAGCGGCGTAAAGCAATGCCGCACGGCAGTTCAGACGAAACCCGGAATAAAGCTTCAGCAGACTTCTGTTATCCTCTCCGCACGCCGTCTGAAAAAACCACCAGAAACCGCCGGTAAGAAGCGGCGTTGTCAGCAAAAAGCAAAGCGCCGTTACAGCGGCCTTCAGAAGTCCTGAAATCAGCGTTCCGGCATATCCGGACCAAAAATATGCCATCAGAAGATCCGCAGCCTTAAACGATAAATATACGAAAAGACAAAGCGCAGTTACTATAAACGCTTCACAGTAACAGCCCTTTAGATTTTTTCTGGCAATATGCCTGTATTCCGATATTTTCATATTAGTCCTCCGAACACGTTTGAATTTCCGTCAGAAACGGTATGTAATCATTCCTTATAATAGGGTATTTTCCCAAGTATCTCAAACGCCTGCGACTGCTGCCACATCTTAGCCGTAACTATAATTTCAAAACCCTCTCCGGGAGCGCAGACAAGCTCCTTGGGACTTATCTTCGGAAGACCGAAAGCAGAAAGCATATTGGTTATGATTCCCGAATGAGTAACAACGGCGCAGTGAGTAAGCTCCTCGTCCATCATATCGGTAATTATTTCATGCATTCCTTTGAAAAGCCTAAGCAAAAGCTCCTCCATACTTTCTCCTCCGGGAGGACGCTTGTCCGTTCCGCCTTTGAGCCATTCCTTATAATCCGTTCTGTCTATAAGCTCGTTTACACTCTTTCCGTCAAATTCGCCGAAATCAAGCTCTGTTATATTTTCAACGATCTGCACCTCTCTGTAAGGAAAAAGTATTTCGGCTGTTTCCAGACATCTTTTCATTGGACTTGAATATACTCTCTGAACCTTCGGATAATCAAATTCGTCCGTTTTATTGACAAGCTGGCTTATTCCTTTCTGCGAGAGCGAATAATCAGATCTGCTTCCTATGTATACGCCCGAATCGTTTGCAGATGTAAGACCATGTCTTACTATGCTTAATCTGTAACCCTTCATTTACCAATCTCCTTTTTTACTATAAGGATAAAATACCCCTTTGCAGACACTCGGCCGCCTTTTATATTGGTTATTATGCACTAAAAAAGCGGCGCAAATTCGCTGCGTTAATAGATTCTACAAATTTCGGCATAAAGTACGCTGAAATATGTTATAAATGTCATCTTTACTTTTTTATACAGTCTGTTATATAATTTTAATATGACTTATAAATTTCAAAAAGAAACGGAGGATGTTTATGAACGCCGATTTTCCTCGGATAATTACGCTTATACGTAAGGAAAGAAAAATAAGCCAGAAGCAGGCGGCGGCGGATCTTGGAATTTCACAGGCGCTTTTATCCCATTACGAAAAAGGCATCAGAGAATGCGGACTTGAATTTTTATCAAGAATAGCCGACTACTATCACGTTTCCTGCGATTATCTTCTCGGCCGCTCGCCGTCTCCGCAAAAGCAGGTAAGCTCTTCCTCCGAGATTTCTCCGGATAAAAACGGTATACGGAAAATGATATACGACTCTGAGGATATACTGCTCAGTCTCTGCGAGGAAAACGGAGCTTCCGAAAACGCCGCAGGTTATATAAACGCCTGTATATATAAGCTGCTCCGTATAATTTACAATTCAAATCCCGAAAATGATATGAACGCTTTCAGGATCTCGTCGGAAGAATCAGAATTTTTAAGCGACTGCATTATTTCTAAGGAATGTGCCGATTTAAAGAAACGATGTTCAAAAAACACCTTGAAAATTACCGTTTCAGAGCTTTCCAAAAACTTTCCCGATTCTCATTCTCTTTTATCTCTCATAAAATTGAACGAAGAGAAAATTGCTTGCCTTAACAAAAACGGCTGAATTTTCATTCCGGTTATTAATTATATCATTTTTAGAACTAAAAAAAAAGAGGTTTTTCATGATTTCTAAAAAAATCGCAGGAATAACTGCCGCCGTCCTCGCTTTTTCAGCATTTTTCGCCTCAGTTTTAATCGTATCCAAAAAAGCGTTTTCCGAAAAAAAGGAAAATTTTGATTATAAATCAGACTTTTTTGCGATGGATACTCTTGTTTCCGTCCGCAGCCGCAGCAATATCACAGAGGATATATCGGAAATTTTCAGAGATTATCAGGATTCTCTTGATTTCAATGATGAAAAAAGCGAAACCTTTCTTCTTAACGAAAACGGTTACATAAACGCCTCCGGTATTCTGAGAAATACGGTCAGTAAAACTCTGGAACTCAACAGAGATTACGGCGGGCTGACCGATATTACAATCGGCAGACTCACAGCCCTTTGGAACATAACCGGCGATAACCCGTCCGTCCCGCCGGAAAATGATATTGCGACCGCGCTTTCTTCTATAGGAACGGAAAATATAATTCTAAACGGAAATGATATAACTTTAAAAAACAACGCCGCTCTTGATTTCGGCGCAGTTGGCAAGGGTGCGGCGCTTGACGCGTGTCTTTCCTATTTAAGCGAAAACGACTGCAAAAAAACTTATATATCAACAGGCTCGTCCGTCCTTTTTTACGGAGACGGCCGCTTTGACGTAAGCATTACAAATCCCGGAGGAGGACTCCTCGCCGAGGTCAAAACTAATCAGGGATTTCTGTCCACTTCCGGCGGCTATGAACGATACTTCAAAGCTAACGGTAAAACCTATTGCCACATCATAGATCCGAAAACTGGCTATCCTACGGAAACAGATCTTACGACCGTTACCGTATTCTGTGACAGCGGTATTGAATCCGACTTTCTTTCAACAATGATATTTTTGGACGGAAGCGAAAATATCGGCAAATATCTAAATTCAGATAGTTTCAAGATATTCGCCGCTGATAAAAATAAAAAGCTCTATATCAGCGAAGGGCTTGAATACGAGGTTTATGATGAAACGTTCGGTCGCTAAAAGGCTTATCAGAAAACGGGACGCGGCAATAATAATCATGATCCTTTTAACGGGAATAATCTGCTTTGCAGGATATAAGCTTTTTTCGCCAAGCGGCAGAACCGCGGTCATAACAATAAACGGAAAGACAGCAGAGAAACTTAGCCTGACAGAATCCGGCGACAGAGATATAACGTTAAAGGAAGCCGAAGGTATCGTTATTGAAATAAATAACGGCAGGATAAGAGTAAAAAGCGCCGATTGTCCCGATAAAATATGCGTAAACACCGGTTATATCTCAAAGGCCGGCGAAAGAATTGTATGTTTGCCGAAAAAACTTATTATAGAAATTAAAGCGGAGGAATAACCATGAAAAGCAGAAATACCGCACTGTGCGGACTTCTTCTGGCTTTGTCCGCCGGAATATCCGCTGCGGAAAGCCTGATACCTCTTCCGCTTGGAGTAAAGCCCGGTTTTTCAAATCTTCCGGTAATGTACTCAATGGCAGAACAGGGTGCGAAATACGGTTTTGCAATATGTATTTTAAAATCTGTTTTTGTTTTATTGACAAGAGGCGTCACCGCTTTTTTTATGTCGCTTTCAGGCGGTACGCTTTCATATATAATAATGCTTCTGCTTTACAGAAAAACAGAAGCTTCCCTTATGCTTATAAGTATTGCCGGAGCTCTGGCTCATAATGCCGGTCAGCTCTGCGCGGCGTCTGCAATCATGAAAACAGCCGCTGTTTTCGGTTACAGTCCGGTCATGGTAATTTCCGGATGTATTGCCGGAGCCGTTACAGGAGCTGTTCTAAAACTGCTGCTTGACGCAATGCAAAGGGACAATAACAAACAAGGAGGAAATTAATGAAAAAGCTAAACGGAATACGTTTATCTCACCGCAAGGGCACGTCGTCCTCACAGACATCGGATATTCCCTTGCCGCCGAAGGTCACAATACCAATGCTCATGAATATGGGTGCGTCCTGCGTTCCGCAGGTAAAACCAGGGGATATAGTTTCAATTGGGCAGAAAATCGGCGATACCGACGCCTTTATGTCCGTTCCGGTCCACTCTTCCGTTTCGGGAAAGGTCGTATCAATAACCGAAACGACTCTCGCAAACGGAGCCGTATGCAAAGCCGTCGTTATAGAAACCGACGGGTTACAAACAATTTCGGAGGAGGTCGCCCCGCCTGCAGTAAGCTCTAAAGAGGAATTTATAAAGGCTCTCAGGGAAAGCGGTATAACGGGACTGGGAGGCGCCGGATTTCCCACTCATATAAAGCTTAATCCGAAGACGCCTGTCGATACACTGATTATAAACGCCGCTGAATGCGAGCCATACATAACCTCTGATCATCGTCAGATGCTTGAGGATCCCGATTCTATAGTCGACGGTATACTTACCGTTATGAAATATCTTAATATCAGAGAAACAATAATCGGCATAGAAAATAACAAGCCGGACGCAATCAGTCTACTTACTGAAAAAACCGCCTCTTATAAAAATATATCCGTTATGTCGCTGTCCTCCAGCTACCCGCAGGGCGCAGAAAAGGTATTAATTTACAATACAACGGGACGTATCGTTAAAGAAGGACAGCTCCCGTCAGATACGGGCGCAGTAGTGCTTAACGTTTCAACAGCGGCGCAGATATCCCAATATCTTAAAACCGGCATGCCTATAGTAAAACGCCGTATTACAGTAGACGGGGACACTATCGGAAAGCCATGCAATATTTACGCACCGATAGGAACTCCGTTTTCAGAGATACTTTCCTTTGCACAATGCGATACGGAAAAGCTCCGCAAGCTGATTGCAGGCGGTCCTATGATGGGTTCCTGCGTTTATGATCCGGAAACTCCCGTGGTAAAGGGTACTAACGCTATTCTTGCTTTTAATAAATATTACCAGCCGACCGTTACAAACTGCATTCGCTGCGGCAGGTGCATAAGAGCCTGTCCTTTCAGGCTAATGCCCGCTGAAATGGAAAAGGCATACAGAAAACGGGACATAGAAACGCTTAAAGCATTGAAAGTTACCTTATGCATGAACTGCGGCTGCTGCACATACGTCTGTCCGGCAGGACGCAAGCTTGCAGAAACAAATCAGCTCGCTAAGGCGCTCATTCCAAGAAATTGACAGAAAGGAAGATTCTAACGTTGAATATATTAAAAATCTCCCCTCCGCCTCATGCAAAAGGCAGTATGTCTACTCAGAGAGTTATGCTGTGCGTTATTCTGGCGCTTATGCCGTCGGTTATTTCTGCCGGCTATTATTTCGGTCTGAGGGCGATAATGCTTATTGCATTATGTATACTGTCCTGTGTTTTATTTGAGGGATTAACACGGATTATAATGAAAAAGGAACAGACCATAGGCGACATGAGCGCCGTTTTGACAGGACTTCTGCTTGCTCTCAACCTGCCCGTTACGCTGCCGTTCTGGCAGGCTACGATCGGATGCTTTGTGGCAATTGTAATAGTAAAACAGCTTTTCGGCGGTCTGGGGCAAAATTTTGCCAATCCGGCAATCGTGGGCAGAATCGTTCTTATGTTGTCGTTTACTTCAAATATGACAACATGGGCGCTGCCTAAATACTACAATAGCGACGGAACGCTTTCAGTTTCTGCAGATTATGTAAAAATCGGCAGCAGTAAAATTGTTACCGGCGCAACTCCCCTTGTAACAGGCGACGCCTCCTATAAGGATCTATTCTTAGGAAACGTCGGCGGCTGTATCGGTGAAACCTGCGCGCTGGCTCTTATAATCGGCGGCGTTTACCTGATAATAAGAGGAATCATCTCGCCCGTAACGCCTGTCGCTTTTATTGGAACCGTGGCTCTCTTAGACCTCGTTGCCGGAAACGACGTAATTTACAATATGCTTGCCGGAGGACTTCTCCTCGGAGCGTTTTTCATGGCTACCGACTATGTAACCACCCCGATTACCGGCAAGGGAAAGCTTATTTTTGGAATAGGCTGCGGTCTTATAACGTTTCTTATAAGACAATTCGGCAGCTACCCTGAGGGAGTGTCATTCTCAATACTTCTCATGAATATAGTTACGCCTTATATTGACAGATTTACAATGACTAAACCCTTCGGAGCTAAAAAGGAGGTCGGAGAAAAATGAAAGAAAAGATAATGCCTCCTCTCGTCCTTATGCTTATATCGGCAATAGTCTGCGCCCTGCTGGTTGCGGCAAATGCGGCTACTAAGGATAAAATCGTTCAGGCGCAGGAGGATAAATTCAGTAAATCCATTTCAGACACGTTCGGCAAGGCGGATTACACGACTGTTGATTTAAGTATAGACGGAATAGATTCTGTCACCAAAGATGAAAACGGCAGAATAATATTTGAAATAACTGCCGACGGCTATGCAAAGGGCGGACTTCACCTTCTTATCGGATTCGACAATCAGGGCGCCGTCGAGGGAATAAGCTTTCTGTCTATCGATGAAACTCCCGGTCTCGGAACCAAGGTTCAGGACGACGAAAGCTTTACGGAACAGTTCAAGGGCGTTTCCTCAGCGGATTATGATTTCAGCGTTATTACCGGAGCAACGTATTCGTCAAACGGTATGAAATCGGCCGTCGATCAGGCTCTCAAGGCATATAACGAACACAAGGAGGAAATTTTAAATGGGTAATCTTAAAGAATTAACCAAAGGTCTTATAAAGGAAAACCCTACTCTTGTGGGACTTCTTGGAATGTGTCCGACGCTCGCCGTAACCTGTCTCTTATACACATCTCCGAGCCCACGAGACCGAGGCTGATCTCG
>ENA-OYZM01000309-OYZM01000309.1-human-gut-metagenome-genome-assembly--contig:-NODE-309-length-16191-cov-5.056644_pt1 | contig 16191 bp, 13 predicted proteins | sample MGYA00243291_ERZ653477 | MGnify/ENA primary metagenome ERZ653477 (study PRJEB26926, sample SAMN06165024) | human gut metagenome | biome: ENVO:00009003; feature: ENVO:2100002; material: ENVO:00002003... | reverse complement strand
ATGCGCTTGTGCTTGTGGCTATATTGAGGTCTTTGACAAAAGGACTGAAAAAATCACATCTTATCGGCGGTGCGGACAAATTAGTCGGCGGCGTCATAGGTGTAGTAAAGGGAGTGGTAATAGTATTCTTGGTTGGCTGCCTGTTGTCATATCTCGAGCCGAGAATTGAGAACGAAAAGCTGAAACAAGCAGTTGACGGCTCATCGATAGTCGAAATGTGTGAAAAATTCGACCCGATGGAAGCTATTTCTGCGGCTGAAGTATTTGTCAGCAATATTAAATAATGGAGTAAAATTATGGACGGATTAAAAAAGCTTTTTACCGGATGTCTTACAATCCCTAATCTTCTTTCGTTGATTAGGATTATACTTATTCCTGTATTTGGTGTGCTTTTCTATCGAGGCGAAATGCTTTGGGCGGTAATAATCCTTGTACTTTCGGGACTTACCGACTTCTTCGACGGAAAAATTGCAAGAAAATTCAATCAGGTCAGCGAGCTTGGAAAGGTTCTTGACCCTGTTGCCGATAAACTTACACAGATGACAATAGCGATAATTCTTTTCCTTACTTTTCAGAAGTCGGAAAATCCCACAATGGTATGGTTCAAGTGGGTGTTCCTGTTCTTCGTTGCAAAGGAATTGCTTATGGTTGTTGTCGGAGCTGTTATGATAGCTATCGGCTTAAAGCCAAGTGCCGCTGAAATTTACGGTAAGGTTGCAACCTTCGCCTATTATTTTGTAATGGGTTTGGTAATAACCTTCGGACCCGAGGTCGGCGCATTGAGAAATGTTTTCACTTTGCCCGACAGTATTATGATGGTATTGGTAATAATTTCGGCAATACTTACATTTGTAGCGTTGTTGAGCTACATACCGGGAACTCTTAAGCAGTTCAAAGAGAAAAAAGAAAGTAAATCTAACTGATACAGCGAGGAAAAACATTAGATGAACAAAAATATGCTTTGCAGCAGATGCCACGAAAATCCTGCGGTATTTTTCATTTCAAAGGTGGACGGAGACAAGACCACAAACGAGGGGCTTTGCATCAAGTGCGCTATGGAATTGAACATCGGTCCTATCAAGCAAATAATGGACAGTATGGGAATATCCGAGGATGAAATGGACGAGGTTTCCGAACAGATGAAGCAAATAATGGACAGCGAGGGCGAGGACGGATTTCAGCCGGGCGGAGCTATGCCTTTATCGTTGTTTCAGGGAATGTTCGGAAATAACGGCGAGGACACGGCTCTTTCCGAAGCTCAGCCGAGCGAAGAGGAGCATGACGGGGAAAAAGATAATAAAAAGAAAAAGAAGTCAAAGAACGCAAAGAAGAGAAAATATCTCAATCTTTACTGCACCGATCTCACCGAAAGAGCGAGAGAGGGCAAGCTTGACAATATTATCGGCAGAGAAAAAGAAATCAGCAGAACAGAGCAGATTCTTTGCCGCAGAACAAAAAACAATCCCTGTCTTATAGGCGAGCCCGGCGTCGGCAAAACTGCAATAGCTGAGGGACTTGCACTTAAAATAGCGACAGGGGACGTACCGGCTAAGCTTGCAAATAAGGAAATACATTTGCTTGACCTTACGGCACTTGTTGCGGGAACGCAGTTCAGAGGACAGTTTGAATCAAGAATTAAAGGCCTTATTGAAGAGGTTAAGGCCGAGGGCAATATTATTCTCTTTATCGATGAGGTGCACAATCTTGTCGGAACGGGAGATGCGGAGGGCACAATGAATGCCGCAAACATTCTCAAGCCTGCACTCTCGAGAGGTGAAATTCAGGTAATCGGCGCAACGACATTTAACGAATACCGTAAGAATATCGAAAAGGACGCCGCACTTGAAAGAAGATTTCAGCCCGTTAAGGTTGAAGAGCCCTCAATCGCAGACACTTATCAAATGCTTCTCGGCATAAAGAAGTATTACGAGGACTTCCACAAGGTTAAAATCGCAGACCCGTTGGTTTATAAGGCTGTAACGCTTTCGGAAAGATACATCACAGACAGATTTTTGCCCGACAAGGCAATAGATTTGTTGGATGAGGCTTGCACCTGCGCTAACCTTAGAAATAAGTCGATAAGTGAATATGAAATGTTGCTTGATGAAATTTCATCACTCAAAACAGAGGAGGATGAGCTTTCACAGGAGACTGAAAACATTGATTACGAACGCCTTGCGGAGATTAGAGCAGAGCTTTTAGCCTCTGAAAATAAGCTTCCCGATATTGAGAAAAAGGCAAGCGACAATGCAGTTCTTGAATCAGACCTTGCAACCGTTATCAATCTTTGGACGGGAATACCTGCGTCAAAGGTTGTCGAGGGCGACTTAAAACGCCTTGCAGGACTTGAAACAAGACTTAAAGAGCATATTATCGGTCAGGACGAAGCAGTTGAGCTTGTAGCGGCGGCAATCAAACGTAGCAGAGTTCAGCTTTCATTGCAGAAGCGTCCTGCATCGTTCATCTTTGTAGGACCGACAGGTGTCGGTAAAACCGAGCTTGTTAAGCAGCTTTCAATGGAGCTGTTTGACACACCGGAGACCTTAATTCGTTTTGATATGTCCGAATTTATGGAAAAACATTCGGTATCAAGACTTATCGGATCGCCTCCGGGATATGTGGGATATGACGAAGCAGGTCAGTTGACCGAAAAGGTCAGAAGAAAGCCTTATTCGATTATCCTTTTTGATGAGATTGAAAAAGCACACCCCGACGTAATGAACATTCTTTTGCAAATTCTTGACGAGGGCAAGACAAACGATGCTCACGGCAGAAGCGTAAGCTTTGCGAATACGGTTATTATAATGACCTCAAACGCAGGCAGCGAAAGAAAAGAAAATGCACTCGGTTTTGCGAAGGATAAGGGCGAAGTAAAACGTGAGAAAGCCGTTAAGGCGCTCAATGAGTTTTTACGTCCCGAGTTTATCGGCAGAATTGATGAAATAGTTGTTTTCAACAATCTTACAATTGATGATTACAAGGGAATAGCCAAGCTGATGCTCAATGAGCTTAAAACTGCACTCTCGGACAGGGGAATTGAGCTTGAATACGACGATACCGTTACAGATTGCGTTGTTTCAAAGATGAGTGGCGATTCAAGAGGTGCAAGAGATCTCAGAAATGTTATCAGAAGAAATGTAGAGGACAAAATTTCCTCTTATATGGTTGAGAACTGTGACAGCTTAATCACAAAGGTTTCTCTTTCCGGCGAGAACGGAGAAATCACTCTTGCAGTTGAATAAAAAAGACGATTTACCCCGTTCTTGCAGACTATAAAATTTTTGGGGTAATACAATGGAAAAACAGAATAAAAACAACAGGCAGAATATACTCGATATGGTGCTTATAGCAATGTTTGCCGTTATAATAGCGGTTTGCTCTTGGCTTTCAATTCCGGGCGAGGTGCCCGTAACCTTGCAGACCTTCGGCGTCTTTTGTGCAGTCGGCTTGCTCGGCGGTAAAAGGGGAACGTTGTCGGTGGTAATTTATATCCTTTTGGGACTTGTCGGTGTACCTGTGTTTGCAGGCTTCAAGGGCGGTGTCGGCTCACTTATCGGACCTACGGGCGGATATATAATCGGCTTTGTGTTTACCGCTTTGGTTTATTGGCTTGTAACAAAGCTCCTCGGCACGAAAATCTGGGCTGTTGTACTCGGAATGGTGCTCGGACTCGTTGTGTGCTATGCTTTCGGTACTGCGTGGTTCGTGCTTGTGTATTCGCATAAAAACGGTGCTATCGGCGTTATGCAGGCTCTTTCAATGTGCGTAATACCGTTCATCATTCCCGACATTGTTAAAATAGCGGTTGCGACAATACTTGTAAAGGTAATGCCGAAAAAGTATCTTAACAATAAATAATAAAAAGCGCAGGGCAATGGAAATTCCGTTGTCCTGCGTGAAATTATTAAAATATTTCTATATAAGACTTGACATTTAGAGTATTTTTTGATAATATATACAGCGTTGCAAAACTAAATATGCGGGTGTAGTTCAATGGCTAGAATTCCAGCCTTCCAAGCTGGCTGTGTGGGTTCGATTCCCATCACCCGCTCCACGTCGTCACGGACTTTGTATCGTTCGTGACGGCTTTTTTATTGAAAAATCCATCCCTCACTCACGCCGTCGTTCCTCCTTTCCGAAACAGATCACGCTCAAGTCGCCTGTTCGGTTGTAAACGCCATCACAACGGCTTTGTTTTGCTACCACCCTGTTTCGGATTATTATTGTTAGTTTTTTGAATATATTTTTGTAGCATCTATTTTTTTCTCTTTGAATTTCCGACAGGACTTGAACCTGCATAGTCCATGTTTTGCGAAGCAAAACGGACATATAATTGAAGAAAAGACTGACAAGGCTGCCTTGTCAGGTCCTGTCATCTCGACCAAACAACCCCTATTGCTTAAAGCGTAATGTCCTTAGGGGAGAAAATAAAATAACCGAATAGGATACAAATAAACTGCACTCAACCTTTTGGGGTTGAGTGCGGTTTATTTGTATCTGGATTCTTTTCGTTGTGTGCACTATGTGTTGTTTTGACGAGAGACAGAATGGTTTATAACTTTCTTTAAAGTTTGCAGCTATATTTAGATTTCTTTCATTTTAATAAATATAGATTTGAAACCACGATTTTATAAGTGGATATTGAAGCTCGCAGTGTTTTACGCTTGTCCTGCTCCCTTCTCAGGGAAAAAGCAAGGACAAAAAAATCTGATAACAAGATATAAAAAAGTATGAAAATTAAATAACTGCGATTTATATACGAATCTATCACACCGGACGATAACACAACGGGAAAATATATTTATTATGAAAACAAAAGTTTATGGTATGAACTTTAAGGAGATTATTAGATTATTATATTCCTTGCCTGACACTTCCGCTCGAAGAAAAATATCCTGTCGACTTATAGGGACAACGACACAGGAACTATGGATGTTGAGGATTTTGGTTGTAAAGATTTTTTATTTTATCACTATGTCAGTGAATCGGATTCGTAGATGATTACATCAGAAAAAGAACAGTGTGGACATGTTTTTTAATTTTTTTCAAAAAACCACCTGATTGTGTGGGGCGTCTTCCTTTTGGGAGTGTTATTATAAAGTAGCTTTAATAGGCTTTTATCTTATACGCACAAAAAGGAGGAGTTTTTGATGAAACTAAAAAAATGGGGAGCACTCTTGCTGGCATTATGCATGATAGTCATGGTGTTCCCGACAACTGCAATGGCAGAACCAATTAAAACATCAGGGCCAGACGCTGAAAAGAAGGTTATTACGAATGATCTCATTCTTCAATTCCCTGCTTCTGCAGATGACATGGTCGACAGAATGCCTACGGACATGGTCGGTAGTGTCTCAGACCCAAAATGGGATGAGAATGAAGGGGGTATTTTTCAAGACTTTTTCATTGAAACTTTGGAATGCTATGACAGCACTGGTAGAAAGATGGTAGATGGAGAAACGTGTCAAGATAACAGTCGCTATACAATGAAAGTAACATACCGATCTTATGATTATTATTATGGTGATTACTATTATGTATTGTCTGTGGAAAACAAAGTTTATGTAGAATATATGAATGGCACTGGTGAAAGAGAGCCTATGAAGGTTACCGTAAATAAAGATGAGAATGGTAATCCGGTAATCACGGCAACTTACAGCTTCTCAATTGGCACGCCTCCGGAAGAACCGGTTAATGCCTATGAATGTTCTATTTACAACATGAATACCGCCGAAAGACAGACAGGTGAAACAGCTAAGATGGATGTTGTTATTGGAGGAACAACCCAATATAGGGTTCAACTCTTCACGACTGCCCCTGATGGATTAAAAGAGTATGTAACTACAGATTCCATGCTTTTGGAGTACACTACTGTTAAGGATCTCAGTCAGTATGTAGATATAAGTGTTAAGACGGAATATGATTCGTATGTAGTTTCTCTTACAGGAAAACAGATGTTAAATGATTACTCTGGTTGTGATTTTTTCTTCAATACCGCCGAAGGAACTACTCTTCTTGGGTCAGCTGATGTGACATTTAACTTCATCGAACCAACAGATATTACTTTAAACAAAACATATAAACTATCCGATCAGACATGGCAGACTTTATATTATCGCTATCAGCCTGAACCAAATGGATCTCAGTACTATACCCTTCGGACAAATAATGTTCGGGATTGTACTCCAAACGATGGTCACGGAAAATATAATTTCTATAAGAGTACGGATAAAAAACCAATTATATTCATGCTTTCTCGATTTACATTGGAGGAGGAATGTGAATTTGAGCTTGTTGAATATAAACTTCCGACAGAGATCGAAATCCTGCCAATACCCGAAAGTATTATTGAAGATATAGAAAAGAATGGCAAGGAGGCTGATTTAAACGGTATTCAGTTTACAGTAACATACGATGACGGAAGTACTTATACGCATGAATTGAATGGAAAAAGAATAAATGCATCAGAGGGAGGCGGTTCGTTTGTTGTGTATGAAATGGATTGTTGGGATTTAGATAAAAATAGATACCATTGCATTCCTGATTTTGAAAAAAATACAATAACCATTTATTCCGATGCTGTTTTGAATACTTCTGATGGTTCTTATATTTCTGCTTCTGATGAGATTACATTCTCGGTACGGCAAAAAGTCAACATTACCGAAGGTCTCAACGAAGTAACCGGCGATCTTGGAAATACGGAATACAATACGGTTGAAAAGATTGAAAACAAATTGACGGAAACCATCGTTTCCAACGAAGGCTACATAGCAGACAATACCGCGCTTTATGATATTGAGCTTGTGACAAGCGAAGATGGCGGACAGACTTGGGTTCCGGTTACTGCTGAGAATTTCCCGGCAGAAGGCATTGTGGTAACACTTCCTTATCCTGAGGGAACCAATGCCGCAGACTATGACTTTACCGTTGTCCATATGTTCGATGAAGATGTGAATGGACACAAAGCCGGAGAAGTGGAGACCCCTGAAGTAACAGAGGGTGAGAATGGCATATCCTTCCGCCTGACGGGAACCTCTCCTGTCATGGTCGGATACAAAAAAGTAGCTGCGGCTCATACGCATTCTTATGGAAAATGGACAGATTGTAAGGATGGCATCAATCACCAACGCTCCTGTTCCTGCGGAGATGTTCAGAAAGAAACTCACGTTTGGGATGACGGAAAGGTCACAAAAGAGGCAACAAAAGATGCAGAAGGTATCAAAACATATACTTGCAAGACCTGCGGCGCAACAAAAACGAAGAGCATCCCTAAATTAACTTCCGACACGACGCCGTCCAAGCCCGGTGATTCTACAAATCCGAACACGGATACAACATCACCAAAGACCGGAGATTCAGCGAACATTGCTTTGTGGATAGTAGTTATGCTCGCATCTGCGGCTGGATTAAGCTGTACTTATTTTGTAAAACGCAAAAAAGTTAATAACTAGTTAAAGTAAGATACCCACAAGCCGAATGATGCTTGTGGGTATTGCTTATTATTAGAAAGGCCGAATAAGCTACCCTTTTGTGTGGGGCGAATTTGGCTTATTGTGCTATAATAACCTTATTATGTTCTAGCTGCATCGATCGGCTTGAACCATCTTTTGTAAGGAGGGGGGATAGAATGGGCGAGCGTAAAAAATCCGTTGTTCGGATTTTTGTGGCAGCGGCGCTGTTGTTTGCAGTCTCCGCATACCGGCAGTTCAGCATGCGGTATTGGCCGGAGGATTTTCTGCGGCCATATCTTGTCTGGGCAGTCTATATGCTGCTACTTTTCGGCTGGCAATATACGATCAGTACGAAAATCACACAGAAATCGATGCGCATCCACCTGACGGCACAAAATATCGTCAGTATCCTGTATTTAACCGTTCGCTTCGTCCAGGATGCTTTCCTCTATGTCAATATTCCATGGATGCGCTTTACCGGATACTTTATCAATATCGCGGCTATTTTCATCCCGCTGTTCGGTCTTTACGGCGCATTCTATCTTGGCAAGGCAGACGATTATCGGATCAGCAAAAAGTGGTATCTGCTTCTGATTCCGGCGTGCCTTTTAAGCGTACTGGCGCTGACGAATGATCTGCATCATTTTTTCTATTACATTATACCGGAGGAATCCCAGCCAAATTTGTATTTTCACCCCTACATCGGAACATATATCGTCTATATTTGGGGACTTAGTATCATCAGTTATCGGGTATATGTGATCTACCGGCGCAATGGCACGGCGAAGTCTGATTCGCTTTACCGAAAGCTGATTCCTTTTTACGAGCCGATTCTGCTGCTCCTATTCAGTATTCCATATGCGGCGACGGCGTACGTGGTTCGATTTGAGCTTGTGGAATATTCAGCGGGACTGATTTTTATTCTTGTGCTTTGCTGGCAGCTCTATATCCTGACCGGACTGATTCCTGTGAACACGCAGTACGAGGAAGTGTTCCGGCGGTCTACGGTGGCAATGCAGATTCTCTCCCCAAGTGGGGAGACGATTGCAGCATCGGAAAATGCGGCGGAAATCACGCCTGCTATCCTCGAAGCCCTAAAGCGTGAGCAGCAATTTTCGTCTACGGAAGATATTACCATACATCTGCATCCTGTTCTGGGCGGATATATGATCTGGCAAACCGAACTCTCACAGATTAATCATGCTTTACGGGAGCTTCAGAGACTGAATGCGGAACTGGAAGAAGAACAAGATCTGCTGGCGCAGGAAATCCGTATCCAATCGGACGAAGCAAGCATTCAGGCGCGCAACGATATTTATGACAGCCTATCCTCGAAGGTTGCCGGGCAACTCGCTTTGATAGAAGAGGTTCTATCTAAAGAAGCCCTTTCATCGGAAGACTGGAACCGTGTCTGTCTCATTGGCACCTACATCAAACGATTCTGCAACTTGCAGCTCACTTATCAGGAACAACAGATGATTCCGATAAGTGATTTAGCCATCAGCTTACAGGACATGGCCAAATGTATGAAGAATATCGGCATCCGAACAAGCCTGGATTTTTGTCCTACATCGAATTTAGAACCAGAGCTGATTCTTCTCATCATGAAAACTCTGGAAGCAATTCTGGAGGAGGCGGATTTCCGTCTGGTATCTATGGCAATCCATATCAGCGATACGGTTTGCTTTGAGATTACCGGTACAGATCACGAGTTTATTCCTCGCTTTTTAGAGGGAGGATATCGTCTTCAGGCAGAAAAGGTTCCGGCAGGTTACCGGCTTATGCTTTTGAAAGAAGGAGAGGTGGTGCAGTCATGAAAAAGAATACATCAGCTAAAATGATTAAAAAAGCCATCGACTCTTACCCTGGCGGGATCTGCTTCTCCGCATTGGATGGGCGGGTCATTCTCGTCAATGAGAAGATGAACAAGCTGATGCTGGAGCTGACCGGACACACGATTCTGAACGCAAAGGTGGCATGGGAGGAGCTCACAAACTTTGCCAGTAACGGTAAGGCAGAAAAGCTAACCCAATCCTGGCTGCCGAAAGAGTCGGACAATGAAAACCCCTACCAACAGTTGTTCTTCCGATTCTCCGACAGCTCGGTCTGGCGTTTTGAACTAAGATTTCTTGATTCCAATACCGTTCAGATTGAGGCGGCTGAAATTACCGAGCTCTACCGTCTCAGCGAAGAACTATACGAGAACACTATCCGACTGCAGGAGATGCAAAAGCGGCAGAAAGCCTTGTTGGACAGCATCGTGGAAGTCAATTTGAATAAAGAGATTCTTGCCGCAAAAATGCATATCCATGATGAACTGGGTCATTGTTTGCTGGCCACCACTAAGGCGATTACGGAAGACAGTCTGGCCGAAAACGCCGACGTACTGCGGGAAAATTGGAACAGCACTATTCGTGATTTTTCCAATATTCCTACCGTGTGGACGGTTCCTGATTCCTCCCTGCAGTCTGAACTGATGCAGGTGGCGGAGCTGATAGGGTGCAAGGTTGTATTCCTTGGAGAACATCCAAAAAGCCGTAAGGCATTGCAGCTTTTGTATGCCGCCGTCCGCGAGGCGCTCACCAATGCGGTACGCCATGCGGACGCTACGGAATTGACGGTAACGGTTGAGCAAAACAAGCAGGGTTATCACATAGAGATATCCGACAACGGTAGTGTGTCTGTTTCAAGCATTACAGAAGGCAACGGCCTTAGCGCATTGCGGCAACGATTAGAACAAGAGGGTGCCTCCCTAAAAGTGCTCTGCGACAACAGCGTTTCCCTCATTGTGAATATTCCATTTGATTTAGACGAAATCCAGAAAGGAGGACGAAAATGATACAGGTTTTAGTAGTAGAAGATTCCAGGATTACCCGGGACGCCATTGAGAACCAGATCGCCAAATCAGAAAAATACGTTCTGTACGCCTCCATAGAAAATGCGGCGAATGCAGAAATAGCCTGTCTGCGTGGGTGTGTCGATTTGATTCTGATGGATGTTTGTACTGCCGAGGAAGAATCCGGCTTGAAAGCTGCGGCAAAAATCAAGCAGTACAACCCCAAAATCAAAATCATCATCATGACTTCCATGCCGGAGCATTCCTTTATTCAAAAGGCGAAAGAATGCGGCTGTAACGGTTTTTGGTATAAGGAATATGGCAACACTGCTTTAATGGAGGTCTGCGACCGGGTGGTGAACGGCGAATATGTTTATCCCGAGGACACGCCGGTGGTCCACATTGGATACAGCAACAGTACCGAGTTTACCAGTCGGGAATTTGATATTATCCGAGAGCTTGCGCAAGGCAGAAAATACGAAGAGATTGCGGAAGATCTGGATATTACGCCAAACACCGTCAAGTACCACATCAAGAATATCTTACAGAAAACGGGCTACCAGAACACTTTGCAGTTAGTAGCTGAGGTGGTTGAAAAACGATTGATTTTACCGAAGTATTGATACGGAATTTTCTACAAAATATGCCGTAAGCTATACTACTACAAAAAGAATGGTGGGTTTATTAGAGATTTTGCCTATACAGAATAAAGTTAATAAATATCCCCCGGCGAAGCCGGGGGTATTTCATATGCGGGCAAAGCCCTATATTACTAGCGGCACGTGTCACGTCACGTTGGTACGATCTGGCAGCTGCGAAAGGTTTGTTACAGGCTACTCGTAAACGAGTTTTTTAGAAATTTCCCATTGTCAGCTGTTCTCCGGCCTTGTCTTCCTCCAATTGCTTTTGGATATACTCTTGAATCTTTTTTGCATTCTTTCCTGCCGTATCCACATAATATCCTCTGCACCAAAATTCCCGATTTCGGTATTTGTATTTTAGCTCTGGATATTTTTCATAAATCATCAGACTGCTTTTCCCTTTGAGATATCCCATGAAGCTTGATATCGCCACCTTTGGAGGTATCTCTACCAACATATGTACATGATCCGGGCACACTTCTGCCTCTACGATTTTTATCTTCTTCTAGTTGCACAGTGTTCTTAGAATTTCTCCTACCTCCCGTCTTTTTTCTCTGTAGAATACTTTTCTTCTGTACTTCGGAGCAAACACTATGTGATATTTGCAATTCCATTTTGTATGTGATAAACTGTTCGTGTCGTTCATTTGAACGTCCTCCTTTTGTTGTTTCTTGCAGTTGCCAGACCGCAGGCTTATTTTACAACAAAAGGAGTTTTTCTTTCTCATCATCGGCTTTCGCCTTCTTTTGAACCACGCGACTATCGCGTGGTTTTCTTTATACAAAAAAGCTGACCGAGTGTAAACACGCAGTCAGCTTTTTTTATGTCAAACCAAATAGTTTGCCCATATTAGAAAAAAAATACGCACAGCTCTTGACAAACATTTGTTCTTTGTGGTATACTCTATTTGGATATAGATGTTGTCTGAATCCGCACAATTGAATAACCGCCAAAACACATATTTATTTTTATTGATTTTTCGCGGCCGGTTTCCGGTCTGCACCTACGGTTTAGTTTTGCTGAAGCCGTTACATACATAGGCGAATGCCAAGCGAGAGGGACTCCTCCTGCTGTATTCGTTTGCGTATGTAACGGCTTTTTATTTTGCCGGCAAAAATCGAAAAAGGGGCTGATGCGCATATGATTGTTCTGCAATCGGAGTCAAATGAAAACCAAAACTCAGGAAAGGAAAACAGCATGAAAAAAGAAAAAATTAAAACAATAGACGGACAAACCCTGCTGGATATGCAGCTGCCGAAGATTCGGTTTGTGGTGGACAGTCTGCTGCCGCAAGGTCTGCACATTCTTGCCGGAGCCGCTAAAACCGGAAAATCGTGGCTGCTGCTTCTGCTCTCTCTGCGGGTAGCGCAGGGAAAGCCGTTCTGGAATTTGCAAACAGAAAAAGGAACGGTGCTGTCGCTATGCTTAGAGGACAGCCTCAACCGTATCCAGCAGCGGCTGATGGATCTGACAGAGGAGGCACCGGACAACCTCCACTTCGCAACTCTGTCAAAATCTTTATCGGACGGACTGTGTGAGCAGATCGAAGAATTTATCACAGAGCATCCCGACACCAATCTCGTTATTATTGATACCCTGCAGAAAGTTCGTGAGAACAGCGGAGAATCCAATCTGTATGCAACCGATTACAAGGACATTGGTCTCTTAAAAAATCTCGCGGACAAATATCGTATTGCCGTTGTAGTCGTACAGCATTTGAGAAAACAGTTCGACAGCGATCCGCACAATATGGTGACAGGCTCGACCGGGCTGCTTGGCGCAGCGGACGGAAGTTATGTTCTTAAGCGTGAGAATGTCGGTGACAAGGACGCCAAACTGTATATCAAAGGACGGGATGTAGAGGAACAGATTCTGAATATCCGCAGGGATGAAGAAACAAACGAATGGATATTTATTTCGAGCGATACGCCGGTTGTAAATTCCTTAAAGAGAGAAATGTTCTTTCCTCTGCTGATGAACTATCTGACAGCAGAAAAAGAATTCTGCGGAACGGCAGGCGAGCTGTCCGAAAAGCTGGGCGGCAGGATCAACGGAAATGTTCTCACACGAAAACTAAACCGATATGAAAAAGAGCTGAAAAATATGGGCGTAGAATTCACTTGTAACCGAACAGGCAAGCGCAGGGAGCTGCTGATTGTCTATGGCGGTAATGACGATATGACGATTGAAACTGTGTGCGGAAAAGAATCGTCACAGAGTCCGTAAACCCCTGCTACAGCTTGATTTGTTGGGATGACGATACCGTCACAGCCTCTGCTCCCCGAAATATCGTCACAATCGTCACAGGAAAATATTTGCCCCCTGTCGAGCAATTTAAGGCGAGCAAAAGAGCAGACCACTACACACCCGACCGAGCAGCAGAAAAGCCGTTGTGGGCGGTTTGTGGGGAGAACAGGACGGCTCAAACAAATGGTGAGAAGCGCACAGATTCTATCAGCAAATGATACGGGGTTGTAGCGGCAATTTTTCAGGGTCGAAAAGAAAGCAGGAGAAAGCAGCGGGATTACCCCCCTCGCTGCGGTTCACATCGGACGGCAATGCCGACCGAATAACGGCGTGGTTACGGCGTTTCCCAGAGGTTTTCACCTTCAATGAAATTCGGGGTTGCAGGTGCACCTGTTTTGAACTTTGGCGTCAAAAACAGAGTTACTAAAATTAGAAAAGCCCGAAACAAAGGCGCTTTGGGCAGTAAAATACGGCGTTACCGTTTGGTGTAACGCCGGAAAGGAGCAAAAAATATGGATTCGGAATACAAACAGAGAATCAGCCTGTATCTGGACAAAGAAACGGTAGAGAAAATGAATGAAGCAATCAAAAAATACGGTTATCGTTCCCGCAATGATTTTGTTTCCTCTGCCGTGGATAACCTGATTGCAGACAAGCTGCTGAGTGAAAACGATACGGTGATCAGCGAAAAATTATCGAGAGCAATCGCAGAGATGAGCGAAGCGCAGACCTTGCAGATTGCGAAAAGTATGTTCCGCTACGCTGTGGAGATGGAACTCATTATGCGGATGTTCTCGGAAACATTGGATTTCACTCCGGCAGAGCTTGAAGAAATGCGTAAGGAAGCTGTCCGAAATGTCCGCCGGACAAGAGGCAAGGTTCGGCTGGATGATTTGTTCAAACGCAGAGACACGCAGTCGCTTTAATTTTGACAGCCAAAAGGCAGAAAGGATTTTTATGAAAGATAAAAGAATAGATTTTGAATTACTGAGAAAAAGGCGTGAGAAAGTTCTCGGGCTGAAGGCAGGAGCAAATGAACAACAGCATATCGGGCTTGGATATGTATTGACCATTGACGGAAAACAATATCCCGTTATGGCTTGCTTCCCTGTCGGAACAAACGATGAAGGCGCAAAAGACAAATTCAATTATCTGATAAACGGTCAAAAAAGTTAGTGGTATTCTCGCTGGACTTTTGACCGGAGTAGTGATATGGTGTGACTGTATCCTATTCGGTTTGACAGAGCGAAACCTCGCTCGGAAAGGAAATGAGAAAATTGAAATCAACCGAAAATACAAACAAAAATTTAATCACCGCCCTTTACTGCAGACTCTCACAGGAGGACGAACGGCTCGGTGAGTCACTCTCGATTGAAAATCAAAGGCTGATGTTACAGAAATATGCCGAGGAACATCGCTTCCCGAACATTCAGTTTTATGTGGATGACGGATTTTCCGGTGCGGATTTTAACCGTCCTGACTTTAAACGGATGATGAGCGATGTGGAATGTGGTAAGGTCGGGATTGTAATTGTCAAAGACCAATCCCGTCTCGGCAGAGATTACCTGCAGACAGGGATGCTGATGGAAATCACATTTCCTCAGTATGATGTCCGCTTTATCGCAGTCAACGATGGTGTGGACAGTGCAAACGGTGTCAGCGATTTCTCCGGTATCAAAAATTATTTCAATGATTTTTACGCCAGAGATACCAGCCGAAAAATCCGTGCGGTACAAAGAGCAAAGGGTGAACGCGGTGAACGGGTCGGGACAACCATTCCTTATGGATATATGAAAAATCCCGATAATCCGAAACAATTGATTCTCAATCCTGAAACTGCTCCTGTCGTTAAAAGAATCTTTGAAATGTGCGCAAACGGTATGGGCGTTGGAAAAATCTGTGATGTGCTGATACAGGAAAATATACTTGCACCGAGTGTGTATATGTTCCAACGCACGGGAAAACGCAACGGACAGCCTGACTTGAGCAGACCGTATCACTGGGCACAGACAACGGTTCGTGCAATGCTTGCAAATCAGGTATATGTCGGCGATACCGTCAATTTCAAAACCTATTCTAAATCCAACAAACTGAAGAAAAGGTTAAAAAATAATCCCGAAAACATTCTTGTTTTCGAGAATACGCACGAGGCTATCGTCAGCAGAAAACTGTTTGATCTTGCGCAAAAGCATTTTGATGGCAGAAAACGTCCGAACAAGCAAGGTGAGGTGGATAAATATGCAGGGTATCTTTTCTGCGGTGACTGTGGCAAACGGTTATATCTGCACAGAGCGAAAGAAAATGTATTCGCTTGCGCCGGACACAAAAAGCGCACAACCGATTGCACAATGCACTATATTCGAGAAGATGTGCTTGATAAAATTGTGTTGCACAATCTGCAAACGGTAACAGCTTTTGCAAGAGATAACCCTGATGAATTTTATGCAATGGCAACGCAAAACGGCGAAGCAGAAGCAAAGAAATTCTATAAAACCGCAGAGTGTGAAAAGATACAAATCGAAAAGCGCATTAAAGAGCTTGATAACATCATTCGCTGCTTGTATGAGGACAGAGTGACAGGAAGAATTACACCCGAACGCTATGATACGATGGCAAGCGGATATGAGCAGGAACAGTCTGCATTACAGCAAAAGCTGAAATTTATTACCGAGAGTATCGACCAAATGGATATGCGAAAAAAGTGCATCCAGGAATTTATATCCAAGGCAAAATCCTATATTGAAATGTCGAAGCTGACGCCTGAATTGCTACGAGTTTTTATTCGCAGAATTGAGGTGTATGAAAAACCGGAAAAGTATTCCCGCACTTGCGGCAACCCGATTATGATTCACTATGCGTTCCAACTGCCCGAACAGAACGGTATGCCCGCAATAGAACTCCTCGCACAACCCACAGCAAAAACTGCTTAAAAAGCAGTACCCGGAAGGATTTCTCCTTCCGGGTACATACCACCCATCAATTCTCCGTTAAGAACATCACGGAAATTGCAGTGGGG
>ENA-OYZM01000308-OYZM01000308.1-human-gut-metagenome-genome-assembly--contig:-NODE-308-length-16224-cov-5.139712_pt1 | contig 16224 bp, 21 predicted proteins | sample MGYA00243291_ERZ653477 | MGnify/ENA primary metagenome ERZ653477 (study PRJEB26926, sample SAMN06165024) | human gut metagenome | biome: ENVO:00009003; feature: ENVO:2100002; material: ENVO:00002003... | reverse complement strand
ATGTGTATAAGAGACAGATTTATCTCTCCTTACATTTTAGCACTTTAAAGCGTAAATGTCAAGAGCGTTTCCTGACTTTCGCTCAGTGCGAGGTTGTGCCTACTTTGGGTAGGCTATGTAAAAAGGCAGCTCTTAAAGAACTGCCGTTAAAAGAGGGAGCCAATCAATATGAAAGAAAATTATCTGTTTATGATGTCAAATACCTTATCGAACTCATCGTCGCTGAGTTCAATACCGTAGTTATGGTAGAGTAAACCCATAATTTCGCAGGTTTTCTCCAAGTCCCTGTCAAGCTCTTTCATCGCTTCATCGGGAGTAATAACTGCTATAACCATTACACTATCCATAAATAAATTCTCCTTTGTTTTCAGTTAGTTATTGTTATCTGCTTTATCCAGTCGAAAACGGGTAAAATGCCGTTTTCTTTCAAGCGGTTATACAAGAATGCTGCTCCCTTATGCGTCCAACGGGTATAGATAAAGAAGCCTTCGCCGTAGAAGGTTGGACGTTTGTCCGTCCTCACATATCCGCAGTTCTCATATTCAGGAGCAAGTATCCAAGTTCCATAAGCTCTATGCTGAATACCGAGAATACAGAGCAAGCGATTGAATTCGATTGCCGACATCTGATATGCGATTGCAATATCTGATATATTCAGCAAATCGCTTTCATCATCATACATATTGATAAAGTCAACTACCTCTGCAAGAGAGTCGTTTTCTTCGGCAAGCCTCATATTCTCGTTTTCAAGCTCCCTTGTGCGGAGCTTTTCTTCTTTAAGCTGAATAAAGAGCTTTTCGGCTTCTTCTGTGCCGTTAAGCACATTGTCGATTATCTGCTCTGTTGCATATATTCCGTATTTCCTGATTGAAGGGAGGACTTCATCGAATACCCAACATTCAAAAATCTCAGCAGACGGTAACTTACTGTGTGTGATGAGCCTGTAAAGGTCACCCTCTGTAATATAGGTAAGTGTCTGTTCACCGCCGTTTGTAAGGGAGCGGCGTTTTACCGCCCCCTTGCAATGAGCTGAAATTGCATCTCTTGGTCTGGATGGACCTATGTCAATACTTTGGACACAAAAAGTTGAACATTTTCTCTCTGCATGATATTAATACGTAGAGAAAGATTACTAAGCTGCAAGAATCTCATCTTCAACCTGCTGTGGGGTTTTATAATCCAACGCACTGTGTCTCCTTCTGCGGTTATACCAAGACTCTATATAATCAAAGATAGCTGTTTTAGCCTCTTCAAATGTATGGTATGTATTTAAGTATACTTCTTCTTTCTTTAATACAGAATGGAAGGATTCCATACAAGCATTATCATAAGGATTTCCCTTTCTGCTGAAGGAATGCTTCATATTTTTTTCTATAAGCATATCCTCAAATACTGCGCTTGTATATTGGCTGCCTAAATCTGAATGAAGGATAATACCTGTAGTATCTTCTACATTGAGACATGCATTTTCCACAGCCTTTTTAGCTAATTCGGCGGTTGGATTTTTACCATATGAATAACCGATGATTTTCCTATTATATAAGTCCATAACTGATGCTAGATAAGTCCAGCCCTCTTTAAGAACATGTATATACGTAATGTCAGTAACCCATTTTTGGTTTATTGTTGTAGTAGTAAAATCACGATTTAGTATATTTTTCTTATCGTCTGGAACCTTACCTTGGTTATTTTGATACTTATATTTGCGTACTACAACACTGCGAAGACCAAGCTTAGCCATATGTCTTTGCACTCTTTTAACAGAACAAGGGATACCAGCTTCTTCAAGATCTCGCTGTATCTTAATAGCACCATAACGCCCCTTAGATTTGTCATAGTAATATTTAACTTCATCACTAAATTTGTTGTAATCAATTTCTCTTTGCGATGTAACATGATTAATTACGGCATAATAAGTACTGCGAGGAAACTTAAGTACCTTGCACATTTGTTTAACAGTATAATTATCAAGATTAGCTTGAATAAAGGACACGTACTCAGCTATTGATTTTTGGCAAATATGGCGGTAGCTTTTTTTAATATTTCATTTTCTATCTCTAGTTCCTTCATTTTCTTTTGAAGAGCCTTATACTCTTTCATAGAAATAGTTTCTGTCTCTGAAACCTGTATTGGGGAAAGAAGCTTTACCCAGGTAGAGATTGTGCCCTTTGGAACGCCATATTCGTTAGATAATTCTGTTATACCTTTTCCAGCCTTAATACGCAGGTCTACAATCTGCTGCTTGAATTCTGGTGTATAGGATTTTTGTTTTTTGCCATGTTTGAACACTCCTTTGTTATATTATAGAATGTTCAACTTTCCGTGTCCATAGTTATATACTAACACCAGGAATATCCAAGAACCTTTGCTACATCAATTCCGCAGAAGTAAATTTTTCCGTTTTCATCAAGTGTTCGGATTGAACCGAACTGTTCGTGTTCAAAAATTTTGATTTCGTTATTCATTCTCGTTACCTCCAAAGTTATTGTTAATTCCGATGCTTACCGCAAGAGCCTTATCGACTTCTGCAAGTGTCTTGTTGCTTATGCGGCAGAGCATTTTGCCGAGCCTTGACTTGTCTATTACCTGAACCTGTTCGCAAAGCACCATCGAATTCTTATGAAGTCGATTGCTGAAAACAGGAACGTGAACGGGCAACGCTCGTTTCTTAATCGCCGTTGTAATCGGAGCAACGATTGTTGTTGGACTGTACTTGTTACCGACATCGTTCTGTAAAATCAGTACGGGGCGTTTGCCACGCTGTTCACAGCCTTTACCGGTAAGCCTTGATAAGTAAACCTGTCCTCTAAAAACTTCCTTGACTTTTTCCATATTTGGATTGTCCTTTCTGTATTTTATTCATAGTATGTTACTATGTAAAAGATGTAGGCTGACATAAGCGCCAGCCTACAAACCCTGTAATCGCTATGCACCCGTCATACTTGTCCACGACACCCCTGACGGAAAAACTGTGAACAATGCCACAGTATAGGGAACAACTCAAGCCAGCCACTCGCTAAAGCAGCTTCATAGGACTCTCACCTCAACCCATTCTTATGGAGAAGCCGTTACCTTTCGGTCTGAACGGAAGTATCATTATACCTCTTGCTTGTCTTGGCGTAATAGGAGCAACCTATTATTTTAAAGTAGTAGTTCTCGCTCCGTCGATATTGATAATCTCAGGTGCAGTGCCTAACGAATTCGGTCAAAACCAATGCTTTTGTCGTTGCCTGCGATACCTTGAAATGTATCATTAACATCTTGGCGTACTCTTTTTCTCGCTTACACTTTCGTGCAACAAGAGGAACGTAACTTGAGAGTTGTTATTTAATTTTCAATGTACTGTCAGAGCTATCTCTTTCGTCGGGATGGCTTGCTAACCATCTCTTGTAGAAATTAACCCTTTCACTCATTGCCATTTTTGAAGCGTTTTTAGAGGGTGTTTTTGAAAATTTCTCAAAATTTTTTTTGATTTTATTTTTTGCTGCATAAATGCTCTCTGAAATTACCCTCTGACAGCAACCTTCCAAGCGAGCGATTTCTTCCTGTTTCATACCTTTAATTACATATAAGTAAAGTCTTCTTCTCTGTTTCTCTGAAAGAATAGAAAGCAATTCTTCAACCCCTTCGCTCAAAGCTTCTTCATCCTCTGTCCTGAGCATAGTATCAAGACAACCTTCGGAATATCCTAAGTCCATTTCTTCAAGACTGTCATAACTTACATCTTTTCTTGATGTTCTGCGGGTCTGCTTTTCCTGACTGTGATAATCTCTGTCAGAAAAAGTTTTCCAAGTGCGGAAAGCAAGCTCATCGCCGTTAAAGTCATCAACTGTAATTTCTCTTACCTTTCCGTTTGCGAAGCGGTAAACGATAGCCTCGCTGTTTGCATTGTTGATAGCGTAATCTGTGTAATTGTATTCTCTCATTTGAGTATCCTCCTGAAAATTTGATTTTGATTGTTCTGGTCGAAAGTCAAAACCAAAGTTCAGGGATACCTTGCGACTGCTTCGCTGTAATGGAATTTCATCTGTCTGCTCCTTTTTCGGGCAACAAAAAAGGACTCACGGATAAATCCGTAAGTCCCCAGATGTGCCGACTTGTATTAGCCGACAGATTTCGGGCATAAAAATAGCCCTATCGCATTAAGCGACAAGGCTATTTATCCCATATTCAATTTTAAGGCGTATGCAAGAGCATATAATCTGCCAGCATACTTATTATAACATATTGCTTTTATCAAGTCAGTACCAAAAGTGTTCCATTTTTGTCCCAATTTTTTCTCAAAAAAATCTCAAAAAAGTCTCACGCTGGGAAAAGTCCTGATTTTAAGCCAAATACGATGAGATTTTCTCATTTCTCAGTGAGAGTAGATACGGAAATTTGCTTCTCCGTTACGGATTTAAGCATTTCTATGTATCTGTCACGAAGCTCGCACGGCTCTATGATTTCCGCCATAGTGCCGAACTGGAACAGCCAACCGAAGAACGGCTCAGGATGTTCGGCTTTTACCTTTACTCTGACCGTAAAATGACTATCTCCGTCGGCAATAATGGTGATATTTTTCCCGAAACGGTCTATCACGGCATTTATAAGCTGATTATCAAAACGGAGCTTTACATCCTGTGTTGTTCCGCTGAACATAGAGAATGACGAGTTCATATAATCAGCGACAATGAAATTTTCAGGCTTCGGAACAGCTTTTTCATCAACAATCTCAACACTTTCCATACGGTCTATACGGAAGTTTGAAATAGTTTGTCTGTTATCGTAATATGCGATAAGATAATAACGTTCATCGTCCCAAGCAAGGGCATAGGGAGAGCAAATACGAGAGCCTGCACGGTATGTTTTCTTCTTTTGAATGTTGTAATCAAAATATCTGAACCTTATTTTCTTGTTTTCGGCTATTGCACGATGAATAACATCTACATTAAGGTAGATACGCTCATTCATAGCCTTTACACGATTTGTAACATAAACCTGACGCTGTATCTGCTTGGCTTCGTGAACGCTTGAAAGATTTTCAATCTTCTTCAGAAGCTCGCTTGATTTCTTTTCGGTTAAAAATCGAGAAGAAGAAACTGCGTCCGCAAGAAGTTTAAGTTCAGGAAGTTCAAAGTCACGACTTGCAACATAATACGCTGATACTCTGCCTTTGATTGTAATAATATCAAGACCATACGCTTTTAAGACTTCAATATCCTCATATAGTGCCTTACGCCCTGCGGAAATACCGTAGAGCTTGAGCTGATTAACTATATCGGACATAGTAAGATAGTGATGTTCGTCTGTCTTATCAAGGAAAATCTTATAAAGATACAAGATTTTCAACCTATTGTTGCCGTTTTTCACCTTATCGTCCATACGGTAGTCCTCCAAAGTTATTTTCTTGCCTTTTTCTTATACACATAAGGTGCATAATATTCATCATACCACTTCTGTGTTTCTTCATCTGTCATTTCATCATCTTGAATATGTATAAGCTCATCTTCAACATAGTAGAAATTGAGTTTGCCTTTGACGGGGAAAGGGTTTATTACCCTTACATCTTCGAGTTTCCAAGCATATATCTTTTCTCCTCTTTTTGGAGGCTCATCCAAGCCGAGTTCTGAATAATTCTTACGAGTCGCAAGAATAACATCAGTTACATTCACAATACATAATGCACAACCTGATATAGTATCTTCAATTTTCGGATTTGCACTGCTACAAATTAAAAGGTCGCCTCGATGCTCAGTGTTCCAAGTGCGGTACTCATATTCTTTTTCCCCGATAAGAATAAGATGTGCCCACGGTTGCTGAATAGAAATAGCTTTCATAATATAAATCCCTTTCTTAATATAATCCCCAAATTGTTTAATCGTGATACAAAACAGGAGAAGCCATACCTTTTTTCATATAGTGCTTAGGTAATCTCTTGTTTATAAATAAGTTTCTTATATCATCAGGTGCTTGTTTGCCATCAAACATACAACGGTCTGGAACATCGGTAGCAGCGTACCAAGAGTCAACCTCAAAAACATCAACAATCACTCCATTATGTGAAGCTAAAACATAAGGTATCTTGTTAATTCTATTAAGATTTACTTTCCAATGTTTTCTGACTGTTTCATATATGTTTCCACGCTCATTAAGCCAGTAAGCATTTATCTTGATAATACAGTATTTCAAATTCTCAACATCTTCAAACACCTCATAAGATAAATCCCTTTGAAGAACCTCCGCATTATTGACACCACGTTCCATAGCATAACCGCCTTGAATATTTGTTAAGCCAGCATAACAGTCTATCAGAGCTGCCTCTACCTCAAAAGCTTCTTTTTCGGTAAGACCATACCGTTGGATAACGTGTATCACTTCAAGTCCAGCATTCTTTATATCACGAATTTGCTGGATTTTTGAAGATACATCATCTTCTTCATTATCTGTGTATGAAATGCCCTCATAATTTTTTAGGGCATCATTGACGTGAGCGTAAAGGCGATTGCCTTTTCCTTTCCCCACATAAAAGGTTTGACCGTTTCTTGGGTCAATAAGTCTATAAACATAGTATTGAAGCTGTTCAATGACTTCAGGTGTGAACATAATCGTCCTCCTAACATTAGCTGTCTTTTTCAATTACAAATGTACTCCAAGTGTCTGCGTACTGCAAGAGGAACAAGAGAGGACATTCCTTTGTTGCGACCGACTTATTATCGTCCACATACTGACCGTCGTGGTACATAATCGCTTGCGTTTCTTCGGGTGTCAGAGGGAATAGAGGTAAAATGAAATACAGACTCCGAAGCGGTACGCTCATATATGTCATATTGTTATTGCAACTGTAAGGTATGCTCGGCTCTTTGCCGTTCTTTCCGATATTCTTGACATACATAGGATTATCAGGCATACCGACCTTACCCAAATCGTGAAATAAAGCTGTTACAATACAGCTTTCATCGCTGATTTCAGGGCAAAGAGTATTTTTCATTTTAAGCATTGTTTCCGCAACATTGAGAGAATGTTCAAGCAATCCGCCCTCATTACAAAGATGAAAGTGAGAGCTTGCGGGAGCTGTAAGGTATTCTGTTTGAATTTCAGCAAATTCACATAGTTTCTCAAATTCTGTTTTTCGCTCAGCTACAAGAGATTTCAGATATGAATATCGTTCAAGTAAAGTTATGATAAATCCCTCCTCATTCAGCTTTAAAGCCGATAGGTTGCTTATTATTCTTCGGTTTTTCAAGCTCTACTTCTTTTTTGGGAACTTCGGGAGCATCGTCTGTTTCGTCATCTTCTTCCTCAACATCTTCCTTATCAAGCACAAGGACGATTGCCGAAGAATGAGTTACAAACATTACTTTTCCGTAAGCATAATCATCAATTTTGTCGTAGAGTCTGCCTGCACTTATCGTGCCGTCATAAACGGTATTGGTACTGTTGGCAACATAACCGATTTTATCAATAAAAGGCAGAAACGCAAGAATAGCTTCCTTGTCATATTCATTATCAGGCTCTTTGATAAGCTTGATAATTCTGCCAATTTCAAACGGCTTCTTGCCATAATAGTGGTTAAGTCCTGTGATAGTAACGAAATACGTTTTCTCCATAAAGATACCTCCTTAAAAGCGTCTGTTTCGGCTTCTTTACTTCATTATAACATACTCGTTGTATCATTTTCGGGACAACGACTATTCAAGTTGAGAAAAAATTTCTCCCTTGAAATCCGCTACTCGGTCTATGAGAATTTTATCACCATCATAGAACACAAGTTTGCGTTCGTACTCGTCAATTATTCTGACAATTCCCGTTTTCTCGGCATAAGAGCCGCCTGACTTTCTTTCATCGGGAATAAAGTACACAACTGTTATTTCAGGTTGTTCAGAGAGCTTGTCTATCAGCAACTGTATTTTTGCAGACAGCTCACCGAGCCTATCTTCTCCCATTTCTATACAATCATCTGTAAGCCTTGCAGTTTCCTTTATGGCTTCATCGTGACCCGTGAGAGCCGCAAAAGGAGCGAACTGTGCAGCTCTGTCATAGTTCGACATTCGCTTGCGAGTGGCTGACTGATGATGTGGGAGATCTATGATTGCTTGGTATTTATTCATTTATCGTCACCTTGCATATAACCGATTTATACGGTATCCTGAGCAGGATAAAACTGAATATTTTTCTTGTCGTATATCATAATTACAGGTTTATTGGAAAGGTTATTTATAACATCTATGTGTTCAGCTACTGGTACAAGACCACTATCTTTATACTGTATGAAAAATTTTAATGTTTTTTCAAGTTGTTTCTTTTCTTTTTCATTGATGGCATCGCCAACACTTACTAAAAATTCATCTACGGAACCATTTTTTACAACTGGTATCTTTCCAATAAAATTACCTACCGTTTTTGAAACATCGGCAAATTTATTGACCGCCTTTGTGGAAATAGCTTCTTTTTTCAGAATTTCTATTTTATCGTAGCAGTCAGTATATAAGTTGCGGAATTTAAGAGCATATTCTCTGATTTCACTTGCAACCTTATTAAGATATTCTGCCTGAAAATTTTTCGAGAGCATAACTTCCATATATGCCGATAAAGCAAAAACGTGAAGTGCTAATTTGTAATGAACAAACCTGTCAAGGATTTTACCGATTTTTTGAGATGAGGATTTGAATTTCAGAATGTTCTTCTTTTCGTAAATCAATTCTTCAATCTGTTCTGTGTAAGAACGAATATCCTTCATCGAATTACGCTTTATGTTCTTGACCTGATTTAAATTTGTGATGAGGCTCGGCTCATTTTCCCAGTAATACTTATACTCGTCCATATAAGACGTCAGTATATCATAGTCAGCAAGTAATTGCGTTTTCTTGTCACGCTCCAGAATACCTACAATCTCTTTCTGTCCATCCTTTATATCTTGAACTTGTTTTACTACCGCAAGAACGGCAACAGCTATAAGAGTTGCTTTTATGCAAGCAGGACCGATTGCCATCTTTGTAGTATCAACAGGAAGCCATCTTGCTTGACCTACTATACCATTATTCATAATTGTTCCCAAAGCACCAGAGCCATCTTTTGCCATAGCTAATGTGCCTGTCACACCTTGTGGGAATACACATCTGTATATGCCTTTCATCGCTGGTTTTGCCATTGTTTCTACTACTCCTGCAAAAGAACCACCGAGTGCTGCTATTTCTGTAAAGGGTACTTTCGCAATAGGGGATGTTAAATAAGTGTCCTTTATTTCAGCAAGGGTATGTTCGACCTGAATGCTCGGCTTGAATTTGTTTCCGCCCTCAGCCAGTTCATTCAAAACCAAAATATCGTTGTTCATATAGATACCTCCACTCAATATTGCTTTACGCCTTATGACCGCCAATCTGTGCGTTACGGTCTTTTGATGTTGCACCTTCCGATAAATTCATACCTTTCAGAATTGCGTTCTTTCCAAATTTCTTCTTAATATCAAGCATAGCGTGTTGTATATGCTTTTCTTTTTCGAGTTCCTTTTCTTTACGCTCATTCTGCTCCTGAACAGCAGCATAATCGGTGAAGAAGTCAAGCTGTGCATATTCTTCTTTTACATTAACGCTGTTCTCATCGACGAGATGATTAACAACCACATTGATTTTTCTGACGAGTAAATCAGGATTGACAATTCGCTCATACAGTGTGGATAACGCTTCAAGTATTAGCTTTGTCGATGAAGTCTGTCGTTCAATATTTATCGTTCCGTGAGCGTTCTTCGGAACTTTTCTTCCGTAGGAGTCCGTAGATATTTCACCGTGATATTTACGGCTGATTTCGGGATTTTTCAGATTTTCTATGTCATACATAATCGTTAATACGATTTGGTCTGTAACAAGTTTCTTTTCAACTAAGTCAAGAGCAAGCAAGTCAGCCATTTCCATTGTAACGAGCTTTGCTTTCTCATAAGGATATGGATCTTGCAGAACTTGTCCTGAGCTTAAACTGTTTGTTTCGGGACGATATGACTTTATATCCTGCATAGTGCAAGGCTCCCAACCCCAAGCGTGGTCGATAAGTAATTCTGCATTTATGCCGAACAACTTGTAGAGTAAATCCTCGCCCCATTGAGTAAGCGACATTTCAGCAATATCGCCCATTGTAAACATATTGTGTGCTTCAAGTTTAGTTGCGTAGCCTTTGCCGACTCTCCAAAATGATGTAAGCGGAGTATGTGACCAAAGTTGTTGGCGATAAGACATTTCATCAAGCTCTGCAATTCTCACGCCGTCTTTGTCAGGCGGCATTTTCTTTGCGACAATATCCATTGCGATTTTACAAAGATAGAGATTTGTTCCGATACCAGCCGTAGCAGTTATGCCCGTCGTATTCAAAACATCTCTGATGATTGTCATAGCTAAATCGTGAGCTGTCATTTTATAAGTTGAGAGGTAATTTGTCACGTCCATAAAAACCTCGTCAATGGAATAAACGTGTATATCTTCGGGTGCGATATACTTCAAATACACATCGTATATGCGTGTACTGTATTCCATATAATATGCCATACGAGGTGGAGCAACAATGTAATCTATCGACAAAGACGGATTATTTTTCAGGTCAGCTTCAAAGTGAGAGCTTCCTAAAAAATCTGCTTTATAGTTTCGTATTGATTTGCGGTACTGATATAATCTTTTGGAGTTTGCTTCTTTAACTTTCTGCACGACCTCGAACAATCTCGGTCTGCCGGGTATTCCAAAAGATTTGAGTGACGGCGAAACAGCAAGACATATTGTTTTCTCTGTTCTGCTCTCATCAGCCACAACAAGATTTGTTGTAAGAGGGTCAAGACCTCTTTCTCTGCACTCAACGGAGGCGTAGAAAGATTTAAGGTCAATGGCAATATATGTGCGTGACATCTTCACGCCCCCTTTCTGTTTTATCTTCCGAGAAAATCACTTCTTGGAGTAAAACATAAATTGAAATCGTATCCCCGTGAATTCATATCTCCCAACTTAATGAGCAATATTTCGTGAGGAACGCAAAGCTCTCGTGCAAGCTGCTCGCTTGTATATTGGTAACAGGAATTCTGTTCAATATCTTCATCACTAATCATAAAGTTTGCAGCGAAAGTATTTGCTTCAATTTCCATTTTAGAGGACATATCATAGAGAGTATGTTCCTTAAAAGTCGAAACCGCATTGTATCTGTGCATAAAGTGATGTCCAAGTTCGTGAAACAAAACTACTTTTTCCATATATTCGTCCAGTTCTTCATTCAAGAAAATGCAAGGTATGTTTTTAGAAACGGTATACATACCTTTCAATGTTCCGAGCTTTCTGCTGACAACATCTACACCACATATTTCAGCAATTTCATATGGATTGTAAGTACGATATCTTCTCTTTATCTTTTCAACGAACTTATAAATATCTGTCGTAAACATATCTCACCAACCTTTCGTGGGCGTGGGCAAATTGATACTTCTATCTACATTATATCACAATAGGTGTATCATTTTCGGGACAACGACCTTAGTTATCAGAATTTTTTTCTGTTTCGTCGGAATTGTCCTTACGATACTTCTTGGGAATGTGCCTTTTGTTCTTTATCTTTGCTCTCCAATACGCTTCTTGAAGTGCTTCCATTACATAAGTCTTATCTTCTTCAGTTATATCACCGCCAGCAAAGAGAGCACTTGCCTGTTCTATTACTCTCATTGCGTCAGCCTTACCTCGTGAGCCGTACTGTTCGGTTGCCTCAATAATAAACTTGTCATCCTCCGAAGCAAGTTCGTCTATTGTTACTCCAAGAGCTTCTGCTATCTTTTCAAGAATTGCTGCCTTTGGAATTCTGTTTCCCGACTCATAGTTTTGCACAGCACGAGTGGTCATTCCGATTTTTTCTGCAAGCTCTGCCTGCGTTAAGCCTTTAAATTTTCTGATACCAGCAATCCTGTCTTTAAGTTCCATATATATCCTCCGTTCGGTAGCATTCGCATTATGCGAACAAAATTTTGAAATTCCTATTGACATTTGACTGTTTCGCAAGTATAATGGGTTTATAGTTTTTGTTCGTCTTTTATTATAACCCAACACGAACGATTTGTCAATAGGGTTTTTGAAAAAGCTAAGACAAGCTCAGATGAAATGGAGGAAAATTATGAGTGATGTTATGAAAATTAGCGACAAAGAAAAAGAGAAAACAGTTAAGTCTGTCCTTAAACTTTACCGTGTCATCAACCATATCGTTAACAATAAACTTGTATATCTCGAAAAAGAATTATACACAACAAGCCGTAAGCAGCTATCAGATATTGTTGAAGGTCTTGTCCCTTTTGAAGCCAAGAAAGACGAACAGCATTTTTATGATAAAGTGTTCGTGTGTTACACAGACTTACAACTGACGAAGTTGCTTGAAAATGTTCGTCATTTAGTTCAATGCTATCCGAAAGAAGGAGCAGTTTACTTCAAAATTCTTGATATGCTTTACTTTGATAACCTTGAATTAGACAGCGACGATGTAATGAGAATTCTTGAAATATCTCGTTCAACATATTACCGTCTTTTAAAGAAAGCTCATCTGTGTTATTACTATCATCTCGTAGCGGTTCTGAAAGGCAAAATCGAAAATTTCTCCGAGAACAAGCTCGTCGAAAAGTTCAGCTAATCTTAGAAAAAGCCGTTCAAAAAAGGAACGGTCTTTGAAAAAGTTGTTCAAGCACTGCGGTGCGGGGAGTTGACAGCAAGCACTGCGGTGCGGGGAGTTGACAGCAAGCATATGATTTGTGGTCTCACTCCGCCTTTTTTAAAGAAAAAGTCAATCGTTACAAATCAGAATTTCATTCATTTTTTCATCAAGAAAAACTTCCGAAATTCGCTTGCTGGGAATTCCCAGACCCTTTTAAATGCGGCACAACTGCCTTAGTTTTATGCAAACAAATTCTCATTTGCAGGGAGGATATACTTATGGGAAAAAGAACAAGAGATATTCCAATTAAATTCTATGTTACCGCCGAAGAAAAGGTGGCTCTTAAAAAGAGAATGGAACTTATCGGGTTGAAAAATATGTCTACTTTTCTCCGCAAATTAGCACTTGACGGCTATCTGCTTAATGTTGATATGAGCTGTTTCGACAAAGCTCTTGAAGATATACACGGAGTAAGCAAGAATATAAATCAGATTGCAAAACGCATAAATTCTACGGACAACATTTATGCAGAGGATATGCGACAGCTCAAACAAAAGCAGGAGGAAATATGGCAATTACTAAAATCCATCCTATCACAACTACCTTAACCAAAGCTCTGAATTATATTCAGAATCCGAAGAAAACCGACGGCACTTTGCTTGTTGATGGTTTTGGTTGTGTTCCTGAAACTGCATATCAGCAATTTATGAGAACAAAAGAAAAAGTTGATAAAAAGGATGGATACCTTGCCTTTCATTTGATACAATCTTTCTCACCGGGCGAAGTCGATTATGAAACGGCTCACAAGATTGGAATTGAACTTGCTGATAAAGTTTTCAAAGGAAGATTTCAATATGTTATTGCCACTCACATTGATAGAGGCAATGTCCATAATCACATCATTGCAAATTCTGTCAGCTTCAAAGACTTTGGAAAATACAATAGCAGTCCGAACAGTTATTATTTTATTCGACGGACAAGTGATATGCTTTGCAAGGAATATGGATTGTCTGTTGTTGCCGAGCCGAAAGATAAAGGCAAGTCCCATTATGAACATTCGCTTGATAAGAAGGGACAGAGTTGGAAGTCTTTGCTTCGTCAGAACATCGACCGATGTATCATCAAGGCAAGAGATTGGGACGAGTTCCTTTTACTTATGCAGAGAGAAAGATACGAAATCAAATCGGGTAAGTATATATCTTTTCGTGCCGAAGGACAGGAACGCTTTACCCGTTCTAAAACTCTTGGAGCAGACTACACGGAAGAACAAATCCGCAACCGAATTGCTGGCGGTAAGCGTATTGAAATCGAAAGCACTCAGAGAGTTTCACTTATCATTGACATTGAAAATGCAATGAAAGAACGGCAGAGAAATCCCGAAGCATATAAGCGTTGGGCTACGCTCCAAAATCTCAAAACTATGGCTAACACGGTAAACTATCTGACCGAACACAATCTTCTTGACTACGACAAACTTTCGGAGAAAACTGAAGCTATAAGAGAGAATTACAACGGCACTCGCAGTCGTATTAAGGAGATTGAGAAACGCTTAAAAACCATTGAAGAAGATATACACAACATCGACAATTATCGCAAAACAAAGCCGATAGCCGACAAACTTGAAACTGTTGTTTTTAAGGAGCGTTATCGTAAAGAACACGAAGCGGATTTGATTATTTACGGTGCTGCCGAGAAGTATCTCAAGAAAAGATTTAACGGCGGTAAAGCTCCGTTAATCAAAGATTTAAGAGCAGAGCAAAAGGCTTTGCTTGCCGAGAAAGACAAGCTCTACGAGAGCTACTATTCCGAAAAATCAGAACTTTCCGAGTTACAAGCAACGATGAAAAATGTTGATATGATTTTAGGCAGAGATAAAGCACAGGAACAGGAACGTTCAAAGAAACGAACGGGAGAATTGGAATAAAAAAGAACGACAGACGATGTAGAAATTCTACAAAGTCTGTCGTTTTACTTTTTAATCGTGCTTTTTATTGATGATGTTATCTGAGAATAGTGAAGCGTTAATCAGGTCTGCGGGAGTAACCTCCAATGCGTCGGCAATGTCGTACAGCACTTCAAGAGAAAAGCTGTTGGCGGTATTAGGTGCTTCAATTACACTAAGCAAAGAACGACTTATGCCTGCTTTCTCTGCAAGCTTCTCTTGTGACATACCACGCACTTTTCTAAGCGAGGAAATCGCAATACCCAACTGAATAAATCTATCACGATTTTTGAAAGAAACTTCTTTTCTCATAAGCTGTCCTCCATAAAAATCTTCTGATTTTATTATATCTCTTTCGGACAATTTTATCAGTATCACAAGAAAAGCACTTGACTTACTTATAAGACAATGTTATAATTTTTATAGCAAATTCCTTTAAAATAAGACATTTGCTCACTTTTTGAAAAATCGAATTAAATTAAAAAAGCCAAAGCTACAAAGCAAAAGTAGTTTTGGCTGAAATTTTATATTTCGTTGTCCCGAAAATGATACACCGACTTTGCTACAATTAAGATATAAACTACAATTCGGAGGTACTCTTATGAAACGTAAACCTATATCTTTACTGGCTATTTTCCTATTGGCATCGTTTCTTTTTTCAGGCTGTGAGCTTGATACAAGTACAGATTCTGTATCAATTTCAAATGCAAAATCTGAAACAAGCATTGCCACAAGTATAGAAGAATCCGAGAGCAGCACTACACCGCAAGAAATATTTGAAAGCACAGAACAAACAACATCTTCCGCTACAGAAGCTGTGACAACCACTACCTCGGCAACTACTACAACTCCAGCTTCAACAACTACCGAGCCAGATGTTGAAATCACAGAGTTCAGTGACGAGATGAAAGTTCATTTCATAGATGTTGACCAAGGGGACAGCACATTCATAGAACTTCCTAACGGTGAAGCAATGCTCATTGACGCAGGAGAAACAGACCAAGCTGATAAGGTCGTAACTTACATTTACACACAGGGCTATGACACGATTGATTATGTTGTTGCAACTCACGCACACAGCGACCACATAGGCGGTCTGCCTGTTGTTCTTGACAGTTTTAACATTGGGAACTTTTATATGACATCTGCTGTTGCTACTACATCAATCTACGAGAATATGCTAAACGCTGTTGATGAAAGCGGAGCTGTTTTTCACGATGTTATGGCAGGTGATGTAATTTACAACGAAGCAAATCTTCTTATTGAGGTTGTCGCTCCAAAGGAGATTGATTATGACGAACAGAACAACAACTCTGTTGTAATCAAGCTAACCTATGGCGATGATAAATTCTTGTTCACAGGCGATGCAGAAAAGTCGGAGGAGGACGGAATATGGACTAATATCAAGTGCGATGTTCTTAAAGTCGGACATCACGGCTCTGACAGTTCATCTTCTTCAAACTTTCTGAAAAAAGTTGAGCCGAGCTATGCGGTTATCAGTTGCGGACTTCATAATTCCTACGGACACCCAACCGATGATGTACTTAAGCGTCTTGATGATAGAAACATTGATGTTTACCGCACTGACTTTCAAGGAACGATTGTATTCACTTCCGATGGCTCAAATATTTCGGTTAATGTAAATC
>ENA-OYZM01000304-OYZM01000304.1-human-gut-metagenome-genome-assembly--contig:-NODE-304-length-16497-cov-4.959859_pt1 | contig 16497 bp, 16 predicted proteins | sample MGYA00243291_ERZ653477 | MGnify/ENA primary metagenome ERZ653477 (study PRJEB26926, sample SAMN06165024) | human gut metagenome | biome: ENVO:00009003; feature: ENVO:2100002; material: ENVO:00002003... | reverse complement strand
ATATCAGTGTATTATATATAACTTGGTACAAATATGATTACTTTACTTCGTTTACTCTATATTTCAGCCTTAGCGAGAATAGAAAAGCTACCGCAAAAAACTTTAACCTAGTTTAACTATGCTGTTTTTGACGATTTCTATTTTCTCTTGTTTTCAGATAGTCTTCGATATTTTCTCTTATTATGCTTTTATTTTCATAAGCTATTGATTTGCAAAACGGTATCTATTTTTTTCTTTCGTTTTTTATGAAAAAGTATTATACCTTTGCATTGAGAAATAAAAAACAATAGGCATGAAGCAAAAACAATATATACTCCATTCTTTGACAATAGAAGTCATTGCTGTGCTACTGGCTTCAATGATTGCGTTTCAAATATGCAATATGCTTTGCATACGAATGAGTCTGCTTCCGTTCGTTATGGCTGTTGGATATGTGATACTGAAACTTCTATATCATCTTTGCATCTCTGTAGCAAGATACATCATAGAAGCCCCTTTATCACATTTGACATTAGCCAATGAAGTGACAGATAAAGAGACATCGACTGTCACATCATTACATACCCAAGATTGTGTAGATGTACAAAAAAGGCGTATGGAATTATTCCATTATGAATACCAACATGAGCAACAACAATACAAGCAACAAAAAGAAAGAGAGGAAGACGAGAAATTAAACGCTATTCTGAAATACACACGAGATACATTCAAGCGTTTTAATTTGGACGAAACGGAGATTTTCCAGATTTGCGAATCTGTCCGTTATTTTGTGACTAATCGCCAAGTGCTTTCTATGACCGAGATTCATATTAAGAAACATAGTTCGCTCACACAAATCTCTTTAAAGAATTTTGCTTGGAACATCGCTTTCCAATATAATATAGGTGGAGATATAACTACATCATTTGTGATGGCAACATTTGCCGAATGGTTTACCAACTCCACGTTTGACACTGTAAGAAAGAATCTGCGGACTACTACTGGTCGACACAAAATTGAAATTGACGAAAATATCCTATCGAAATACGCTATTTAAGCCATTTTTCGCTTCCAGACAATAATTATTATCGGAAGTTGCTTATGTTATCAGACTATTTATATAAATTTGCTCTTGAATTAAAACATTTTACCTCATGGCTAATTTGAACAGACTAAAAGTAGTACTTGCAGAACAACAGAAAACAGGAAAATGGCTTGCAGAACAGATTGGTAAATCCAATTGCACAGTGAGTAAATGGTGTAGTAATTCTGTTCAACCAGACCTCAAAACCCTTAATGATATAGCTAATGTTCTTGATATTGACGTGAAAGATTTGATTGTTAGCAGTAATAAATCCTAAAACAATTTATTATCATGGAAGTAAACAAGAAAGAACTCAAAGAACAAGAGATACGTACTTTGTTCATTACCCCTGCACTCCAACAAAAAGGCTGGGCGGTAAGCGTAAATATGCGTGAAGAGTATTATTTCACGGATGGGCGAGTACTTGTTGTTGGCAACCAACATTCAGTAGCAGAAGGAAAAAAGGCTGATTATCTGTTATACCATAAAGGTAAGCCCATTGCAGTAGTAGAAGCCAAAGACAATAAACACGCTGTTGGTGGTGGTATTCAACAAGCTATGGATTATGCCCAAATCCTTGACTTGAAATTTGCGTACTCCAGTAATGGTGATGCTTTCTTGGAACATGACTTTATCACAGGGAAAGAAACCGAAATCAAATTAGAGAATTTCCCGACAGAAGAGGAATTATACAATCGTTATCTTGCATCCAAGAACTATACATCGGATGAACTTAACATAATAGAAACACCGTTTTATTATGATGCCCATAGCCATGAACCAAGATATTACCAACGTATAGCGGTTGACCGTACAGTGGAAGCCATTGCAAGAGGACAACAGCGTGTACTTGTCGTAATGGCTACCGGTACTGGTAAGACTTTCACTGCTTTCCAGATTATCCATCGTCTCCATAAAAGCGGAGCAAAGAAAAAGATTCTTTATCTTGCAGACCGAAATATCCTCATTGACCAAACAATGGTGCAAGACTTCAAACCTTTCAAGAAGTTTATGACTAAGATAACTTCTGTTGGAGAAGGTGAAGAAAAAATTGATTCATCATACGAGGTATATATGGCTTTATACCATCAACTAGTCGGAAAAGAAGGTAAGCCAGATCCATTCTTAGAAGTGCAGCCAAACTTCTTTGATTTGATTATCGTTGACGAGTGCCATCGTGGTAGCGCAAAGGACGATTCTGCATGGCGCAAAGTATTGGAGTATTTCAGTTCGGCTACCCAAATCGGTATGACTGCTACCCCGAAAGCTGATGAAGGAGCAAACAACTTGGATTATTTCGGAGAGCCGGTATATACCTATTCCCTTCTTCAAGGAATCCAAGATGGTTTCTTGGCTCCATATCGGGTTACTGCCGACTTCATCAACGTTGATTTGCAGGGCTGGACTCCCGATGAAGGTGAAATAGATTTGTTAGGAAAGGAGATTGAACAGAAATTATATCAAAGACAGAATATAGGTCGTGACCTTGCCATTAAGTTAAGGCGTAAAGTAGTAGCACACAGGATTACCCAAATGTTATACGACATCGGTCGTATGACAAAGACAATCGTGTTCTGTTCGGATATTGAGGAAGCTGCCGAAATGCGAACACTGCTTATCAACATGAATAGTGATTTATGTAAAAAATCTCCTTACTATGTGACACGCATTGTCGGAGAGGACAAAGAAGGGAAAAAGCAGTTAGACAACTTTATCAGTGTTGACGAACCTTATCCGGTAATTGTTACTACCTCCGAACTATTATCTACAGGAGTGGATTGTAAAACTTGCGGCTTAATCGTCATTGATAAAGAAATTGGCTCTATGACAGAATTTAAACAAATTATCGGGCGTGGCACACGGCTCAGGAAAGATAAAGGTAAATGGCATTTGGAAATCCTTGACTTCCGTAATGCCACAGCAAAATTCAAAGATCCGGCATTTGATGGCGACCCAGAACCACCAAAAGGGGGTGGAAAAAAGCCTAAACTATATCCGCCTGTTCACTCAGATCCTCCAACAGCTCACGAACCTCTTGAAAAGTATCTTATCAATGGTAAGGATATTCGTATAGCCCATGAGATAGTATCTGTATTGGGTGAAGATGGCAAAACCATGAGAACGGAAAGCGTTCAGTCATTCGCAAGAAAGCAACTGTTGCGACACTATCAAAGTTTGGATGATTTCGTACAAACGTGGACTGAAGCAGAACGCAAACAGGCGGTTATGGATGAGTTAAAGGAATATGCCATCTTGATAGACGCAGTACGTGAAGCAAATCCAGCATTGAAAGATGCCGATATCTTCGATGTGATATGTCACGTTGCATTTGACCAACCACCATTGACGAGGAAAGAAAGGGCTAACAATGTAAAGAAACGTAACTACTTCGGGAAGTACGAAGGCAAGGCTCGTGAAGTATTGGAGGCTCTTCTTGACAAATATGCGGAGAATGGTATTCTTGATTTTGAAAAGGCAAACATCTTGGAAATTCCTCCATTCAACAGCATAGGGAAACCAACTAAAATCATAAAACTATTTGGTGGCAAAGTCGCTTTTGAACAAGCCATCAGAGAACTTGAATATCAAATATATAAATCAGCTTAGAAATGGCAGTAAACAATATCATAAAGCGAATCCAGAATATCATGCGTCAAGACGCAGGTATTAATGGTGACGCACAGAGAATTGAACAAATGACTTGGATGTTCTTCTTGAAAGTCTATGACACTCAAGAAGAAACATGGGAATACAAAGATGAGAATTATAAATCCATTATCCCGGAAGAGTTACGTTGGCGTAACTGGGCAATAGATAAAAAAGACGGTGAAGCATTGACTGGAGAAGCCCTACTCTCTTTCGTCAATGAGAAACTGTTTCCTACCTTGAAGAATCTCCCGATAGATGCCAATACCCCAAGAGCTAAAAGCATTGTTCAAGAAACATTTGCAGACTTGAACCAGTATATGAAGAATGGAACGCTTCTGCGCCAAGTGGTCAACATTGTAAACGAAATCGAATTTGACGATGCTGACGACCGTCACACATTCGGAGATATTTATGAGGGAATTTTGAAAGATCTGCAATCGGCAGGAAATGCCGGAGAGTTCTACACACCACGTGCATTGACTGATTTTATTGTGATGATGCTCGACCCGAAATTGGGCGAAACCTTTGGCGACTTCACCAGTGGAACGGGAGGCTTCCTCACCTCGGCACTTAAATATATGGGCAGGAATATTGGCTCTGCGGCAGATGGAGAAAAACTGCAAAATGCCGTTGTAGGTCAGGAATGGAAACCGTTGCCCTACCTTTTGAGCATCACAAACCTGCTGCTCCATGATATTGAAGCTCCCAACATAACCAACTGTGATTCGCTTGGAACGAATGTTACTGATTTCAAGGAAAGCGACAAGGTTGATGTTATCGGCATGAATCCTCCGTATGGTGGTAGCACGGAAGACAGCGTAAAAAGCAACTTCCCAGTACAGTACCGTTCAAGTGAAACTGCGGATTTGTTTATCGCCCTTATCATGTATCGCCTCAAAGCTGGTGGACGGTGCGGTGTGATTATCCCTGATGGTTTCTTATTTGGTACGGATGGAGCAAAACTTGCACTTAAAGAAAATCTCCTTCGCAAGTTCAATCTACATACAATCATCCGTTTGCCGGGTTCTATATTCTCTCCATACACATCTATTGCAACCAACATCCTTTTCTTTAATAATGAAGAAGCCGAAGGTTGCGAAGAAGGATTCAAGACCAAAGAAACATGGTTCTATCGTCTTGATATGCCGGAAGGGTATAAACACTTCTCTAAAACCAAACCTATGAAGGTGGAACACACGCTGCCTATTCAAGAATGGTGGAAAGATCGAAAAGAAATCATCAATGACGAAGTGGGAGAAAAAAGCCGTGTATTCACTGCCCAACAATTGATAGACTTGGATTGCAATTTTGATCAATGTAAGTTCCCGAAAGAGGAAGAAGAAATACTCCCTCCAGCAGAACTGCTCAAACAGTATTTTGAAAAACGTGCTGCGCTCGACCATGAAATAGACAAAACGCTTTCCGAAATTCAAAAGATTCTCGGCATTGACATAAAATCGTGTAACTGATAATTGTGAAGTGATATGAAAGATTTGACCATCTCAAACATAGAAAGACAAAATGTACTTAACAACCGTTTTGCGGTCAGCAAAGTACAGGAGCATCTTGACATTGAAGGAATGCTCTTTGAGGGAGAGTATCGCTTTACAAAAAAAATGGTTGCCGATTTCTACGAAGTAGAAGAACGAACCATAGAACGCTATTTGGAAAAACATTCAGATGAATTAGCAGCTAACGGTTATGTTTTATGTAAAGGTAAACATCTGAAAGAGTTAAAGTTACAATTTGCTCCCGTCATAAATGTCGGGAGCAAAACGACCCAACTTGGATTGTTTAATTTCCGCTCATTCTTGGATATGGGTATGTTGCTTACAGAGAGTGAGAAAGCCAAAAAAGTACGTAGCCTTATCTTGGATTTCGTGATTACCACCATCAATGAAAAGACGGGTGGCGGAACAAAATACATAAACCGCAGGGATGTACATTATCTTCCTGCTGCAATCACAGAAGAAAACTATCGCAAGAATCTCACTTCTGCCATCAATCAATATGTGGACGGACATCCCACATACAAATATCCTCAAATTACAGACTTTATATATAAGGCTGTATTCAAGGAGAATGCTAAGGAGTATCGGGAAGTATTGAAGTTAGATTCCAAAGACAATGTTCGACACACGCTGTATTCAGAGGTTTTATTGGTTATTTCTTCTTTTGAAAACGGTGTGGGGGCAGCTCTCAGTGAACGGTTTAAAGAAAATGGTGGCAGGTTACTTACCATTGACGAGGTAGAGCGCATTGTGAATGAACTTGCCGAACATCCGATGCAGAAACCTTATTTAAATGATGCCAGAACCAAAATGGCTTCAAGGGATTTCAGTTTCCGGGATGCGTATCATGGTAATATAGCAGATTATCTGCAAGCTGTTACTCCTGAAGAGTTTGAACGATTCATCGGTGACCAGTCTATTGATTTTGACCGTATCTTAGCGGACAATAAAGATGTGCTTAAACGCTTAAAGCAGGCAGAAGATGAGTGAGGAAATTGTTTATATAGACTACGATGAAGCCTTAACCATCTATGGCAAAATGATTGATGCTAGCGATGGTGGCTTTGAAGGAGTGCGTGATGAAGGTGGCATTCGTGCTACATTGGATTTTGTACAAAATGATTTATACTATCCGACCTTTGCAGAGAAACTGACCTATCTGATGTATAGATTCTGTTCTGGGCATTTCTTCAATGATGGGAATAAGCGTATTGCGCTGACTTTGGGAGCTTACTTCTTACACAAGAATAATTACTACTGGCACGCTTGCATCTGTATGCGTACATTGGAATCTATCATTTATCATGTGGCAGCATCGAATATCAACCAAGATTTGCTGCTACGCATCGTCAATAGCTTTTTGACAAGTAAAGATTATGACGAAGAACTGAAAATAGATATTGCCAATGCCATGAGCAAAGGAGAGTTAGGAATACAAGGGGAGGATTACGAAAAAGATTAAATATGAAAACTATAAAAATTATCTTATTACTGTTCTGTATTATTTTAGGAATTAACGCTAAAGCACAAACAGTAGGTTATACTTATAAAGCACTCGCAGCTGAAGGTTGCAATATGAAATACAGTGTGGCTAAGCAAGACACCATTTATTCTATAGTAGCCACAGTACGTTCAGACAGAATGAAATTCCTCACTAAACCAACCATGAAAATTAGAACATTCACAGGTAAATATCTAGAACTAAGAGGAACTGTGATTGGGAATGGAAGTCAATCTGCTGGTGTTATAAGTGGAAATATTGTAATACCAATCACAGAAATTAGTTCTACTGCTCAATTTAGAATTACTCCACAGCAGTTTGAAATTTTGAATGAAGGTGTGGCAAAAATTCGTTTGTCTATGACTCCTATGAATCATGAACGTACTTTCAAAAAAGATAAGATAGGGAAAAAGTTATATCAGTTCTATCTGAATGAAAAACAAAAAGACGAAAACTTCTAAATCAGTTAGAATAAGATGAACGGAAAACAATTAAAAAACAGCATACTCCAGTGGGCGATACAGGGGAAACTTGTACCGCAAGATCCTAATGACGAACCGGCATCGGTACTTCTTGAACGTATCAGAGCTGAAAAAGCCCGACTGGTCAAGGAAAAGAAAATCAAAAAGGACAAAAACGAATCTATCATTTACCGTGGTGACGATAATTCCTATTATGGGAAGATTATCGCCATCGCATAACATATAAAGCGATGCATACACTATCTCAAAAATTAAATAAGCTTCTATCAGACAGAGCAGAACTTGAGCTTTCTTTAGCACGAAGTTTACAGAAATCCATCCTACAAGAAGCAATACAAGGTAAACTTGTACCTCAGATTCCAGAGGAAGGCACAGCGAAAGAACTGCTTGAACAGATACGGCAGGAGAAACATAATCTCGCTAAAGAGGGTAAGCTAAAAAAGTCCGCCCTGTCAGATTCCATTATCTTCAAAGGTGACGATAACAAGTATTATGAGAGGATAAACGGGCAAACCGTTGAAATTGAGCTTCCTTTAGAATATCCAAATAGTTGGATTTTGTTACGTTTGAAAGATGTATGCCAACTAACAGACGGAGAAAAGAGAAACGGAAAGGGTATTTGTCTGGATGCAAAATACTTGCGTAGTAAATCATCTGCGAGCATTGTAGAGAAAGGAAAATTTGTCTATGCCGGAGACAATATCATTCTTGTAGATGGTGAAAATTCAGGAGAAGTTTTCCCTGTTCCACAAAATGGATATATGGGCAGTACGTTCAAACAGTTATGGCTTTCTTCAGTCATGTGGAAACCTTATATCTTGGCTTTCATCTTGTTCTATAAAGATGAGTTGAGGAATTCAAAAAGAGGTGCGGCTATTCCGCACCTCAATAAAGAGTTATTTTACAATCTGCCTATTGGTATTCCACCTTTAGCAGAACAGCAGCGTATCGCTTGTCAAATAAATAATTTATTTCAACTTATCAAATAATAATTCTATCATTGCCACTATTCGCCTTTGCTCATTTAGAGGCGGAAGTGGCAATAAAAGATTATTCAAACTCTTAGAATTTAATGTTTTACCTTTTATGGCATCTTTGGAATCACCAAGATTAGATATAATCGGCAAAATGTGAAACAGATAATTTCTTGCTTGATAAATTTTATCCACAAAAGGATAAATGGATATAATTGCTTCATTATGATATGCCGAAGTATTTAGAAGAGAAGTTCTGCCTACCGTTAACTTAAAACTCATTATTAAAGTTCCGGCAGGAGATATTTCTCCAAATAAACTTTTGGCATTTTCTGAAACAGATTCTTTTGTCGTTGTAACCAATCCATAATCAGACATATCAGAAATAGAAACCCAAGGATATTTACCATTCGTCCAATATTTAGTTTCTCCTCGTGGTGGTGTCTTTCCGATAGACATTCTTATATATTGACCAAATCTAACCCAAGTCCAGTTATCAGGTAAATCAAAAGGTATTTCTTCTGTTATATCAATATTCTCATTGCCTACCTGCTCATAATACTTGCTAAATGCTTAATGATTGCAACGATTCGAGCTTGTTCCATTAGTGGTGGAAGTGGAACAATTGCATTCAGAAGGGTTCCTCTTGAAATACCGGGAATCATACTATTTGCTTGTCGTTGCAATACTTGGAGATTCGCACTTAGATAGTATTGAATGTAATTCAAATCCACGAAACTACTTCTAATAGCCATAATTTGTCGGGCAATGTGAATATCACCAATAGTATTAAATGCCATTTCTCCAATTGTACCTTTACACGTAATTAAAAGATCTCCTAACACAGAAATGACAATAGGCGTATCCGTCCATCTATTTTTAATCAAGATACCATTCTTAAAATTGCTTGCTCCAGTCATATATGGGATGCCATTTGAAACCGAATTGTATTGAGTTAGTTCTAAATCCCTTCCAGAGAGCAATAAGACAAGGTTGGACAAACGACACCATACCCAAGAATCTGGTATTTCAAATGGAATCTCGTCAGTAATATCTTTTTCGATTTTACTATTCTTCTCCCAATACTTGTTATCGTCACCTTTATAGATAACAGAATCTGACAGGGCGGACTTTTTTAGCTTGCCCTCCTTGATGAGCTGTGACTTTTCTTGCTGTATCTGTTCAAGTAACTCTTGGGCTGTGCCTTCTTCTGCTATTTGAGGAACCAACTTACCCTGTATTGCTTCTTGTAAAATGCTCTTTTTGATAATGGCATTGAGCGAAGAGTTTAAGAGGTTTAGTTCATCTTGCACCTTATTATATTTTTCGACTACAGGAAATACTTCTTTAAGTTTCTTTGTAATTCGATTCTGTTCTGCTATAGGCGGTAATGGTACTAATAAATGTTTAAGTCTATTGGCAGATAATCCAGGCATAGCTGTTCCTACGGAAGCTAGATTATTACTCTCCTTTTGTAGATATATGAAGTAATATACATACTCACAAGTTTCATCAACAAGCGGTCTCAATCTATGAACATGATTTTGAAGACAAATATCATAATCTTCATTCCAAATAGCAGAACGACCATAGCCTGCACCACCTTCACAAACAAGCAAATCGCCTTTTGTAGCAGAGCTGTTTTTGATTTCTTCCTCTGTAAAATCCATCACTTTTACATTATCAAGGACAAAATATCCCCAATAGAGATTGGAGGTAGTAATAAACTTCTGTGGTGTTCCTCCATTCTTGTTGCTACTACTTTGCTGTTTGCCACTTGTATGATTGAATATGTTACCTATCCGTGTCCATTCCCAAGAAGAAGGTATCTCAAACGGGATCTCCTCATCAATGCACTTCACCTCTCCGGTGGCGAGAAACTTCTCATAATAGGAACTCAATGAATTTGGTAATACCATACATTATTATGATAACGAATTGTTTAACTAATAATGTATCAGACATGAACATTGAAATTTTTGAAACGTATCTTCGTCAAGGAAATATGGCGGAGAACACGATTGCGGCTTATCTCTACGCCGTAAAAGAGTATTATTCCCGACACAAGGAACTGAACAAGCGTAATTTGCTTGTGTATAAAACCTATCTTATTGAGAAATTCAAGCCTAAGACTGTGAATCTTCGTATTCAGGCAATGAACAAGTATCTTGACAGCGTGGGAAAATCTCGTTTGAGATTAAAATCCGTCAAGGTGCAACAGCGCAGTTATTTGGAAAATGTAATCAGCAATGCCGACTACGCTTTTCTAAAAAACAAACTAAAAAAGGAGGAAAACCAAGAATGGTATTTCGTAGTTCGTTTCCTCGCTGCCACAGGTGCACGAGTCAGTGAACTAATCCAAATGAAGGTGGAACACGTGCAGATAGGTTATTTTGACATCTATACCAAAGGTGGCAAGATACGCCGTATCTATATTCCTAAATCACTCCGCAAGGAAGCTACGGAGTGGCTCAATAGTACCAATCGTACAAGCGGTTATCTATTCCTCAATCGCTTTGGCGAGCGTATCACCACCAGAGGTATTGCGCAGCAGTTAAAAAACTATGCCACAAAATATGGTTTGAATGAGAAGGTGGTTTATCCTCATTCGTTTCGCCATCGCTTTGCCAAGAATTTTTTGGAGAAGTTCAACGATATTTCTTTGCTTGCTGACCTGATGGGACATGAAAGCATTGAGACCACTCGCATTTATTTGAGGCGTAGCAGTGCCGAACAACAAGAGATTGTTGATAAGGTCATAACATGGTGATGTATTTGGAAGGTTGGTCAATCCATCCTTCCAATTCCTTAAAAGAACTTCATATAGATTATCAATCCTCCCAATGTCAAACAGAAATACGCATACAATATCCAGAATCCGACAACGGCACATTTGGCTATTTTGCCATTAAGAGAAAACGAAGTTTCAGATTTCACACATTTATGGACTTCTTTCCAGTGATTCGTATGAAGTGACTTCAATTCTGTTATCTGCTTCTCAAATAAAGATTTTTCTTCTTCAATCAATTTATTGCGATATTCTGTAAGAATAGACTTGTCTTCATCGCTAAGTTTGACATTTATAACAGTATTCTCTGCCTGAATAATTGCACGGCTAATAGTATCAGGGATATTGTCGGATGTTTTCACTGCAGTATTAAGAACCTGTGCTGATTCTTCAAAAGTTAACACTGAAGCATCTACAAATGCTTTTATCTGTTTCAATTCTTGGATAACATCTTTGATGTCCTTAATCTGATTCGTGAGATTTACAAGCTCGGTTTCAAAATCAACACGATTTTCAATTTTGCTAATGTTATCATCACTATCTATGCTCTTGCTATCCTGCACAGGCAAAGAAGATTGGTCATATTTACTTTTACGCATGGTTATATGTGATTATAAATGAAATACTATCTACCCCTGCTACGTTTAATCGGTTTGCAGAGCCATTTTGCCATTTTTGCACAACGAACAGCCCAGTTACGCTCATCATCGTCCTTATCTTTACCCCATCCGCTACCGGGACTGCCACCACCTCCGCTTGAAGCCGCCATAGAAGTAGCAGCATCCAAATATCCGGCAAATAGTAAGGCGGCAACTTTGAATAAATTGGTCTGTTTGACTTCTTCATCAAGGCTTCCAAACTCTTCGTCAAAGACAGACTTAACCATATCTGGTATATCAACCTCGAGTTGTTCTCCATCCACTGTTATGGAATAGTGGTTAATAGAAGGCTTTGATTGTGGCATCACCTCTTTATTATTATGCGCCATCGTTTGAGTACATACTTCCTTTGACTGAATTGCAGTTTGTTTATCAGAAGCATGTAATCCCACCCAAGTCGCTTCAATTTTTGATGGCATCAATTTTCGACTTTTACCCAATATCGAGGATTTATAAATAGAGTTCCCTTTTCGTATAGCGTACCCTTTGACCACTTCCTTATCGTCCTTTATCAACTTAATATCGTACCCCTTAGCGTTTAACATTTGGCTATAAGTTTCCCAATCAAATTCTGGCATAGCTTTCAATATTGCGATGCAGTCTTCACTGATTTGCTGAATATTCTCATCACGACGTTGCACGGATTGCACCCAGCCACGTCTCTCATTGATGATGTTGGCAGCATGAACGGCACGTTCACCAATATAATGCGCATCGTTTGTCTTGTCCATATTGTCTATGCGGTTAGCTACAATATGCAAGTGAGGGATGCCACTTTTGCTGTCGGTGTGTAACGAAACAACATACTGGCTATTTTTGATATTGGTCGGTTTAAGATGACTATCTGGTTTGCCACATCTTCGGTCAATGCCGTCAAGTACTGCAATAAACTCATCCGCCAAATTCTGCCAATCCGTCATTGTCCATCCTGCCGATTCTTCTTTGGCTGGAGATATTTCAAAGCGCAGTGCGTTCAGCTTTATGGGCTTCGGATTATATCTGTCTTTCATACATTGATGCTGGTGTTGCATCATCCGTGACCACATAGCCAAAGGTTCTATATTTTCTGGCAAGTCATGCACCTTAACGAGCTGGGCTTTATCTTTTTCCATAGAATACTCAATGGCTCTTGCTCCATGAGAAATTGCCTTTCCTTGTGCTATCATAATTTCAAATTTGATTTATACTGTCTCGTATTTGTCCCCATCGGACAATAAGCCTATTTACTGCCTCTATCCAAGCACGCATATAATTCTCATCTCGGAAATATCGTTTTTTAATCTCATCAGGTTTACCTTTGAGTACATTCTGAATGCGGATAAGGTCGGCTCGTGCATCCGATAAAGAGTTCAATCCTTGTACTTCCTCGTCTGAAAGTCGTTTGTTTGGATGGTGATTTTGCAATAATTTTCGTCCGTAGTTACTAAGTGTCAGTCCACATTCGGCAGCTTTTTCTACTATCATTTCATACTCATTTTCAGTCAGACGAATGTCTATATGACGAGTACGAACACCCTGTTTTCCATTGTTTTGTTGTATATCCATAAGCGTTTATAACTGGAATTTATTAATAAAATGTTCTATCCATTGCGAGCCTGCGAGTAATGCAAGAAGCCTCCAAGACGACAAATGAGTGAAACCATTTTGTCGGACGGTGGTACTTCTTGCATAGAATACCCATTAAAAATGGGGCATTACATACCTTAATGCAAGCATTGTCTTTGTCCGAACTATGCCATTTGTCTGTCAACTTTAAGAGTGGCTATTGTCACCTATATCCATTTGGATAATCAATAGTTTTACTTTCCCCTTAGTTTGGCTTCTCCAAAAACACATCACTAACCGGAATCCACCAGTTCCAAATGCAAGCAGTCAATCAAAGTTTGTAGGTTTGGATTTCGCTTTATCATCTTTTGAAGTATCATCGCAGGTGTTTCAGTCATCAATAAGAAATCCGCAATATCAAGTCCGTTCTTGCGCTGTTCGTCTGTGGCGCATTGTTCCAAACTATCACTCAATACAACTTTAGAACATACGGAAGTGAGTAAAGCCATCTTGGTTTGCCAAACCTCTCTTGCACCCAAATCCGGGCATAGCATAACCGACCGACCTTTCAATACACTTACCACGTCAGACTTGAAGCATCCATGCATTCCACCTGTTGCCAACCATATAAATTCCGGCATATAATGGGTAGCTATCAAAGCGGATTTTTCGCTTTCCACAATAGCAACAGGTTTGGTCGGATTCTCAGATAACAGATGTTCGCCAAACAAACATTGCTTCAAATTGTAGTTTGGGAGATTCAGTTCTGTATGTACCCAACTAACATAACTTCTTGGCTCTTTTGTCCGATGTCCTGTTTCTGCATCATACAACATTATCTTCCCTGTTCGTACATTACCTTGCCAATCAATTTGCCAATAGACAGTAGAACCGCCCCACTTCTTTGATGTGCCAACATGATATAGTTGGAATATCCGAGAAGTCTCATCTTTACCCAACATCCTAGACAGGTAGATGTACAATGGATTCATACCGTAGTTAGTAAGAGTACGTTTCATTAGTTCATTGTCAACAAAAGAGGTTGGAGGCAGTAAATTGGGCTTAGGCTTATCGGCTTCAATGAAGTTATCCTTGTTGTAATCCACTACCATTGGGTTATCATGAAAATAATCCGATGGAGTGTAATGGTATTGGCAAGATTGCTCATGGTCACATCTGCCTACATAATCAGGAAAAGTTATTTCTCCTTGGCTATCTATGTACTTGACAAAACATTGTTTCTTTCCACACTTCGGGCATGAAAGTTTTGACCCACGCTTATATTTTTGAAGAGAAAATCTATATTCAGCCATACTTCTTCATTTTGTTATTGCAGTCCGTGCAGTTTGCACTTATTGCAGTTTTGCAGAAATCCTATGTCAGCGCAAAGTGCAAACTGCAACAACTGCAAACTGCAAAAGGTGTCGTTTATTGCAGCTTCTCATATTCACCTCGCTTTACTTTCTTGATAACCTTATTCGTAGCAAGGCTAACCAAAGAATACATTACCGACCTTTCCGACAACCCTACTTCTTTTCCGGCTTGAATGGCATCGGCAGTAGTGAAAGTTGCGGAAAGGCAATCAAGCAATTCTCTTTTTTGCGGTTCAACGCTCTCTCGCAACATATATTTCTGAATGTTGGTATAACAGTTCTCAAAGTATTCACTCAATGCAATAGCAGATTTGGTTGAGTCAATATCCACAAAATCCTTGTGTTCTTCACCGCAAGCCCAACGAAGGATTTGCAAGACTAAAGCTAAACGAGCCGTAATCATGGGAGCTTTAATCACTCTGCTATCCACCAATCCATCATCTTGGATTTGATTAACAGCCCGAACTGCATTATTGCGCCAGTTTGTAAAATAGGCTTTGGCTTCCGAAGAAAATTCCAATACATTATGTATGGCTCTGTCATCTTCATTCTCTATAAATGGCAAACTAATTACCTTATTTATAATAGAATCCCACATTGATGAGTATTTACCAAAAGTTGATACGGAAGATTCTTCATCCAGCCCCCAATCTGAAATTTCCTGAGACGATGGATAAACAAAAATTATTCTGTCTATCAGCCCATTGTCTTTATATCCTTTCTCTATCAGTTCGTGCATACGTGTCGTTTGCATCGTGCCGACAATATTTATAAAAGGATGCTCTATATGAATAGGTACAGGGATGCTACATCTTGAAATATCCAATGGTTTTCCGCTAAAGGCTGTCAATAGCTGCTCAATGAGTTGTCCTTTGCTATATTGATTCACGGCATTAAACATTCCCATAATTTCATCCACATATACCACGACACCTCGCTGATTGTCATCCAACGCACGCATTAAAGCTTCCGGTGTAAAATCGGATATAATGGTTCTTCGTAAAATTGGTTTGTCCGGCAATGAAGAGGACTTGTCTTTTTTAGCCTTATTGTTTTCAACCAAGCTATTATAATGCTCCATATCCAATTTAAATTGTTTGATGATTTTGGCATCATGCTTTCGGATAGGACGGAATGCAAAATCCAAAGGTGGGGTTTTGCCCATTCCGGGACGACCTACCAATATCATATAAAGGGCAGGATTACTAATCCATCCACCACGAATACGAATATTGACAGCGTTGCCGATAGCGGTTGACACTGCCACCAAAAGAGAAGCCATCATATATTCTATGGAATAATTCTCTTGTCGGGATAGAGCCAATATCATATCTTGAATTTTGGCAGGAAAAGCATCCAAAGGAATCTTGTTTTCAAAGATCCCTTCAAATTCCATTCTGAGCGCATTGCATAAATTGGTTGAATCCATTAGAATTTGGTATTTCTTTTTGACTTTATGAATTGGGCGGCTTCATCTTCCAAGTTTTTATCAGATTTGATTTTGCCGGCATGGAGCCATTCGTCAATTTCCGATTTTAGAAACATGATACGCTTCCCTCTTTTGTGGAATGGGATTAGATGACAACTCGTCCAGCCATATACAGTTTGCTCTGCCGGGTGACTGGGAATATAATCACACAATTCCTTAAGGTTCATCCATTGTTCGGTTGGAACGCTTTGATTCTGATTGTTTAATCCATCTATTTTAGAATCCAGCTCATTCAATTTATCCATCAACCACGACATTGCTTTGGGTAAATCTTCAAATGTAATGTTCTTCTCACTCATATTGCTACTTGTTTTTTGATTTTTCGGCAAAATAACAGCGATTACGCATACTGATTTCATAGTGTAATACATCACATAAATAAGCAGTAACGAAACATAATCATCATAAGGATTACCCCTGTCTCTTATACACATCTCCGAGCCCACGAGACCGAGGCTGATCT
>ENA-OYZM01000293-OYZM01000293.1-human-gut-metagenome-genome-assembly--contig:-NODE-293-length-16909-cov-6.809719_pt1 | contig 16909 bp, 15 predicted proteins | sample MGYA00243291_ERZ653477 | MGnify/ENA primary metagenome ERZ653477 (study PRJEB26926, sample SAMN06165024) | human gut metagenome | biome: ENVO:00009003; feature: ENVO:2100002; material: ENVO:00002003... | reverse complement strand
GACGCCGTGGGTTCCCTTTTAAGGGGGAACGGCGGTGGGGGAAACACGTGAGGAAAGGGGAAGTTGAATTTAGAGTTCTAAACACTCACCCTTTGTAGAGGAAGAACAACAAGCCCGAGAGGGAAAGAGGGGGCACATCTAATTTAGGGTACACGACGAAAATCTCTATCGTTTTAATGCGAAAACGCGAGCGTTTTCGCATTAAAAAAGCCGTTTTGCTTTTCAAACAAAACGGCTTTCTTTACTCTCGTCTTTTGTCACTTTGCATATCCCGCAAACTTCAATGCGACTCTCCCTCCGCTTCTCGCCGCCTCGTTTGCATCTGCCGCCTGGCGCATGATTCTGCGCGAAAGACGGTCGGGAGATTTGACGTTTTTGACAAGATAAGGTTGTTCCGCGTCGGACACGATAAGGATGCTGCCCACACCGACTATTCTTCCGAAAAAGTTTTGTTTTGTTTCAACCATCTTGATTTCGCAAAGGGGAATCACAACCGAACGCACGCTGAATACGCCCTCTCTGAACACGACTTTGTCGGGAGTGAGCACCAGCTCTTTGGAGTTGAGGCGAATCGTTTCTACGATCAAGCCGAACAACACGACTACACCCACACCCAAAAGCACCCATCTCATCACGTCGTCCGTGAGATATTGCGCCGGTTCGGTTTTTGTAAACAAGCCCTCGATTTTGTCCTTAAAAATCCAAATAACCGCGGTTAAGCCGCCCAGTATCGCGCCAAGAAAAACGGTGCGCAGATACACCCAAGCGGAAAACTTGCCTTTTGCCACCACTCTTTCGATTTTCGAATACTTTTTTTCAAGTGTTTTCATACTTCACCTTCTTATTTGGTGCATTTGGGAAATTTTGCTATTCTCGTGAGCGTACATCCGAAAGGAACGTACGTTCTTTCAAGACTTTCTTCCGAAAACACGCATTTTTTCGGGAATTGCTCGAAGCCGTCTGTGTCGTACTCCCAGTTAGACACGTTTTTGGAGCGGATTTTAAGCTCGAACGGCGGTTGTTCCTGTCTGAACGGCACGTTTGAGATTTCGTTGACGACAACACGCTCTTCCTCAAAAAGCTTTTTGCTCGATTTCTTCGAAAGAACGGGAGCTATATTCCACTTTTTCGTACATTTTACCACAAGCGTGCGACGATCGCTTACGTCTTGCTTGATTTCGCACGGAAGTTTGAGCGACATCAAAAGATTGCCCTTGAACAAACTGCGCGAGCCGTCCGCGTTTTCCTCGACGGTGAGCGGAATGTTCATTTTGAGCATAAACGTGCTGCCTGCTTTTAGGATGCACTTGACGGAGATTTCCCTCGTTCCGCTCGCGACGATTTGTCCGCCCGATATGAGCTGCATAAACGTGTTTTTCGGCACGCGGAAATTGATTTTGACTTCGGGTTCGCCGTCCGCTTGTTCCACTTTGAACACGACGGCGTTTCTAAACGGATATCCCGTGCGCTCAGATACAGTGAGATTGCAACCGCCCACGCAAATATCCATCGTGCAAGGCGTGTACGTAAGGAAATTCAACTCGTCGTCTTTGACCATGCACGCCGTTTGCATATAGAGCGGATACGCACTCAAAAGCGCAATCGCGCCCCTCGACGCCTTTTTCGTATAGAAAGTGTTGTCGCCCTCCGAATAAGGCATTTTTCTTGCTTGCGAGGCTTCCGTCTGATTGATATAAACGGTGTCCTGCACCGCCGAACAGTCCTCGAAACTCGCCCCTGCGACAAGATTGAACACTATACGTTCGATGCTGTCCACAAGCGAATAATCCTTCGTTTCCTTGACGACTTCCACGAGGGATTCCAAAAGCTCGACGCCTGCCTCTACGTCCACCGCGCCCACGCCTTTTACGCCTGCGATTTTGGGTGCGCACGAAAATGCGCCCAGCGGCGTTCCGTGATATTTTTCAAGCGCGTTTACAAGTTTGAGCGACAGGTTTTTGAGGTTGTCGTCGCCTATAAATCTTCCGTATGTGGCAGGATATTTCACCGCTTTTGCAAGGTTGACGCCGCTTGTTTCAACCGCCACTCTGTGCTTCTTTTTATGCCACTGTTTGTCTATGTCATCGGGAGTGAGCACTCTGCGCTTTTTGTCCTCGCTTTGCACCGATTCGAAACTTAAAACTTGCTTTTGAATATGTTTAAGTGCCGTTTGCGATATATAGCGATGATAGGGTTTCTTGTAAACGAAATGCGTTGCAAGCTTGAACCAGTCGTTTGAACTGTCGCGCAATTTTTCTCCGAGGTCTTGCAACCATTCGAGGTCGGTTTCTCTGTACACCGCCTCTATCGCGCCGATTTCTTCAAGCAATCTCGCGCGCGAATCGAACCAACAAGAACTTATCGAATAGGTGTTGAATTGACTCTTGAAAAACTTTTTCAAAAACGGCAAAACTCTCTCGTTGCCCGTTGCTTCGTAGTAGGTGAGCAGCGTTTTGACAGCTTCGATTTTCGGCGTAAGGGACAAGGTATTTTTTGGTCCGAAATCTCCGCCCTCGTTTGCGCTCGAAAAGATGGGAGCCATATAACTCGCAACCTTTTCTTTGAGCGTTTTGTCGTCAAGAGCGCAAGAGAGCAAAATCAAACCGCGGACGTAGCGCGGCAGGCTTTCGCCGCCGTTCCATTCTCCGTCCTTCACAAGCCCCGAAAGCGAGCCGATACGCTTTTGCAAATTGCTTGCCAGCAACATCTCATCAAGCAACCAGCCTTGCGGTTTTATCGCGCCGAGAGGCAGTTTTTTGAGGTTTTTATCCACGGATTTTGCCAAAATTTCTCCTTGACGTATGGCTATGCCATACACCTTGCTTATTATTATAAATTAGCACATAAATTTGACAAATGCAAGTGAAAGAATTATCATAAGCCCAAAGGAGAGTCAAAAATGAAATACGTTCTCGTACTCTGCGACGGCATGGCGGATTATCCCGTGAAATCATTAAACGGAAAAACGCCTCTCGAAGCGGCAAAAACTCCCAATATGGATGCCTTGGCGCAAACGGCTCAAATAGGACTTGTCAAAACCGTTCCCGACGGTTTCAAACCGGGCAGCGATGTTGCAAATCTCGGCGTGCTGGGCTTTGACGCACGCACTTGCTACACGGGCAGAAGTCCCTTGGAAGCCCTTTCAATCGGCATTGACCTCAAAGCCGACGACCTTGCCATGCGCGCAAACCTCGTCACACTCTCGGACGACGAGCCGTTCGAGGACAAAATCATGCTGGATTACAGTTCGGGCGAGATAGACGCGGACGAAGCGCGCGAGCTTATGGACTGCGTAAAGGACAATTTCAACTGCGACAAATTCCGTTTCTACACGGGCACGAGTTATCGCAACTGCCTTGTGGTGTCCCGCGCAAAGCCCGAAGAGGACTTGACTCCTCCCCACGATATAAGCGGTCTTCGCATAGGCGAGTATCTGCCAAAAGGTACGCTCGGCAAAGATTTGACGTCCTTCGTTGTCAATTCGTACGAAATTCTGAAAGACCATCCCGTCAACGTTCGCCGCACAGAGCGCGGAGAAAACCCGGCAAACGCCGTTTGGTTTTGGGGAGAAGGCACAAAACCCTCGATCCCGAATTTTGAGGAAAAATACGGCAAAAAAGGCGCAATGATAAGCGCGGTCGATTTGCTCAAAGGCATTGCGATAGGCAGCGGCATGAACTCTATTGACGTAGAGGGCGCAAACGGCACGCTCACCACCAACTTCGACGGAAAGGCGCAAGCGGCGATAGACGCTCTTGAAAACGGAGAAGATTTTTGTTTTGTACATATCGAAGCCACCGACGAATGCGGTCATCAAGGGGACGCGCAAGGCAAGATAAAAGCAATCGAACTTATCGATGAAAAAATCATCTCTCCCATCGTTTCGCACTTTGCCGAAAAGGGCGACGATTTCGCGATGTTGATAATGCCCGACCACTACACCCCGATTGCGTTGCGCACTCATTCGAGCGAGCCTGTCCCGTTTATGCTTTTCTCAACGAAAACCGCTCTTGCGTACGACTCGCTTTGCGGTGAAAATCAAAGCATCGAAACACGTGTTTACAGCGAAAAATCCGCCGCGGAAAGCGGTGTGTATTTCGACAAACCGTGGGAGCTTATCGACAAGTTTTTTGCGATAAAATAAGCACTTTGAGATTGCGATAAAAGCAACTTAAAATATCGAAAAAACACACAAAACCGACTTTATCAGTCGGTTTTGCTTTTATAAAACGTCGATTTTGCAAAAATATTCGTTTGTATTATTCTTTATTTATTGTTATAATCGTGCTCGGTTACGCTGTCGGCAATCGACTTCTTTTTCTTCTTGCCGTCAACGAATTTGTGTATCTCTACTTTAAATTTCTTGCCGACCGCTTTGCGTACTTGCTTCATTACAAACTTCGTTATTTTTAGCACTAGTTGCATAAGCGCGACAAAGAACGTTACGCCGAACACAATCCACTTTACAAGGCTTGTTTCGCCCGTTGCGATACCTGCCATTGACACTGCGGATATCGCAAGGAAAAACACGTTGACAAACGCTTTGAATATACCGAGAACTTTCTTGTAATTCTTCACGTTGGTTTTCAGTTTTTTCTTGTCCTTGAACGTTAGAACGACAAGCACTACAAACGTTATCACCAGCACCGCCAGCATGGGAATGAGTATGTACGTATAAATCGAATCCACCCATTTTTTTGCCACAAAAATGCATGTAGACGCTATCGCATACAGCGTTGAAACAATCGTCCAGACGACGTTCAGTTTCTGCACAACGGACATTCCCTTGTCCTTTTCTTCTTGTTCGACAAATGCCTGTGCTTTTTCAACGTCTTCTTGCGAGTACTTTTCGTCAATCGGCGCAACTTCTTGCGCTTTCGGCACAAACATAGCTTTCTTCTCTTTTGCCATAAACTTCCTCTTGAAAACAATATTTTATCTTTTCATGCCAAACGTTTGGCGTAAAAATGTTCATGCGCGTGCGTTGAGTAGTAATTCAACGCACGCGCATGTTTTTTTGTGCCGAATTAAACTTCTTTGTTGACGACCCTCTTCAAAAAGTCGTCGCAAAGACGGATGTTTTCGATTGCCGCGCCCTTGTTCCAGTTGAGCGGATAGCAATGGTTGTCAAAGAACTTGGTGCTGTGATGTTCCTCGACGTGTACGCCGAGATCTTGAAGTTTTTTGACGAGTTTTTGTCCTTGTCCTTTGCAGAACATATCCTTCTCCGCATAGGTGATGAAACTTATCGGGAATTGCTCGTTGACGTATCCGAACGGAGCAAGCACGTCTACGTATTGATACTTGTCAAGCTCTTTTACGTGAATACCGCTGAAATCGAACAGCACTTTATCCGTAAGATTGAAGGGCATTTTTTGTCCGAGAGCTTCGCCGATGTCGTAGATGCCGCAATCGAGCATTGCCGTACGGAATTTGAGGTTGGTCGACACCCCGAATCTCGCTTGCAAATCCTTGTTTGTGGCAACGCAAGCGAGCATTGCGGAATAATAACCGCCTGCCGAGTCGCCCGAAACGCACATATTGTCAAGGTCGAGATTGTACTTTTGCGCATTTTCGCCAACCCAGTTGAGCGCGTTTACGAGATGTTGCAATCCCTTCGGGAAGAGGTATTCCGGCCCCAGACCGTAGTTGACGTTGACAACAAAGAAACCTTTGTTTGCCGCCCATTTTGCAAGGCCTCTGCGGTAGTGCTTGTCGCCTGCCACAAATCCGCCGCCATGGATGTAGAAGAACACGGGATATTTTTCGTTTCCGTCTTTTTTGACGAAATAAGTGTCGAGCTTTTCGGCATCGTCTTTTCCGTAGGCGATATCGGTTTGCACTTCAAATTTTACGTCTTTAAAGCGGAGCATTTTCTTGTTGTTTTGAGCACCGTCGAACAATTTGTCGATTGCCAAGAACAAAAATTGCGCAAATGTCATAATGTACACCCCTTAAGAATGATATTTGTTATAAAGCTATTTTAGCACATATCCTACACATGTGCAATAAGCAAACTCGACTTATTTCACGAAAAATCCGGCAAATCCGCACAAAAAATCTTTTGTTGACATACTTTGCAAATTATGTTATAAACTCTATGAAAACTTATGTGGACTTTTCCGGGCCCAAGCCACCTTTTCGCCACACAACGCTATGCGCTGTGTTTTTTTATGGCAAAAAACACTCGAGGTATTATGAAAAAGCTGAAACTTCCGAGCGAAGTCGTCTATCTTGCGGCAATAGTGCTGCTTGCGTTTTCCGTCGCCATGCTCACGAGCGTGGATTTCGGCATATCGATGATAGTTGCGCCCGCATACATTTTGAGTCTGGTCGTACCAATCACTTTCGGTCAGGCGGAATATGTGATTCAAGCGATACTCTTCGTGATATTCTGCATCGTGATGAAAAAATTTCGCATCTCCTACTTGTCGTCTTTTATAACCTGTCTGCTGTACGGCGCAGTGCTCGATCTTTTCAGACTTATCCCGATTTTCAACCCTGCCGTTACACCGCCGGGAAGCATGGATCTTTGGGTAAGAATCGTGATGTTTATCCTCGGCGTGCCGATGTCGGCGTTTTCTATCGCCTTGTTTTCAAAGACGTACCTGTATCCCGAAGTGTATGATTTATTCTTTATGGGCATCAGCAAAAAATACTGCATAAAAACCGCGGTTTTCAAAACTTGTTTCGACGCTTTTATGCTCGTTCTCGGCACGACGATGACGCTTGCGTTTTTCAAAAAATTCGTAGGAATCAACTGGGGCACGCTCGTTATGACGGTGTGCAACGGAACTTTGATAAGTCTGTTTTCAAAGCTGCTCGACAAGTGTATAGACGTTAAACCAATATTCAAACGCTTTGCGTCGCATTTCGCTCTCGACGAGCCTATACCGACAAGAATCAAACATTCTGCTTATGTTCGAGAAATATGATTCGCCGCCATCGGTTTGTTTGAATGAAAAAATCGCTCGTTCGAGCGATTTTTTTTAAGCCTATTTCGGACAATCGATGTTTCGGTGCATACAAAGATATAACACGAACAAAGCGCCTCATCGGCAGCCACGACTTTCTATGCGCAACTGCGCGAATAAATCTTAACTGCCCGACTCTGTTTAGCGATTTAGAGTTCGATTGCGTTGAATTCTTTTATGTTTTTCAAAACGAGGTCAAAATAGCGGTTTGCGATGTCAACGTCTTTTTGATTGCCTCTGATTGCGGTTGAGAGCGTAACTCTGCCCAGAAGCGTCGTCACGGACATGAGGAAGAACGGCTTGTACTTCACTGCGCCGGAGATAAATCCGTCCACGAGTTTCATGCCGTCAAAGGTGAGTTTTTGGTCGTTCAAAAGCCCCATATTGCTCACTGCGATGAGCGGATTGGTATAGCCCGCCTTGATTGCAAATTCCGCTATGTCTTGCGGGAAAATCGTGTAGGCAAGTTTCAAAAGCGGCAAGGAATAAAGTCCCATAAACTTGTCGCGTTTAAATCCCTTCGTCGAGCGAATGACGTTGACGATTGTGTCTTGTATGCTTTCGCCCTTGCTCATCGTGCGCACCGCCATCCACGCCGTGTGATTGGTAAGTCCGCCTTGCAAACCGCCCTCGACGATATGCTTTCTCAAATCGATCGCGCAAGAAACGGTGAGGCTGTCGGTGTCTTTAAGGCCGCACATCTCGTACAGCGAACGGAACACCGCCGCCATAATCGCGTCGTTGACGGTGATTCCCATCTTTTTTGCGAGTGCGCGGAGTTTGTCGAAATCTTCTTCGTTTATAACTCTTTTGATGATTTTGTTGGTGTCCTCGGGCACGCTTTCGCTCCAAGGAAACGCAACTTTGTCTTCGGTTTTGGAGATGTTTTTGTAGAGGTTTTTTGCGTGTTTCAAGTCCTCGCCTTCGAGCTTGGAATACACTTGGTCGTAACTTCTGGAACCGCTCTTCATATGAAGCGCGGAATAGTTGCCGGCTTTAAGATTCGTATAGTTTTCACAAAGCGTCGCAAGGAAGTATTTGAGGTCGCCGCCGTCCATGCACATATGGTTGTTGCGCAACGCAAGAACGGAGTGCTTGTCGTCCTCGAACACTGCGATTTTGATTTGCACGTTGTTGTCGTAAGGAATAACGCCCAAAAGCCACTCGTCCGCAACCTTGTCCGCGTCCTCGACTTTTTCATAGGAAACGATATCGTCTATCGTGTAGTTTTCTTCCTTCCAATACGGCTCTATGACGGTGGTGTTGAAACTCGAATGAAGCACCGGGGCTTTTTCAACCATAAAAAGCACGACGTTCTTCAAAACTTCCATATCGAAGCTACCCTCGTAGGTGAGCTTTGCATGCACCATTCTGTCGTAATAGTTGCGGAACAAAAACTGCATTCTATCCCACATTTCAGCCTTCAATGTCGTTGCCATAAATCTCTCCTATCTGTCAAAACAGACACTTTATCAATGCAAAACGATATATTAATCGTCCCATTCAGTCCAATACTTTTGGTCTTCTTTCTCGTTTTTGTCTTCGAGTTCGGCTCTTTCTTTCTTGTTTTTCGCCTTTGCTTTCTTGATGACGAACACGATGAGTTCGACAAGCGCACACACGACTCCGAGGAGGCACAACAACCAACCCGGATGCCATACGCCGTTGACGGTGAGTCCCAAAATCACGTAAAGCATGACGCCGAAAATCTCAACGAAAACGGGCAGTTCGAACCACTTGATTTTGCTGTTCGTTCCAAACGCGATTGCCGTATCAACGCCCAAAAGCACAACGGGCATTGCGAGGAAACTCATCCATGCGCCTTCGATTTTGAACACGAGACGGAGGAGCAAAAACACGAACACGGTAAGCAAAACTTCGCAGATAGCAACGAATATTCTGACGGGAACGTATTTCTTTTTCTTTGCGAATTTGACCGCTCCGTATGAAAGCAACACGCTTACGCCCGCAAACACACCGCCCACCATAATGAGCCATGCCGGGTGCCAAATCTTCGCAACGCCGCCTACGATGAGATACACGATTGTGAGCAATGCCACGATTGCCGCCGCACAAATGCTTGCGGCACTGATTTTGCGTTTGACTTCACCGCTCTTTATTTGTCTTTTTTCAAACTGTTCGAGAGTTTGATCGATATCGCCGAGTTCGGAAATCGCCATATCGTAAATGAGATTGTCGTCGCTCACGCCTTTGATACGCAACTCCTGCTCTCTGTCAAGAAGTTGACGAAGCAACGCTTTGCGGTATTCCATCGCCGCTTGCGTGGGTGCGATTTTTCTGAAATGCTCTTCCAGATACTTCTTGAATCTTTCTTTCATAACGTACTCTCCCTTGCGCGATTGCGCTTGATGTTTACACGAAATATACGCGCGTATCGGCGTTTGGTTACATTGTATCACAATTTTTTTTGCTTGCATACGGTATATGGAAAATCATTCTTTGTCACGCAACGAAATAAACTCGCAAAAAACTCTTTCCGCATGCGTTTTACATAACAAACAAGGAGGAATGCTTATGCTTTTCAATTTTTTCAATCCGTGCTGTCAAAACACGCCTATGCGCTACTGCAATCAACCGTCGATTGAATATGTCAGAGGTCCGATGGGGCCGGTGGGAGCGACGGGCCCCAGAGGGCCTATGGGTCCGCAAGGCGCACAAGGTCCGCAAGGCGCAACGGGCGCGACAGGAGCTACAGGTCCCGTCGGTGCAACGGGAGCAACGGGTGCAACCGGGCCGCAAGGGCCTCAAGGCATCCAAGGCATCCAAGGCGAAACCGGTGCGACGGGCGCAACCGGACCGCAAGGTCCTGCCGGACCTCAAGGTCCTGCCGGGCCTCAAGGCGCGCAAGGAATACAGGGTGAAACGGGTGCGACCGGTCCTCAAGGTCCCGTCGGTCCGCAAGGTCCGCAAGGAGAGCCGGGCACAAGCGCATTGCAAGACGCATTGTATGCCTACGGCGGTACGCAAACGGTTGCGACGGGCGCGATAATTCCGCTTGCCAACTCAACATCCACGCCTACGACCACAATGACTTTGACGGACAACGCAATCGTTTTGCCGGCAGGCACTTATCTCGTAACCTACGGGGCAACCGGCACGCGAACGACGGACGGAAATCTGTCGGCGCAATTGTATTCAAACGGCTCGGCACTCGCAAACGAAATCGTCAGTGACAACGCCACCTCCGCAAACTCGGCAAATCTGTCCAAAACCATTCTTTACACCGCCGCCGCAGACGGAACGACTCTTTCTTTGTACAACACGTCGGGTGAAAGCGTAAATCTCACGGGAGCAAACATCACTGCTGTCAGAATTCTATAATAGCCGGCGTTTATCAACCAAAAACGCACACTTAAAGTGTGCGTTTTTGCATTTTTATCGTATTTTTATTTGCATTTACATCATTCGATACCGTCGAAAAAGTCTATGAGTTTTGCAAGTTTTTGCTCGGCGGTAAGTTTGTTGACTTCAAATATCATTGAGGGCGGAATGGTGGTTGTAAGCACCACGCTTCCGCTGTTTTTGGCAACCGCGTTCATAAGACTTTCGTTTTTGAAGATGTCGGCGTCATAGAAATTTACACCCGCTCCGTTGCGGTTGATGACGATTCTCGACACGTCATAATTGGACGCGAGATTTTTCAAAAGCGCGATATTGATAAGATTTTCAAGCGGCAAATCCACTTCGCCGTACACCTCGCCGAGTTCCTTGACGAGCGAATCTCTTGCGCTCTTTGACGCAACCTTTGATATTTGCTTGTACACCCTCAACTTGTCGCGACCGGATATATAGCTGTCGCTGATGAACGCCGCCGCGTCCACTTTCATTTCCACGTCGCGTTCGGGCTTCTTGACGACGCCCGTCTTTATCTCTTGCACCGCTTCGTCAAGCAATTCCAGATACATCTCGTAACCGACTTTTTCGATATGCCCGCTTTGCTCCGCGCCCAAAATGTTACCCGCGCCTCTTATGGACAAGTCGGCAAGCGCAACTCTGAATCCGCTGCCTATCTCGGTGTTTTCAAGCAGCGAATCCAACCTCTTTTGCGCGTTTTCGGTGATAGTACCGTTTTCGGGAACGGTGAAATATGCGTGTGCCAAAACGCCCCGTCTGCCCACTCTTCCCCTCAACTGGTAGAGCTGCGAAAGTCCGAAGCGACCGCTGTCTATGACGATGAGCGTGTTTGCGTCGGGAAGGTCTATTCCGTTTTCGATAATCGTGGTTGACACAAGCACGTCGAATTCTTTGTCGTAAAACGCGCTTATGCGTTGTTCGAGTTGACCGGGAGCCATTTGTCCGTGAGCGGTGATAACCCTTGCGCCCTCGCACATTTGACGGATTCTGCTTGCAAATGCGTCGAGCGCGTCTATATCGTTGAGAAGCACGAGCGTTTGTCCGCCCCTTGCAAGTTCTCTTGTGATTGCGTCCTTGCAAAGCGCGTCGCTGTAACCCACCACGTACGTTTGAATCGGTAGCCTGCCTCTCGGTGCGGTTTCCAGCATGGATATATCTCTGACTCCCGTGAGCGACATATTCAGCGTGCGAGGAATAGGCGTTGCCGAGAGCGTAAGCACGTTGACAAGCGGATATTTTTCTTTCAGTTTCTCTTTGTGTTCGACGCCGAAACGTTGTTCCTCGTCAAGCACAAGCAAGCCTAAATCGTGAAATTCGACGTCTTTTGCAAGCACTTTGTGCGTTGCGATAACCATGTGCGTGGTGCCGTCTTTTAGTTCTTTGAGAAGTTGTTCGTTTTCCTTTGACGATTGAAGTCTTGTGAGCAATCCGCATTTTATGCCGAAAGGTTCGAGGCGTTTGACAAGATTTTCATAATGCTGTCTTGCAAGTATCGTAGTCGGCGCAAGCAACACCGCCTGTTTCGAGTCGAGAACGGTTTTGAACATCGCTCTGAACGCAACTTCCGTCTTGCCAAAGCCCACGTCGCCAACAAGCAACCTGTCCATAATTCGTCCGCTTTCCATATCGTTTTTGATATCGGCAATCGCTTTGAGCTGGTCGGGAGTTTCCTCGTATTCGAAATTGTCCTCGAATTCCTTTTGCCACACGGTGTCGGGACTGTATTTAAATCCGCGTTGCTTTTCGCGCTTTGCGTATAGTTCGACGAGGTTGATTGCAAGTTTGCGCACGGATTTGCGCACCTTTTCCTTTTCTCTCTCGAACTCTTTGCCGCCGAGCTTGTTGAGTTTGGGGTGCTCCTCTCCGACAAACTTTTGCAGATTGTTCATCTGGTCGGTTGCAACGTAAAGCGTATCGCCGTCGCGATATTTAAGGACGATGTATTCTTTTTCGAAATCGCCCGTTTTGAGAATGGTCGTCCCTTCGCAAATGCCCACGCCGTGAATTTTGTGCACGACGTAATCGCCGGGCTTGGGCGAAAGAGCTTGCTCGGTTGCCTTGACGGCAATCTCGCTCGTGCGGCGTTTGCCTATGCACTCGCTCGTGCCGATAAGACAGGCTTTGACCGCCGGATATATAAAACCTGTTTCCACTTGAAGCGGAGTTGCCAAAACGCTGCCTTCGTCGTTGCCGTCCTCGCTGTAAGTTGCGTATATCTCGTATTCTCTGAGGCTCTCGACGATGTTTTTCGCCTGTTCTCTGCCGCCGCACGCCATAACTACCTTCGTGCCGTTGAGGATAAAGTTTTTCAGATCCTGAACGATGGTGTTGGGATCGAGATAATATTTCGTTACGGGACGAGTTTTAGGCTCGATGATATATTTCGGCTCAAAAAGCCTATTGTCGAGAGAAAGCGAGGCAAATCCCATTTTTCTCAAAAAGATGAGTTGGCGTTTGACCTCGTGCGCGGTTATGCACACATCTTTATGCTCGGGCAAAATCTCTGCGCCTTCGCACAACGTTTTTATGCGCCCGGCAAACTCTTTTTCGAGAATTTGAAGCTTGTCGGCAACAACTCTCGGCTCGTCGAAAATCACAAGCGTCGGCTTGTCGTCGTCAAAAAAGTCGAAAAGACTTTGCGTGCAACTCTTCAAAAAGGGCAACGCCCAAACGCTCGACGCGTCGCATGCGCCCACGCTCAACAATTCTTTTGCTTGCTGCGCGTTTTTGTTTTCGGGATGCAAAGAGAGCTTTTCCCTTGCAAATTCATAGCCCTTTTCGTCAAGCAATATATCGCTTGCAGGCGCAAAATTTACGCTTTGCACCTCGTTGGATGCAAGCATGCTTTCAACGTCTATAACCTTGATGTTTTCAACAAGCTCGTCAAAGAAATTAATTCTGTACGCAACGCCCGAAATATCGCAAACGTCCACGATATCGCCTCTGACGGCAAAATCGCCGGCGTCTTGCACCATCGCCTGACGTTTGTACCCGGCAAGCGCAAGTTTGTCGGCAAGAACTTGCGGAGAAATCACGTCTTCTTTTTTTACGCAAACGGTGTATTTTTCGACAAGCTCTCTTTTGGGGAAAAGCTGCAACAAACTGTCCGCCGCAGTAACCACGACGTCAACCTCGCCGCACGCAATATCTTTAAGCGCACAAATACGCTCGCGCATACCCTGCGCCGAAAAGCCTTTTCTTGCAATCAACACGTCGTCGCGATAGGGCAAATAATCGACTTTTACCCCCCAGCTTTCAATTTTTCTCGCAAGACTTTTCGCGCCCAGTGCGTCGGACGCAACGATGAGTTTTCTCACGGGAAGTTGGGACATAATATGGATTTTCGCACCCTCGCAAACTCGCAAAACGCAAACTGCCGACAGTTTGTCGTCGGCAAGTTTTTTTGCGCCTATACCTTGCAAAGAAGCAAGTTTTTCGCCCATATTTTGAAGTTGAAAAATCTTCGGTGTTTCCATTTTCAATATATAAAATCGTAAATTGTCAAATCACTTTTTTCTGTTTACACACTCTTGTATGCGTTGAATATCGTCGCCCTCGATTATCATTTCAAACGCTTCGACGGCAGTGTCGATTGACTGCTGCAAAACCTGCTTGTTTGCAAAATCGACCTTTGACAGTACAAAATCGATAAGTTCAACCTCGTGATTGGCAAGTTCATCGGTTTTTGTACCGATGCGCACGCGCGCAAATTGCTCGGTGTTAAGTTCCTTGACAATATTACGCATGCCGTTGTGAGTGCCTGCGCTTCCTTCCTCGCGTATGCGCAATTTTCCGATAGGCAAATCTATATCGTCATAGCAAACGACAAGCTCCCTTGCCGCGTCCACGTCGTAGGCGCGCACCAGCTTTTTGACCGCTTCGCCCGAAAGATTCATATACGTTTGCGGTTTTGCAATCACAAATTCCACGCCCTTGTAGACCGCCTTGCAAGTGAGTGCGTCGCACTCGGATTTGGCAATCTTCACTTTGCACTTTTTTGCCAAAGCGTCCACCGCCATAAAGCCGACGTTGTGATATGTGTTTTTGTACTTCATGCCGGGGTTGCCCAGTCCTACGATGAGTATCATATTGTCCTCTTAAACATCGATATTCTTGATGCTTTTATTGCGATTTTTATGTGCTTTTATGCGATTTTTTGCACGTTTTTACGTGTTTTTTTGCGTGTTTTTTGCGTGCTTTTCGACGACTTTTCGACGACTTTTCACCGCTCGAATTGTCCTGTGCAATCGATGTCTTGCATATTGGCGCACACGGTTTCGTTTGCCGATTGTCAATCTTGTTTGGGTTTGGTGTCTTGTCGCACTCGTCCGATTGTAAACGAGCCGTCCTCGACGTCACGCGTAACCGTCGTGCCTGCCGCGATAAACGCATGATCGCCCACAACTAGCGGAGCGACAAGATTGGTGTTCGCACCCAAAAAGCACTCCGCGCCAACGGTGGTTTTGTGTTTTTGATGCCCGTCGTAATTGCAAAATACCGTTCCGCAACCGACGTTCGTGCGCTCGCCCACGTCCGCATCGCCGACGTAGCTCAAATGCGCGCATTTGACTCCTTCTCGAAGCCTCGAAGCCTTGACCTCGACAAAGTCGCCCACTCGGCAGTCTTCGTCCACAACCGCATGCCGAAGCCTTGCAAACGGTCCGACATTCGCGCGCGTGCGCACGTGCGAGCATATGACGTGCGAACAGCTTACGTCCGCGCCGTCTATCACGCTGTCGCGGATATACGATGCAAAAACGGTGCTTCCGTTCAATATCGTACTTTCACCCTCGATTGTGCAAAACGGCTTGATAATTACGCCGCTTTCGACGTTTACGGTGTCGTCTACAAACGTTGTCGCCTTGTCGATTATTTGCACTCCGCGATTCAAAAGCCCGTCCAAAATCTCGTCTTTGAGAAAATTATACACTATATTATAGCTTTTTGCATCACCAATCTTCAAAAAAGCGTCCTGCTTGCAAAAAACGCCATCGTCAACGCCTTTGCCTATGCATATTTTGGCAAGAGAATCCTTTGCGCCAAGGCGGATGAGCGAAATGTTTTTCTGCTTCATTTGCCTGACGAGCATTTCGATATCCTTCTTTTTGACAAGCGGCATGTCAAGCGTCAACACGACGTTTACGCAGCCGTCAAGCAATGCGTTCTCCTCCTTGTACGCCTCCGTTTTTGCGATACGGCACTTTTTTGCCGAGAAATCCGCAAATTCGCGCAAAACGTAATCCTCCGCACGCCGCCCCAACAATTCTTTTTCGCCGTTTTCGGTTTTTATAAAAACAATATTATATTTATCCATACCATACTATATTCATTTTGCAAAAAAACTTTTCATACGGTGACATAATAATTTGCAAACGGCAAAAATCGAGGCGTATATTGTGCGTGTTCGGGCAGGCAAATCTTCGCGGTGGCAAAATAAAACTTCGGAGAGAACCTATGGATAACAAAACCAAAAAGATTGTATTTGTCATTGTTGCTTCAATCATTTCGCTTATATCGACCGTTGTCGGAATTGTGTTCGGCGTGCCGCAGGACGCAATCAAGGACGCGGTTGACATCGACACGGGCATTGTCGAAACGCTGTAATCTTCATCGCGCGTTTTCTCCTTCTTATCGCGCAAATATGAGCGTCGCCCCCAAAATGCCGAGGCGACGCAAAATCAAGATTGCAACGAAAATGCTCTTTTTAAAACCTATCCTGCAACACTCGCTCTCTAAATGACCGACCGGCGCCTGCCCGACAACAAATATGCGCGGACGAAACCGTCCGCGATAATTAGATAAATCAACTTAAAAATACTTCTGAGTAAAATCGTTTTGTGCAAACCTTACGATTATCTTTGAAAACAGCCGTATCGTTTACTTGTTTTTTCGCTTTTGCTTGAAAAAATCGGATAGGAGTTGCGAACAGGTTTCTTGCTCGTGACCGCCTTCGACGGTGACAAGGTGGTTGAAAAGCCCCGGTTCGAAAAGGTTGAGTTTTGAGCCGCACGCTCCCGTTTTGTCGTCGTATGCACCAAAGTAAAGCGCGCGGATTCGAGAATGAATCATCGCCCCCGCACACATCACACACGGCTCCAACGTGACATACACATCGCAATTTTCAAGCCACCAGTTGCCGACGGCTTTGGTCGCCTCGGACAGTGCCAAAATCTCGGCGTGACAGATTGCATTGTTTTCTCTCTCCTTGCGATTGCCGCTTGCGCCGACGACTTTGCCGTCCTTTACGACAACGCACCCGACGGGCACTTCGTCTTGCAAAGCGCACCCTTTTGCCAGCTCAATCGCCATATCCATAAATTGTTTGTCGTATGCCATAAATCACCTTTATCGTACGGCGTGTACCCTAAATTAGATTTGAAGTTGCACATTCCGAGTATAAGTACGCCTTGAATGAGTGAAGATTCTTCCTATACAAGAGTTGAACGACGTGTACTCTAATTGCACTTTCCCCTTTCCTCACGTGTTTGGACTTCGGCGTTTGCAGAGCAATCCGCCTCGTTCGCTTTGGCTACAACACATTCACTGGATGTGTTGCTTAA
>ENA-OYZM01000291-OYZM01000291.1-human-gut-metagenome-genome-assembly--contig:-NODE-291-length-16954-cov-7.428250_pt1 | contig 16954 bp, 10 predicted proteins | sample MGYA00243291_ERZ653477 | MGnify/ENA primary metagenome ERZ653477 (study PRJEB26926, sample SAMN06165024) | human gut metagenome | biome: ENVO:00009003; feature: ENVO:2100002; material: ENVO:00002003... | reverse complement strand
TCATGGTAGACAGAAAGCTCCTGAAGAATCCGAACGGCCTGATTTTGGGCACGCCCGGTTCCGGCAAGAGCTTCAGCGCCAAGCGTGAGATCGCAAACGTCTTTCTGGTGACGGACGACGATATCATCATCTGCGATCCGGAGGCGGAATACGGCCCACTGGTGGAGCACCTGCACGGGCAGGTTATTAAAATCTCGCCTACCTCTACGGACTATATCAATCCCATGGACTTGAACCTCAACTATTCGGACGATGAAAATCCACTGTCGCTGAAATCCGATTTCATTCTCAGCTTGTGTGAGCTAATTGTGGGCGGCAAGGACGGCCTTATGCCGGTAGAAAAGACCATCATCGACCGCTGTGTGCGGCTGGTCTATCGGAACTATCTCAATGACCCGCGCCCGGAGAACATGCCCATCCTCGGTGATCTCTATGAGGAGTTGCGGAAACAGGATGAGAAGGAAGCGCAATATATCGCAACGGCGCTGGAAATCTATGTCACTGGCTCCCTCAATGTTTTTAACCACCAGACCAATGTAGATATTCACAGCCGTGTGGTGGCGTATGACATTAAAGAATTGGGCAAGCAGCTCAAGAAAATCGGCATGTTGATCGTCCAGGATCAGGTATGGAACAGAGTGACGGTCAACCGCGAGGCGCACAAATCCACACGCTACTACATCGACGAGATGCACCTTTTGCTCAAAGAGGAGCAGACGGCAAGCTATACCATTGAGATTTGGAAGCGATTTCGCAAATGGGGCGGGATGCCGACTGGAGTCACCCAAAACGTCAAAGATCTGCTCTCTTCCAGAGAAGTGGAGAATATCTTCGAAAACTCGGATTATATCTATATGCTCAATCAGGCCAGCGGCGACCGGCAGATTCTTGCAAAGCAGCTCAATATCTCCCCGCACCAGCTCTCGTATGTCACCCACTCCGGTGAAGGCGAGGGCCTTTTGTTTTATGGGAATATCATTCTGCCCTTCGTAGACCGTTTTCCCAAGGACACGGAGCTGTACCGGGTACTCACGACAAAGCCGCAGGAAGTATCTTCCTGACCGCAGCAAGGAGGACAGACGAAACTTGGATAATAAACTGATGACCTTTGAAAACGCGGCCTTTGGCAAAATCCGAACGCTGACCATCGACGGTGAACCGTGGTTTGTGGCAGTCGATGTGTGCCGGGCGTTGGAGATTGGGAATCCCACCGATGCTATGCGTCGTCTGGATGCAGACGAGCGCACCCTCGTTTCAATCGAGGGTGCCAGCAACGGGCTTCCGGTAAACGCTGTGAACGAACCCGGCCTCTATACCTTGATTCTCGGTTCCCGCAAGCCGGAGGCAAAGGCGTTCAAGCGCTGGATCACCCACGAGGTCATTCCGGCGATCCGCAAGTACGGCGGGTATATGACGAAATCCCTGTTGGAGCAGGTGCTGGAGAATCCCAATCTAATCTATGAGTTTGCACGCCGGATGCTGGAAGAACAGCAGAAAAACGAGCGGCTGCGGCAGGAGCTTGACCGCGCCATGCCCAAGGCGGATTACTACGATGCGTTCATCCACCCGGAAAGCTGCACCAATATTCGCGCCACGGCAAAGGAATTGAAGGTGCCGGAAAAGATGTTCACCGCTTTTCTTATCCGCAAGCGCTACCTTTACCGCGCCCCTTCCGGCGGACTCATGCCCTATGCCAAAGCAGCGGATGACGGCCTGTTTTTCGTAAAAGATTACATCGCCGTCAACGGGCATCAGGGGGTGTACACGCTGGTGACGCCCAAGGGCAAGGCGCTGTTTCTTTCCATGCTGGGTGAGATCGCATAAAAGAATCCATTTCCATGAGAGTGAGGTGATGTTCTATGGCAAAACGTGCACCCAGGCTGCAATTTACCGAGGAGGAGCGTGCTTCCCCGGAGCTTGCACCTGCCATCCAGAAAGCAGACAAACAAATCAAGAAGCTGGAAAAGGCCGAAGCGAAGGTTCCGAAGAAAGAGGTTAAACAGCGTGTTGTGGATTCCGATGGGAAGATCACGACACGCCTTTCTTTTGAGGAAAAGAAGCCGCCCTCCAAGCTCAGCCACGCGGCGAAGGTTTCCGGTGACACGGTGCTGCACGGTGTTCACCGGAAAGTGCAGCAGAGCAATGACGGCGATAACGCCGGTGTGGATGCCGCCAATACGCTGACGGAAGATGTCGAGAGCGCCTATCAGGTGGGACGTGAGATTCATCACGCCCACGAGCTTCAGCCATACCGCAAGGCGCACCGGGCAGAGAAAAAGGCAGACAAGGCCAATGTGAAAGCGCTGAATCAGGAGTTTTCGCAGCAGAACGGCGGCTTTTCCTCCAATCCGTATTCCCGCTGGCAGCAGAAACGCGCGATCAAGCGGGAGTACGCCGCCACAAAAGCCGGGCGTGGCACAGCGAATACAGTCAAAGCGTCGGAAATTACGAAAAAAGCGGCAGAGAAAAGCGCAGAGGCCGGAAAGAAAGCCGGTGAGTTTGTTGCCAGGCACAAGAAAGGATTCCTTATTGTCGGCCTGATTGCAGCGGTTTTCCTGTTGTTCACCAACCTGTTTTCCTCCTGCTCTCTGATGCTCCAGGGCGCAAGCTCTTTCATTGCCGCTTCCACCTATCCGTCTCAGGATGAAGATATGCTGGCGGCAGAGGCACAGTATTGCGCTATGGAGGCAGAATTGCAGGCAAAGCTGGACAACTACGAAGCCGAGCACGATTACGACGAATACCATTATGAGCTGGACGACATTGAACACGATCCGTATGTCCTGATTTCCGCAATCACCGCGCTGATGGGCAGAGAGTGGACGATCTCGGAGGTCGGCGGGATTCTGGATATGCTGTTTGAAAAGCAGTATATCCTTACGGAGACCGTGGAAACGGAAACCAGATACCGCACGGAGACCAGAACCGGCAGCTACACCTATTATGACTACGAGTTGGAGGATTGGGTCACGGAGGAATACGAATACGATGTAGAGGTGCCGTACACCTATTATATCTGTACCGTGAAGCTGGAAAACTTCAACCTCAGTCATGTCCCGGTCTATATCATGTCGCAGGAGCAGCTTTCCCTCTATGCCATGTACATGGGTACGCTGGGCAACCGGCCAGACCTGTTCGGCAGCTCTTCCTATGTCGGCAGGTATTACGGCAGTGAGTATCCGAAGTATGAGATCCCGTCGGAAGCATTGGAGGACGAGCAGTTTGCCGCCATCATCAAGGAAGCGGAAAAGTATCTTGGTTTCCCATACGTCTGGGGCGGCAGCTCGCCGTCCACATCCTTTGACTGCTCCGGCTTCGTTTCATACGTCTATAACAACTGCGGCCTCGGCTGGAATTTTGGTCGTTTGGGCGCGGAAGGACTGCGGCAGACCTGCGCCTATGTTTCCCCGGCAAACGCAAAGCCCGGAGACCTGATCTTTTTCCAGGGAACGTATGACACCACCGGCGCGTCCCACGTCGGCATTTATGTGGGAAATAATACCATGCTGCACTGCGGCGACCCCATTCAGTACAGCGACATTACTTCATCTTACTGGCAGCAACATTTCTATCAATTTGGCCGTCTGCCATCACCATAAGGAGGAACTATGAACCCGAAAATCAGCAAACTCAAAGCGGAACGAGCGAAGAATGACGGGAAAATCGCCATGCTCCAGTCCCGCAACCGTGAGATCGACGAGGATATCATTAAGCTGGAAAATGAGGATATCGTCGGCCTTGCCCGTGCCACCGGCATGACGATGGAAGAGCTGGCGCAGTACCTCATGCATATCAAAAAGGGCGGTTCGCCGTTTTGCAGCACACAGAAGGAGGATATGGAAAATGCACCTGAAGAAAACTAAGAAAACCCCGCGTATGTTCCGCATGATTGCGCTGATGCTCAGCCTTGTGCTGGTGTTTTTCACCATGACCGGCATGGCGCTTGCGGAAGAAGGGACAGACGTGTCCGATGCCGCGCCTGACAGCACCCTTGAAATTGTGGAGACAGAATTGGAGGTAGAACCCGAACCCACAGAAGAACCTCCTGCCGAGACTCCCGGTGCAGAGGAAACGCCGGAACCCACGCCGGAGCCGGAAGAACCCTCTATCCCACCGGAAACCACGGACGCCCCTGCGCTGGAACCGGATTATGAGCTGGACGCGGAAATCCCGACTGGCTGGCACAATGCGCCGGTTACGATCACCGTTCGCCTGATTGATAAAAACAATACCGGCTGGGTCAAAATCGAGGCTGCGTTCAGTAATGAGGATGACGCTGAACGCTTTGATGTAACGGAAGAATGGAATGAATACGGATATTGGGAGCGCACGATGCCGGATAATGGCACCGTGTATTTCTTTGTCACCGATCCGCTGGGCGTCGAGCATGAGCTGTTTCTGGACGTGCACTGCATGGACTTTGAAGCACCCACGCTCCGTGCAGGTATCAACGGCACGCTCCTGCACGTGGAAGCCAACGATGCGCTTTCCGGCATTGCTGCGGTTTTTGTCAATGACGAGTTATACACAACCCTCGAAAATGGCGAGCTGAATGTCCGTATTGATAATCTGAGGGACGACGCCTATCTCTACATCGACGCGCTGGACAACGCTGGAAACTGGACAGACTACGTTGTACTTGCCAATCCATTTTATGAAGAAGAACCGGAGCCGACGCCAACCCCCACGCCGACGCCGGACACCGGCGATGATGAGCACGACGAGCATTGCCCCGCAGACTGCGACTGCCGCAAGAATAATACGTCTGGCAGCGGCTCGTCCGGTGGCGGCGGTAGCGGTGCATCTTCTGGAAGCGGCGGTATTAAAAGCGCAGGTTCGTCTGCACAGACTCCGGCATCTTCCGAGACTCCGACACCCACTACGGAACCCATCACGAAAGAAGACGGCACCGGCTTTACGCAGAACGGCAATTCCGTCACGCGCGATCTGCTTTACGACAAATACAGCAACAAGCAGTTTATTACCGTTGAGACCCGCAACGGCGAGACCTTCTATCTGGTGATCGACTACGATAAGCCGCTGGACGAGGACGGAGAGCGTTATGAGACCTATTTCCTGAATCTTGTGGATGAGGCCGACCTGCTGGCTTTGGTGGAGGGCGACAAGCAGACGCCGGTCTGCTCCTGCACGACGAAGTGCGAGGCCGGAGCCGTCAATACCTCCTGCGAGGTCTGCAAAACGAACATGACAGAGTGTACCGGCAAGGAGAAGGTCGTGGAAAAAGTACCGGACACCACGTCGGAGCCGGAGATTGAGCCGGAACCTGAAAAGAAATCCAGTGGGGGCGCTGTGGCGCTCCTGCTCCTGCTGCTTCTGGGCGGTGGCTTCGCGCTCTATTGGTTCAAATTCCGCAAGAAAAAGCCGGATGCCAAGGGGCCGGTCGATCTGGATGATTACGACTACGGTGAAGAGGACGACGGCGAGGAATACGAGACGGAGCCGGATGAAGGCGAGAGTGCAGATGCGGCGCAGGATGAAGAATAAGAGGTAATGATTATGGAAAAAGCGTACAAGTTGGTAATTTCGGAAAAGCCCTCTGTTGGAAAATCCATCGCCGCCGTTCTTGGTGCCAATGAGCGCAAGGACGGCTATTTTATGGGCAGCGGCTATATCGTGTCCTGGTGTTTTGGGCACCTGGCCGAACTGGCCGAAGCCGCTGCCTACGATGAAAAGTACGCCAAATGGCGCTACGACAATCTGCCCATCCTGCCGGAAAGCTGGCAGTATTCCGTTGCCAGAGACAAAGCCAAGCAGCTTGCCCTGCTCAACACGCTCATGCACCGGGAGAACGTGAGCGAGGTCGTCAATGCTTGCGATGCCGGGCGCGAGGGCGAATCCATCTTCCGCACGGTCTATCTGCTCAACAAATGCGACAAGCCCATGAAGCGCCTGTGGATCTCGTCTATGGAAGATACGGCGATCCGCAAGGGCTTCGAAACGCTCAAAGACGGCAGCGCATACGACAATCTCTATGCGTCGGCGCTCTGCCGCAGCAAGGCCGACTGGCTGGTAGGCATTAACTCCACGCGGCTTTTCTCCGTTCTCTATCACCGCACGCTGAATGTTGGGCGTGTGGTGTCTCCCACGCTGGCGCTGATCGTACAGCGGGAAGCGGAAATCGACGCTTTCAAGCCGGAGCCGTTCTATACGGTCACGCTGGGGCTTCCGGGGTTTGATGCTGGCAGCGAACGCATGAAGAATAAGCCGGAAGCCGAATCCTTGCAGAAAGCCTGCGGCAGTCAGATGGCAGTGGTAAAGGCGGTCGAGCGCAAGGACAAAGCTGAAAAGCCGCCTGCCCTTTACGACCTCACCACCTTGCAGCGCGACGCCAACCGGATTCTTGGCTTCACCGCCCAACAGACGCTGGACTACCTCCAGAGCCTTTATGAAAAGAAGCTCTGCACCTATCCTCGCACCGACAGCCGGTATCTGACCTCGGATATGGCAGACGGTTTGCCAGCGCTCGTAAGCAACGTGGCAGCGACGATGCCGAAGGTGGGCGGCATCACGATTCATGTGAACGCTGCGCAGGTCATCAACGATAAAAAGGTCTCCGATCACCATGCGGTCATTCCCACTGCCAATTTCAAAGAAGCTGCGCTCACCGGCCTGCCTGCCGGAGAGCGTGCTGTTCTGGAATTGGTCGCCCTGCGCTTGCTCTGTGCCGTCTCACAGCCCCATGAATACACGGAAACGGCGGTAACGCTGGAATGTGCCGGGCACAGCTTCAGCGCGAAAGGCCGCACAGTCATGAATCCCGGCTGGCGGGCGCTGATGGAAGCGCATTGCTCCGGCAAAGGTGAGAATGAAACTTCGGATGCGGCAAAGGCACTGCCGCCCGTGGACGAAGGACAGACCTTTACGGTTCATTCTGCTGCCGTCAAAGAGGGCAAGATGACACCGCCCAAACACTATACCGAGGATACGCTGCTTTCTGCAATGGAGGTCGCCGGTGCGAAAGAAATGCCCGAAGATGCCGAACGCAAAGGGCTTGGGACGCCTGCCACCCGCGCGGCCATTCTGGAAAAGCTGGTGGCCACCGGCTTTGTGGAGCGCAAAAAGAGCAAAAAGACGGTGAGCCTGATCCCGACTCACGCCGGTATCTCCCTGATTACCGTGCTGCCGGAACAGCTTCAATCGCCCCTGATGACCGCTGAGTGGGAACACCGGCTCAAGGAGATCGAGCGCGGCGAAGAATCCCCGGAAACCTTTATGCAGGGCATCCGCGGTATGGTCTGTGAGCTGGTCAAGACCTATAAAACGGTGCTGGGAGCCGATGTGCTGTTTCCGTCCGGAAGAGCGGTCGTCGGAAAATGCCCGCGCTGCGGCAGTGATGTTACAGAGAGCAAAAAGGGCTATTTCTGTGAGCGGAATGACTGCCATTTTGGCCTTTGGCGCGATAACCGTTTTCTTGCCGCGAAGAAAATCAATCTGACAAAGAAGATGGCAGAGACGCTGTTGAAAGACGGAAAAACCTATGCCAGCGGCATCTTCTCCGAGAAAACCGGCAAGACCTACGACGCTTATATCGTTCTGGAGGACGACGGCACAAAGACAGCTTACCGGCTGGAATTTGAAAGAGGGAAAGCGAATGGAAAACAGTATTCATAAAATGCGTGCGGCGCACCTGATCCTGTCAGCAATTCTTACCATGCAGGGCGAGAACGCTCCTGCTTTCAGCGCACATTGCAACACCATCGACAATCTGTGTGAAACGGTTATGTCCGTCTTTGAGAAGCTGGGATATCGGGATCGGACGGTTTTGGGGATGCGCCTGGGTTTCAATCCCCATAAAGGATTTGTGCCCACGAAAGTGTGCAAATATCTGGAGATTGCGACTGCCTTTGAAATGACCCTTGCTTCATCGGCCAGCCGCCTTTTTCACAGAATCTGCCGTCGGTTTGCCGCTTCCATGCTGGAGGCAGGGCGATGAGACTGGAACCTTCAGAGCGTGAGACCATTATCCTGTTTTCGGATGCGGACGATACCGCCAGCGTTTACACCTTCGATAAAAAGCTCAAAGCTCGGCTCAAGGAGCTGCATCGACGTCAGCCGGATAAAATCTATCCGGATAACAAGGGACGCTCCGGCTCTGCCTGCTTCATCGTACCGAAAAACTGCATCTCTATCCGGGAGCCGTACAGTGAAGCGCGCCGCCGCGCCGCCAGTGAGCGTGCCAAGCAGGCCGGGTACAAGCCTCCGGTCAGGGGCACCGTCCCCAAATCCGAATAAGCCTCATGCCCCTGCGAGGATTTCCACATCTCCGCAGGGGCTGATCACATGCAGGGATTGTAATCCCGGAAAGGAGCGTATATGGCAGAAAAGCAGTCTAACAAGGACAGGCTCAAAGAGATCACCGACAGCATTGAAAATGGTATTAAAGAGCTGTTTGAAAGCGAAAAGTACAAGAATTATCTTCGCACCATGAGCCGGTTCCACAAGTACAGCGTCAATAATACCATGCTCATCTATATGCAGAAGCCGGACGCCACCGTCGTTGCCGGTTTCAACAAGTGGCGCGATCAGTTTGGCCGCAATGTGCTCAAGGGCGAAAAAGGCATCAAGATCATTGCCCCGACACCGTACAAAAAGAAAATCGAGGAAGCAAAACTCGACCCGGACACCAAGCTCCCCATGCTGGATGCTGACGGCAAGGCCATCATGGAAGAAAAGGAAATTAAGATTCCGATGTACAAGCCGGTCACAGTTTTTGATGTGAGCCAGACGGAGGGCAAGCCTTTGCCGCAGCTTGCCGCCGATCTTACCGGCAGCGTGCAGAATTATGAGGTCTTCATGGAGGCGGTGAAGCGCAGTGCGCCGGTTCCGGTCTTTATGGAGAATATGACCGGCATGGACGGGTATTACGACGACGAGAATCGGCGCATTGCCGTCCGCACCGGCATGAGCGAGGTACAGACGGTATGCGCGGCGATCCATGAGATTGCACATTCCCTTCTGCACAGTCATTCCAAAGAGACCAATGAGCTGACACCCAGTTGGAAAGTAGTTATGGTCAGCGAAGGTGGCACAAAGCGCGATTTCAGCTCCGGCTTCAAAACCGAGGCAGAAGCGAAACATTTTGCCGAAGCGGAAAACTGGCGTTATCTGGACGAAAATCGGTTTGAATGGCGTTTGGAAGTTGAAGAAGACTTGAGTGCTGTAAAGACCGCAGCACTCTCCCGCAATACAGAGGAAGTGCAGGCAGAGAGCATTTCCTATGCCGTCTGTGCCTATTTCGGCATTGAGACCGGCGAGAACAGCTTCGGCTATATCGCCACCTGGTCAAAGGGCAAGGAGCTGCCGGAGCTGAAAGCCTCGCTGGAAACCATCAACCGCACGGCATCCGGTCTGATTACAGACATTGACCGGAATTACAAGATGCTGATGAAAGAGTGCGGTCTGGATAAGGAGCCTGAAAGCCTTGCTGCCGAGCCTGTGCAGGAGATCACGGTACAGGAGCCGGAGCCGGTCAGCGCACCGGATAACGGCTGCGTCCCTGACCCGGCAATTTCTGTGGAGACCATGAACGCATACGGCTACACCGATTCCAATATGCTGCCGCTGACAAAGGAGCGTGCGCTGGAACTCATGGAGCGCGATGTAACCGTGTACATGCTTCACACCGACAACACCGAGGCCATGGCGTTTGATGCAGAGGAAATCCGCAGCTTTGACGGCATCTTCGGCGTGGAGACTTCCGAATGGGAGACGGTCAAAGACCGCTTCGCGTCGCAGGACTATGAGAAAGCGTTCCTTGATAACCCTGCCGACAGCTTTGCCATCTATCAGCTTCGGGATAATGACGACACGGTGCAGCTCCACTATATGAACTCCGAGTATCTGGAGGAGAAAGGACTATCCATCCAAAAGGAGAACTACGCCGCCGTCTATGCAGGAGACCTCGACCGCAGGGGTGATACGCAGGATAAATTGAACGAGCTGTATGAGACCTTCAATATCCGCCGTCCGGAGGATTTTCGCGGCCACAGCCTATCCGTCAGCGACATCGTAGCGCTGAAGCAGAATGGCGTGGTATCCTGTCATTACGTCGATTCCTGGGGCTTCAAGGAGCTGCCGGGCTTTCTCAAGCCGGAAAACTATCTAAAAAACGCGGAGATGGCCATGGAGGATGATTACGGTATGATCGACGGTATCATCAACAATGGCCCGCGCAAAACAGTCGCGGAGCTGGAGGAACAGTCTAAGACCGGCACGCCCATTTCTCTGCTGGAACTGGCACAGGCCGTCCAGCGCGAAGACGCGGAAAAGCGCCGTGCCCAGCAGCCGGTGCGCAGAGAAAAATCCGGCGAAAAACCCTCCATCCTTGCGAAGCTGAAAACGCCGTCCGTAGCCGACACCAAATCTGTGAAGAGCGCCCCGAAACGGAGCGCGGAAAGGGAGCTGTGACATGAGCAACTTTACATTTGACGAGATCAACCTGATGTGCATCTACAATACCGGCACCCGCGCCGGTCTGATGCAGGCGCTGACCGACATGCGCGGACAGTTGGAACCCGATGAAGCCGAGCTGCTGGAGCTGACCGACAGTGCTCTTCGCAAGCTGGGCCGCATCACCGATGAGCAGTTTGCGGAGCTGGAGCTAGTGCCGGACTTTGACTGAACAGCAAATGCAGCGAGACGGTTCCATTCGGAGCCGTCTCGCTGTTGACATTATCGTTATTGCAGCAAACACGAAGGAAGATATAAGGCTTCAGGCAGCAAAATATCTGACGTTTTTTCCGCATCTTTCAAAACCCTCTTGCGTTCGTGCTTGACCGTTGCTATAATATACTTGCATAACTCCCACGGAGTTCCGCTGGTATGAAGATACAACTCCGTGGAAATACTACCTGTACGGAGGTGTTTGTATGGCAATCGTAAGCGATGAGCAGGTCATCAAGGTGCTGCGGCAGTATAATCCCTGGTGGCGCAATCCGCTGGCAATCAAAGAGGAAAACAAACCACAGAAAAGGCTTGCCTATTACGAAGCATTGAGAATGATTTCGCACAAAACGATTCGGCGGTTTGCCGTTTTATCCGGCGCAAGGCGTGTCGGCAAGACGACGATCATGTATCAGATGATGAACAGCCTGATCGACGAGGGCGTAAACCCCAAAAATATCCTGTATGTATCCTTCGACAATCCGATTGTAAAACTCGTCAATGTGGAGACAGTCCTTTCTATCTACGAATCCCTTTATCCCATAGAGGGAACAAGGTATATCTTCCTCGATGAAATTCAATATACGGAGCATTGGGAACTCTGGATGAAGGTCATCTACGACAGCCGGAAGGACATACGGCTTACAGCGACCGGCTCGGCCAGCCCGATATTGGAAAAAGGCTCGACCGACAGCGGGACGGGGCGATGGAGCATCCTGAAGATACCCACCATGTCGTTTTATGAGTATTGTCGTCTGCTGCAAATTGAAGAGCCGATTCTCCCGGACAATTTGCGGCTCACAAAGCTCGTAAAAATGAGTAAAGCGGAGTTGGGCGATCTGATGGATCGCTTTGCGCCGCTGGAAGTGCATTTCAACCGTTACCTTATGATCGGTGGCTTTCCTGAGCTTGTATTATCCGACGATGATATGTATGCACAGCGGATGCTGCGGGAAGATGTGGTGGACAAGGTTATCAAGCGTGATGTTCTGACACTTTTTAATATCCGAAGCCCGCTTCTGATGGAAAAACTGTTTTTGTATCTCTGTATGAACTCAACGGAAATTTTCAGCGTTACCACGGCGGCAAAGGAATTGGAAAATACCTCCGCCTCTACAATAGACAGCTATATCGAGGCGCTTGAAATGTCTAACCTGATTTATCTGTCGAAGCCGATGGATGTGGGCAGCAAGGGTGCTTTGAAGGGCAAGCCGAAGATATACATTGCCGACGCCGCCATACGCAACGCCGTTCTAATGATAGACGACGTTCTTTCGGATGAGCGAGAGCTTGGGGCGATGGTGGAAACGACGGTATATAAGCATATCGTATCCTTCTACCAGGGCAGCACGGCGCAGCTCGGCTACTTCAGAAAGGCAAAGGATAATCAGAAAGAGGTCGATGTGGTCATTGAGCTGCCCCGTGAAAAGATTCTCTGTGAGGTAAAATACCGCAACAACTCCCATATACCTGCTACGGACGCCATCGTCGAACTCTGCAAGGATGAAAGTGCAAAGGTCACAAGCGCATTTCTCATCACGAAGCAACTGGACGATTTCGGCATTACAAAGCACGAAACCCAGGTGCCGATTCTGCGTGTGCCCGCCATTGCGTTTCTGTATCTGCTGGGGAAAGCGGAGGCCGACGGACAAAACGGAAAAATGTAACACCTATGGCACAATGCCCGCTTGTCACAACAGGCGGGTATTTTTCTGTCAGATTTATTGGTGAGCGGTCTTGCGCTCATACTTTTATCTGGCGGATACGCTTTGATGTTCTATTTCCCAAAATCAGAAAAATTTCGATTTTGGGAAATAGAAGGTCAACTTAATAGATACCGCTCCTTTACATAGAGCACCCACTTCCGGGTGCTCTAAATTTTTATCCGAAGGAGGTAGCCCTATGCCGAGTAAATATCAGGAATACAGGCAGATGGCAGACACAGCGGAGCGGCAGCTCACAAGCAGCTACAAAAGCTGGACGCAGTTCCTGCGCACAGCCGCGCGGCTCTACAAGTATCCTTATAACGAACAGGTCATGATCTACGCCCAGAGGCCGGATGCAACCGCCTGCGCCGAGTACGATTTCTGGAACAAAAAGATGGGGCGCTTTGTCCGGCGCGGCTCCACCGGCATTGCCCTTATAGACACAAGCGGCCAGAAGCCGCAGCTGCGATACGTCTTTGACGTGGCCGACACCGGCGAACGGGAACACTCGCGCCCCGTGCATCTCTGGCAGTTCCGCGCAGAGCATGAGGATGCCATCGCTGCCACGCTGGAGCGAAGCTACGATGTGTCCGGCAGCAACGGCATTATCGAGCAGATGGAGTCAGCAGCCGCCCAGCTTGCAAAAGAATACTGGGCAGATCACAAGCGGGATATTCTCCACAACATTGACGATTCCTATCTTGACGACTATGATGAGTTCAACACCGAGGTGCAGTTCCGAAATGCCGCAAAGGTCAGCATCACCTACATGCTGATGAGCCGGTGCGGGCTGGAGCCGGAAGCCTATCTGGAACCGGAAGATTTTATGCCCGTGTTCGACTTCAACACCCCGGCCACGGTTGCGGCGCTGGGAACGGCGGTCAGCGAGATCAGCCAGCAGGTACTCAGACAGATAGAAGTTGCCATCCGAAATTATGAGCGCGAAAGGAGCCAGAATCATGACCGAATTGACTTACACGAAGAACGGAGATTACCGGATTCCCGATCTGAAGCTGAGCGAGGAACCGGAGAGCACGCCCTTGGGCAAGTACGGGATGCTGCGGAAGACCTACCTTCAGGAGCATCGCCCCATCCTCTGGAACCAGATGATCCTGTCCGAGACGCTGTTCCCGCACCTGCGGGAGATCGACGAGACGGCGCGACAGAGACTGGAGCGGATGATGCCGGAGCTGATGAAGTCGGCTGGCGTGACGGAAGCGCTGAAAGCCAGCGACCCATTGACGTGGGTGGGGCTGATGAACAGCCTGAAAGCACAGGCGGAAGAGGCCATTCTGAACGAGCTGGTGTACAACTGACCAATGACGCGCCGGAAGCAGAACCGGCGCAGCCCACGGCGGCATATCAGATGAGCCTGTTTCCTACGGAAGAGGAACAAATTGCATATATCGACACAGCGGAGAGCGCCAACGATGCGCCCTCCGCTTTTTCCATGTTCATTTCGCAGGACGATATCGACCACATCCTGCGCACAGGTGGCAATGCGGATGATGCACGGATGAAAATTGTCGCAGAGTTCTCCAAGCAAAAGTCCATAGAGGAGCGCGCGGCATTTCTCAAAAATCTCTACTACGGCGGCAACGGCCTGATTACGGAAAACGGCCGGTTTTCCGCATGGTATGGGGACGACGGCATCCACATTGCAAACGGCGATGCGGCGCGGCATCTTCGTTCTGCACAGGTCGTCAGTTGGACGGATGCAGCAGAGCGCGTTGAGGCGCTTCTGGACGGCGGCGCATTTGCCACCAATCTTGAGGTCACGGAAGCCCCGCGCTATGAGCGGCTGGGTATTGCTGTGGATGTCTGGAACCTTTATCACGATTTCTCGGATGAAGCAAAGTCGCTGGGGTATCTGTCCTGCTTGGGTAATATCCATAGCACCAGCTTTCCAGAGGAAACGGAGCGTCTGACGGACGATCTGCTGAATCCGGCGTTCCGGGATAGGCTCCTGTCGGAATACAAGGTATTCATGGACGCCTACCGCGAAAACCGTGCGCTGCTGCGCTTCCATTACCACAAGTCGCAGGCACTTCTCACACGTTTGGAAGATTTGTCCCTTCCGCGAAAGGAATTCCGCTCCGATATGGAGGCTATTCCAGCAACCGGCAGGTTTATCACCGAAGATGAAATTGCGGCTTCTCTTGCAAATGGAAGCGGCTTTGAGGGTGGAAAGACCCGCATCTATGAGTTTTTCCAGACTCCGCACACGACAAAAGAGAGCGCTGATTTTCTGAAAAAGGAATACGGCATCGGAGGACGCACCCATGCTGTATCCAGAGAAAGCGGCAGCTATGAAGATCACGGCAGCAAAGGCATTGTGCTGAAAAAGAACGGCTGTGCAGACATTCAGATGAATTGGAACAAGGTCGCTTCGCGCATCTCGGAGCTGGTTCGGTTGAACCGCTACCTTACGCCGGATGAGCAGGCAGCCTATGACAAGGAAATGGCGCAGGACGCCATGCGGAACGCGGTTTATAACGACTATAACGACGTAAAGGCGGCGCACCCCGATGAAATTGTGCTGTATCAGGTTGGGGACTTCTTCGAGCTGTATGGCGAGGATGCGCGGGCAGTTGCAGATGATCTCAGCCTTGAGCTGACGCGCCGCAATTTGGAGGGAGTAGGCCGTGTTACCATGTGCGGCTTCCCTGCAAAGGATTTGGAGAAATACGTTGAAAAGCTGCGGGAAAAGCATGATGTAACAATTTCGCGCATTGGCGATTCCGGCCATGAACACACGGCATATACGCTTCCGTCCATCGACCACGAGGCTGAAAATGCCATCAATGCCTATGAAGCAGAGTTCGGCGCGGATGGAACGCGGGTGTTCCGCGACCCCGCCGCCGAGCTGCCACCACAGCCTACCGTGCGAGAGCTGTTTGACGGGTACAAGCTGACCGTCGGCAACTCGCTTTCCAAAGATACGGCTTTTGTCAATGCCTGCCGCAATTCAGACCGCCAGAACGCTTATCTGGAGGGCGCGGACGCTATCCGTCGTATTGTCACGGCATCTGATGATCTCCAGCTTGTCCGCCTGTACTTTGATATGCCCGCGTTCCATAACCGGCTGCATCAGGAGCTTTTGGAGGAACTGTATCCCACGCTGGCAGCGACGGTCGCACCCTCTCCCTATCAGATCACACAGGAGGACATTGACAACGCGCTTCTGGATTGGCACAACAACCTAAAGGGCAAGCAGGAAGTCGCACTATATATGCAGGCGCATGGGCGAGAACGCAGCACTGCCGCATGGCTGGCTGCAAAATATGGCTGGGAAGATAGCAAAACTCCCATGTATATCCATGTAGGAAACGCCGAGCCGGTGACGCTCACATGGGCGCAGGTACAGCGGCGGTTGGCACAGCTCATCCGAGAGAATAAATTTTACGATGAGAATGAGCGACTGCGGTTATTTTCACCTGACCGATACTCCATTCGTCTGCATCCCGGCGAGGGCGGAATTACCGGCATTTGGGATGAGGTGTTGGAACGGTTCTGCGGAGATGGGGAACAAACGCTCCGCTTTGCAGAACAGAATAACGCCATTGCTTACTTGGATGGCATCAAACGGGATATGGGAATTGAGCTATCCCCTCCGGCGTTTACAACACCGCTTGGCTATACCTATCATATTGGAGATCGCATTTCATCCATAGAGTTAGACCACATAGCAGCAGTCGGCGTTATCGCGCGTGTAGATGAAGATCACGTCTGGCACACGTTACCGAACGTACCCGGACAGGAACCTGTCAGCATCGACCGCAATTCCTTTGAACGCTACCTCGACACCAGATATTTCGAGGTTTCTGAACCGGAGCCGCAGCGCGTCATTGCGGCGCAGCACACAGAACAGCCAACCCCGGAGACGCCGCAAGCGGTTCAAAACCTTATGGGGCAGCGTGTGGAAATTGACGGTAAGCTCTATAATGTTGATTCCGCAGATGAAACTGTCGCGCATTTCAGCGTCGTTTCATCCTCCAGCGAGAGCAATCACGATCCGGAACACAGAACCGAACCGGTTTCTGCTGTCCTCACACAAATTGCAGATCAGGGTCGTGAGCTTGCGCCGAATATTTCGGCATATCAGGCGCTTCGTGCAGAGCGTCCCGAAAAGCTCATCGGTGTCCGTGTCGGAGAACGGCTGCTTTTTTATGGCGCGGATGCAGAACGCGCCGCCAGCGCTTTGAATCGCCGCCTGCTGCAACGCGATATTCCCGGTATGGGCGAAACCGCTGTGACCGGCTATGATTTTGGACAATGGGCAAGCGCCGCAAAGCGGCTGCTGGAGCATGGACACAGCTTCGTGTTTGCGCAGCCAAATGAAACCGACGGCTATGATGTTATCAACGAGGCCGATGCCAAGGAGTATATCCCCATTGGCATGGAGTTAGAGATCGACGGACGGAAGTTTGTCATTGACAGCGTGAATTTCGGCGCAGATGAAGTATCTCTGCGCGATGTGACTTTTCAAAACAGGCAGGGCTTTCCCATCTTCCGCTCTGAACACATTGCGTTTATTCGCTCGTTTGTTGAAGAGCAGGAACGGG
>ENA-OYZM01000274-OYZM01000274.1-human-gut-metagenome-genome-assembly--contig:-NODE-274-length-17413-cov-6.359661_pt1 | contig 17413 bp, 17 predicted proteins | sample MGYA00243291_ERZ653477 | MGnify/ENA primary metagenome ERZ653477 (study PRJEB26926, sample SAMN06165024) | human gut metagenome | biome: ENVO:00009003; feature: ENVO:2100002; material: ENVO:00002003... | reverse complement strand
ACGAGATCAGCCTCGGTCTCGTGGGCTCGGAGATGTGTATAAGAGACAGCCTCTCTATCGAATATCTGACGAAATTTTCTCTGCCGTAAGAGAAAACTTCCTGCCGTCGGGGAGGGTATAAAAAAGGACGTTCCTCCTTTCTTCCGCTTCCCCGAAAAAGTACTCGTCGACGAGCGGTTTCAGCGCGGCGATGATATCTTCCTCCGTCACAACTGCACCGTCTTCCCAACCGATCTTTTCTGCCATTTCGTGCTTCCTACTTATAAAAAAATAGAGCGCCCCAATTAAGGGACGCCCGCAAAGCTGTACCCTTAATTGTTTGCGCTACAATTCCAGTCAAAGTGGAAAAGGATACACCAATGCCTTGGTGATCCACTTTGACTTTTTTATATTGTAGCGCTCTTATAGTATAGCACAGCCCTTTGGAAAAAGCAAGATAAAACACAAACAATGTGAAAACAGCCCTGTTGTGTTACACTTGACGTGTTAGAAGCAAGTAGCTTCTGACACGTCTTTTCTTTTCATGGTGTACTCCATGAGCTGACCGCCGTGGGTGACGGCGTAGTAGTCACCTACCCCTTTGGGAAGTAACAGCCATGTAGGGTCCCTCCCTAAGACACATTTGCTGATCCCTCCGCAAACGGTATGTGTTTTTCATGGTCGAGTTTTTGCAGTTTGAATCTGCGACTTCCCTGTTTTGATACAAAGCCGTCAGGCATTGTAAATATATTTTATAGGCGTGAGCCGAAGGAGTAATTTTATGGCACAGGTAGAGCTGTATAAGCAGACGGGAACGTATGTGAACAAGGATGGTGTGGAAAAGAACTTTACGAATTTTTATGTGAAGTGCGGGGATGAACTTGTTCCCGTCACGGTCAAGTTCTTTGAGAACGATGAAGGGAACGATCCTCGTTATGCTCCTCGTAAAGCCGTGATGTCGGCTTTTGCCTCCCTGCTCCCCCCTCTTCCCGAAAAGAAGGAGACGGACAAGGGCAGAAAGAAGGCATCCGGATCGGTGGCGGACGATGACGGCGATCATCCCTTTTAACAGGTGATCTATGTTTGTCGAGTTTCATACGGCAAAAGGCGAAAATATGACGATCAATCTTGCGTCGGTCATCTGTGTGTTCCCATGTAGGAAAGGCAGCACATTGGTATTTTCAGATGGCCTGACGCAAGACGTCATCGAGCCTTATGCCGAAATTGTGGACAAGTTACGAGCCTTTTGTCCTCTTTAGAATAGCAAGATTTGAAAAATCGGGCAAAAGGTGCAAAAGGTGCAAAAACGGCATATAAGCCGAAAGGAGCAAAACGAGTAAAAACGTATCCGAAGCACCGAAAATCACCCTATTTTCGCCGAAAATCGCATAAAATGCCCGCGCCGCTGGGGCTTGTCCAGCGGCGTTGGGCAAAAGGTGCAAAAAAGGGCAAAAACAGGGTGAAAAGGTGCAAGAATTCGTGTGTTTCAAATCGGGGGTATAGAAAATGTATTTGAAACAATGCGAAGTAGAATCTCGTGTCGAGTATTTCAAGGGCGACATACAAGAGATATTGAAGTCGCACAAAGTCATCAAGAAGTGGGCGTATATCCTGCATGACAAAGACGACACCGCGCCCCATTATCATATTTACTTGAATTTTGGCAGTTCGGGAGTGGACACGTCACAGGTCGGTGCGTGGTTTGGTTTACAGGAATCACAAGTCAGCCGCGTTAAAGGCCGCGCGACGGATATGCTCTTATACTTGACGCATGGGAACGATTCGCAAAAGAACAAGTATCAATATTCTCCGTCCGAAGTCGTCGCGAACTTTGACTTTGAGACAGAGATCAAAAATGCGCAGATCCTCGGAGATTTCGAGCATTTCAGCTATGCGCAGCAGCTCGAGTATGTGAACTCTCTGCCGCTGTCTGAAAAGACGAAGGCGTTTACGCAATTAAGAAAACTATGGGAGTTGAGATGTCAAGTTCTTGCTTTGAATACGGATAGGCAGGTCGAAGTTGTTTTCATCTGCGGAAAAGGCGGGACGGGAAAGACGTATTACGCCAAGAAGCTGTTGAAAAGCCTCGGGTACGATTATTGTATTTCGTCGAGTTCCAACGATCCCTTTCAGGACTATATGGGTCAGAGAGCGATCATCCTTGACGATCTGCGCGATCGCGCCTTTGAGTTCGAGGACCTTTTGAAGATCCTCGATAATAATACGTCGAGTTCGGTGCGCAGCCGATTTACGAACAAGGTTTTCAACGGCGATATGATCGTGATAACGTCTTCCGTACCGCTGAATTATTGGTACAAGGATTATCAATACCGCGGATATGACGCGCTCGTTCAGCTTTACCGCCGTATTTCGTGTTATGTCAAAATGACGGAAACGGAAGTGATCGTCTATGATGAGATCGACGAATACGGCAAGCCTGTCGGTGTAGGACAGGTATATAAGAACGAGCTTGCGGGTAAGACGTTTGAGCGTAAACAAAGAGCCGATTTCAAAGGAATTTTCGGGAAGATATGCGAGGACGCAGACAGTCCGACGCCCTTTGATCATACTGCGGCAGAGCAGTTAAAAATCGAATGAGGTGAAATAATGGCAAAGTCAAATAAAGTAAGCGGCTTTTTTGAGCCGCCATCGGAAAAGGCACGGCGGTATGCAGATGAATTGAAGCGCGGCAGGAACTCTCTGACGGGCAAGGATTTGAACGGCAATACCGCCTCTTATCGTATGGGGTATCTCAATAGCCGTAAACAGGCAAGCAAAGCTCGGCAGGCGTATGCTCGGAAGCATAAAAATAACCGTTCCTGAAAAAGGAACGGTTAAATGCGAAGCCTCACAGCCACGACAGCCCTCAAGGGGCCCTGTTTCAGCGTTATAACTACTTCGCTCGGTCGGACCGCAGATGCTCCCGACTTTGGGCTTTCTACCCACCAACGCGATAATATTATAGCACGAAAGGAGAATTATGTCAATACAAAAGAAAGATCTGAAACGTAATCGTAAAGATAAAAATCTTTCCGGTTTGTATGTAGTTCCAGCTAGTATAGCCTTTAATAAAGGGAAGCTTCGTCGTGGCGTTTATGGCGTTATCGGCAGAGATACGCCTTATGTCTGTAAGCCTGCGGATAATTTGAAGGGAAAACCTCGTCAATTTGTCCGCGACAGTACCGATTTGCCGAAGGCTTGCAAAAATCGCATCTTGGCATTTTGGGATAGTAAACTCAACAAGTCAAAATCCGTCTGTTATTTGGCGGAAAAATCTCTCTATGATGAGATGAAATCGAAACAGGAAATGAAAAAATAAAACTTTGGAGGTTTTTGAATGGCAAATGAACTTACAAGGCACAAAAGATCTGACACGGTGAAATGGGTCATCATCTTTTTGCTCGTCATCGGCATCATCGGCGCGGTCGTTGCGCTGTTTGTGCAGATGGACAGGCAGACGACGGTGACGGAGCTCGGGCCCGAGGCATATATGATCGGCGCACTCGATGAGGAAGGCAAGGCGGCAGACGGCGATGCGTCTATCGTGACGCGCAAAGCGTTTTCGACGGATGGGCTCAAGGTCGAACTTGCGGACGAGGCGGAAGTGACGTATGAGCTTTTCTACTATGACGACGAGGACGAGTTCATCTCTTCCACGGGTGCACTATCGACGGATTTCCTCGGCCTTACGGTGCCGCTCAATGCGGAGACGGCGAAGATCGTCATCACCCCTACTGAGGATGAGGACGGTAAAGTATCTTTGACCGAAGTCATCGGCTATGCGGATCAGGTGACGGTGACGATGGACAGATAAGGAGATAGCTATGACAAAGAAGAAATTTTTTGCAAGCCTGGGCGTGATGACGGCGCTCGTCGGCGTGTCGGTATTCGGCGCTATGATGTGCATGGGTAATGCGGCATCCTTTCAGGCGCCGAACTATCGAAATGATACGATCAAACCTGTTTTGATGTGTTCTTGCGGAAATGGTGCTCTGGAAGAGACGCGCGTGGAGCCTACGACGTATCGTGACGGGTATGTATCGCACTATTGCGACTCGTGCCTCTATTACAGCAAGACGGTACTTCCGATGCTTGGGAGCGATGGATCTGATGGCGAAGCCGAAGTCGTATCATCCGGCATTGTGAGTCTGAAAGTTGATTTGGGCGGTTTGGATGATAAGCCCTCTATGTTTACTCAGTGCCCTGAGTGTGGCGATGGTACTTGTTCTTATATGTCCCGTTCTGCGACGTGTACGTTGGGCGGTTATTATTCATACGGCGCGTGTAGCAGATATCCTCAGTCTTGTACTTTCAGCGGGGAAAGCGGTTCCACTCCTGCAACGGGTCATAACGTTTCCGGTGTCGTCGGTACGACTGTGGCAGGTACTTCTACGTATTGCGAGGATACGGTCCGCGAATGCAAGAATTGCGGATTGGAGATCTATGAAGAAAGTGGCACGACTTCTCGCACACGTCATACCGATTCTATCATCGATGAAAAACCTGCTACTTGTTCGGAAGAGGGTTATGCTCAGCATCAGTGTACGAGATGCGAGTACTCTTGGAAAGAAACGCTGCCCGTCTCCGATTCGCATGTAAGGGATAACGGTACTATTTCCAAATATCCTACTTGTATTACGGAAGGTCTCAAAACGTATGCTTGTCAGTACTGCGGTGAGCCGATGGGTACGGAAGTGATCCCCATGAGTGCTCATAAATATACCGAAAACGGGGACGGCACACTTGCTGAGGTCACCGATGATGACGGTGTTATTACGCGGCAGCCGACTTGCTTGACGGATGGTCAGAAGACGTATTATTGCTTTGTCTGCAATGGCGCGCCTCAGACCGTAGTCCTTGAACATCTTGGGCATAAATGGGTGAAGGTTTCCGCGGTCGAAGCAACTTGTACTGAACCCGGACAGACGGGTGGCACGAAGTGTGAAAACTGCGATGAATGGCAGGCTGGTAATGAGTCTGTTGAAATTCCCGCCCTCGGTCATGATTGGCCCGATGAATGGGAAGAGTCTCGCGAGGATTGTACGGAAGTCGGTACTCGCACGCGTACTTGCAAGCGTTGTCAGGAAGTTGAGACCGAAGAGCTTGCGGCGGGTCAGCATTCGTGGAATACCGGTACTGTTACAAAGCAGCCTACTTGTACCGAAAATGGTATGAAGTCCTGCGAATGCGTGTATTGCGGTGCGCAGGAAGAGCAGACTATTCCTGCCTTAGGGCATACTGCCGTGAAGGTGGCTGCCGTTGCTCCTACTTGTACTCAGACGGGACTGACCGAAGGTAGTAAATGCTCTCGCTGCGACATCGTCCTTGAAGTGCAGCAGCTTGTTCCCGCTAAGGGGCATAATCTTATGCGCATTCCTGGCGTTGAGCCAACCGTTGTCAGCGAGGGCAATATCGAATATTGGCATTGCAGCTCTTGCGGTTCCTTCTTTGCGGATAAGAATGGCAAGACGGAGATCTCTGCCGATGATACCATTCTCGATCGTCTGCCCGCAGAAGGTGTTGATGGCGATGGAGATGCTTTGGGTGAGGAAGACGGCGGCATGAGCGGCTGGCAGATCGCGCTTGCGGTTGTTGCAGGAGTCGTGCTCCTTGCAGGCATCGGTCTTGCGTTGGACAAGTTTGTGTTCAATAAAGATGGTAACTCCATTTATGATAGGGCGGTGAACAAGGTTAAGAGCAAAGGGAAGAAGTAATGATGAAGAAGATAGTGCTGAAATATTGGATAAAGGCGTTGCTTTTATTTTGCAGTCTCTTTTTAGCCGTATTCGGGTCAGCGCTTCTTTTGTTCTCTTCCTCTTCGTCTTTGTCTGCCGATGCGGCGGTCGTTGACCCTCCTATAACACAGCTTGGTCAATGTCCGTCTTGTGGTCAATCTGCCGCATGGAATTCGAGATCTGCAACGTGTACTACGGCTGGATTTTATTCTTGGAATTGCTCGCATTGTGGCTATAAGGACAGCGGCACAACGCCTGCATTAGGCCATAATTACGGCAGTTACGTCGAGACGTCTGCGCCGACGTGTACCTCGGCGGGCGTCGAGACGGCAACTTGCAGCCGCTGCGGCGATACTAAGACGCGGACAGGCGATGCGGCTTTGGGCCATAAGCCCGTATCCGACGATACCGCCGCGACGTGTACCTCATCGGGTACCTCCGGGCGCAAAGTGTGTAGCCGCTGCGGGACGGTGACGTCAAGCGGCACAACGGTATCCGCATTGGGCCACAGTTACAGCTGGACGACGATTTCTTCTGCGACGTGTACTTCGGGCGGAACGCGGCGCGGCACCTGCACCCGCTGCGGGGACACTACGACGAGTACGACGTCGGCACTGGGGCACAGTATGCGGTCTACGACCTACAGTGCGACGTGTACCTCGGGCGGCTATACATACCATTATTGCAGCCGCTGCAGTTACAGCTATACCAGCAATCAGACGTCTGCGTTGGGCCATAACTATGGCAGCTATACGACGACCAAATCGCCGACATGCACGGCGACGGGCACGGAGACGGCAACTTGCTCTCGCTGCAGTGCCACGACGTCTCGGACGCTTGCGGCGCTGGGTCACAGCCCGGTGACGGATGCGGCGATTGCTGCAACGTGTACGACGGCAGGCAAGACGGAGGGCAGTCACTGCTCCCGCTGCGCTGCGGTGCTCGAGGCGCAGGAGACGGTGCCCGCGCTCGGCCATGTTTGGAGTGAGTATGTGCAAACGACGGCGCCCACCTGCACGGAAGAAGGCGTAAAGACTTCGACGTGTTCCCGCTGCGACGAAGAACGCACGCAGAGTATTGCGGCGAAAGGTCATACGCCCGGTGCGGCGGCGACTTGCGTATCTCCTCAGACTTGTACCGTTTGCGGCGTCGTACTTAACGAGGCAGGCGGCCATACTGTTGTAACAGATGCCGCCGTACCTGCAACGTGTACGGAAGATGGCAAGACGGAGGGCAGTCATTGCAGCGTTTGTGGTGAGGTATTCGAAGCGCAAGAGATCGTTTCGAAGCTCGGGCATGATTACGGTGCATACAGTCAGACGAAAGCCCCTACCTGTACGACGTTGGGCGAGGAAAAGGCAATGTGCAGCCGCTGCGGCGCCGAAACGTCAAGAACGGTGGCGGCATTGGGTCACTCTTCCGTGATCGATCCCGCCGTTCCCGCGACGTGTACGGAGACGGGTTTGACGGACGGTGCGCATTGTTCCCGTTGTGATACGGTCATCAAGGCACAGCAGGAAGTTCCCGCTCTCGGGCATGATTGGGGTGCATACGCGCAGACGAAAGCGCCGACTTGTACGGAGAAAGGCGTTGAGACGTCCGAATGCTCGCGCTGCGGAGAAACGCAGACGCGGGAAATCGAAGCTCTCGGCCACATTGAGGTGAAAGACGCGGCAGTCGCTGCAACGTGTACGACTACGGGGAAAACCGAAGGCATCCATTGCAGCCGCTGTAACGCCGTCATCAAAGCGAAGGAAGAGATCCCCGCCCTCGGACATGATTGGAGTGATTATGCGCAGACGAAGGCTCCTACCTGTACGGAGAAAGGCATTGAGACGTCGGAATGCTCGCGCTGCGGGGAAACGCAGACGCGGGATATCGAAGCTCTCGGCCATGTAGAAGTCATCGATGAGGCGGTATCTGCAACGTGTACGGCTTCGGGGAAAACCGAAGGCATCCATTGCAGCCGCTGTAACGCGGTCATCAAGGCGCAGCAGGAAGTTCCCGCCCTCGGGCATGATTGGAGTGAGTATGTGCAAACAAAGGCTCCTACTTGTACGGAAGAAGGCGTAAAGACTTCGACGTGTTCCCGCTGTGATGAAGAACGTACGCAGATCATTGCCGCAAAGGGTCATACGCTTGGCGCCGATGCAACGTGTACGGAAGATCAGGTTTGTACGGTGTGCGGCGCCGTCATCTCGGCGGCAGAGGGTCATATTCCCGGTCCTGCGGCGACTTGTACGACGCCTCAGACTTGTACCGTGTGCGGTACGGAGCTTGCTCCCGCCCTCGGGCATGATTTACAGCATCATGAGGCGCAGGCGGCGACTTGTACGGAGATCGGCTGGAATGCCTATGATACTTGTTCCCGCTGTGATTATTCTACCTATGTAGAGATCGCCGCGAAAGGTCATACGGCGGGTCCTGCTGCTACCTGTCTGACGTCTCAAACTTGTACGGCTTGTGGAACTGAACTCAAAGCAGCTCTCGGGCATGATTTACAGCATCACGAGGCGCAGGCGGCGACTTGTACGGAGATCGGTTGGGATGCTTATGACACTTGTTCCCGCTGCGTCTATTCTACCTATATAGAGATTGCGGCGAAGGGTCATGTCCCCGGTGCGGAGCCTACGTGCGTAACGCCTCAGACTTGTACTGTGTGCGGTACGGAGCTCAAAGCGGCACTTGGGCATACGGAAGGCCCTGAGCCTACTTGTACGGAAGCGCAGGTCTGCACCGTCTGCGGCGTGGAGCTGGCGCCCGAACTTGGGCACGTCAATGTTATCGATGAAGCGGTTCCCGCTACCTGTACGGAAACGGGCCTCACTGAGGGCGCGCATTGCTCCCGCTGCGAGGAGGTGCTGCTGGAGCAGGATGTTGTTTCCGCGCTCGGGCATTTCCTTCTGGCCGTAGAGGACAGCCGTGAGAGCTGCACGGACAAAGGTATGCTTACTCGCCGCTGTGACCGCTGCGATTATGTCGAAGTCAAAGAGGTTTCTGGCGGTACGCATAGCTGGCGCCCCGGCGATATTCTGCGTGAGCCCACTTGCGCAGAGGTCGGCATCCAGGAGCTGCGCTGCGTGTTCTGTGCCGCCACGAAGACGTCGGAGATCGCGCGTTTGCAGCATAAGGTCGTGGAAGTCCCCGCCGTCGCGCCGACTTGTACGGAGCCGGGCGCGACGTATGGTCTTCAATGTTCGGTTTGCGGTACGGTACTCCTTGCGCGTGACTATATCCCCGCATTGCAGCATGATATGACGTATGTCGCGGGACAGGCTGCTACCGAGACGGAAGACGGCTTTGCCGCGCATTATGTTTGCAGTCATTGCGGCGGTCTCTTTGCGGATGAGGACGGCGAGCAGGCGGTGACAGCGGATGACTTGCGCATTCCTGCGGGCAGCCCCGATGTCGATGACGGCGAGGATCCTCTTCCTGGTGCGAATGATGAGGATAAGGGCATGACGCCCCTTCAGATCGCTATGGCGGTCGTGGCGCTCGTTGTCCTGCTTGCTGTTATCTTTGCGGTCATGTCGGCGTTGAACGGTAAGCGGAAACGGAGGAAGATCAAATGACGAAGAGATTACATATCGTTCTGTGTTTCATCTTTGCCGTGGTGATCGCGGTTTCGGCGTTGGTTTATCCAACGTCGATTCCGCTTGCTTCGGCCGCAGAGACGGTCGTATCCGCTTTTGAACAGCAAAACGTGATGGACGATCTTGACGGCATGACGATCGACGGCAAGGCGTTTTCCGTTAAGGACTATGCCTTTGACGAGAGCAAGCCAACGCAGGTCTTGATGCTCGCAGAGTTTTGCTATTCCTTTTATAGCGATCGGCAGGATGACTTCGGGTTATATCTCTACGTCTGGAATCCGCAGGGCCTGCGGTTTGATACGGACGATGAACGTAATCTGGTGCAGCTCTCTTTTGGCAGTGAGGCGGATTATAAGCAATTTCGGCTGCGTTTTCTTTCGCGTTCCGAAGAGAGCAACTATGAAGGGTTGTTCTACAAGTTCAAAATTCAGCTCTCGGATGAGGAGAAAGAGCAAATGCTTGCGGTTCTTAATTCCTCGGAACGCACTTATCATCTCAGCGGGATAGAACTTGTGGAGAACGGTGCAACGTCTCCGCATGATTATCCCTTGAATGACGTCTTCACCTACAGCGGTTACGCCAAGGGCTATGGCCCGAACGAAGCGGAGGATACGCTTGTTTACTCCCGCGCGCAGGGGGATGTGTTTGTGATCGAGGATGACGACCTGCATCAGACGTTTTATCGTCCTTCCGGCAATGTGAGCGGCAGTTATTTCAAACAGGATACGCTGCATACCGTTTATTTCTCCGTGCCGGACTCGCTTATCGATAAGTATGGACGGCTTGCCGTCATTCGGGTGAAGTGGCTGGAAGCGCTGCTCTCTCCCTATCTCGTTACGGGGAATCGGGAGATCTATGATGCCCTGCAATATTATCTCGGTGAAGAGATGGGCGAATATGATGAAGGCGGTTTTGAATACGGCATCATGGGCGGATATGAGTATAACAGCACAAACCTCGGCGGACTTGTTACCACGCACAGGACGGCAAAAGTTGCCTATAATCCGTGGTTCAAATTCCTCGAATCGGCAGAAAGGCAGCTCGACCGAATTTGCATGGCGTTTTACTCGGGCAGCGAGACCGACAGCGCGGACAGTTACCGTATAGGCGGTGAAGCCATCCTTGACAAGATGAAGGAGTTCTCGAGGACAAGCACCGACAAAGTGCTCGAGACCTATGACCGCCGATTGTTCTCTTCCGTGGACGGCGCGTTCACCGTGGTGGACATTCCCGCGGAGAAGGAGTATTCCCTGACGAGCGAGATGATCTCCCAGACTTTTTGGGAAAAGGTATTCGGTACTTCGCATATCGAATATTCTGACACGTTTAACGGCATTCAGGCGATCCATCCCGTGAGTGAGCAGGACTTCGGCGTCTCCAAAGAACAGACTTGCCAAAACCTGTATATCGATCTCAACGATTATAAGGAGTTCCTGGACGTGTACGAGGAAGCGAAGCGGAACGAAGAGACGGTGTATCTGTTCCGTTTCGATCAGAGCGATTATACCGCGTGGGAAGTGACGCAGGGCAAGTGGTCAAAAGATTGGCAGTGGGTGCCGAACGGCATCACGGCGGGCGGGAGCTTTCAGACAGTATATAAGCTCTCGGATAGTGATACGAACGGATATTTTGCCGAGCAGACTGTCTATCTGGGGCTCGACCTCATTCAGATGGAATGGGATGACGGCGGTAAAAAGGTCGTTATCCCCGTCGTTTCTTCGCCCATTGATGTGATCGGAGACGGTACCCCGCCGACGCATACGAGTTCGGATAAGAAAGATTGGCTGAAATATGTTGTGGCGATCGTTGCGCTCATACTTCTTGCCGTCATCCTGGCGCCGCTTTTGCCGTATGTGTTCAAGTTCCTTCTGTGGCTCCTAATGCTCCCTGCAAAGTTCGTTGTGTGGATCATCAATCTTTTCAAAAGAAAGAACGAATGAATATCAAAAAGGAGGTGTAACAAAGAAGTGCCGAGCGGAGTTTATGCCCCGTTCGGCACATTCATTGAAAGCTGGAGTATGGAAGCATGAAGAAAATCATCAAACCGCTTTTGAAGATCTTTGCCGTGATCGCTGTTGCGGTCATTATAGGCTATTTTTTGTATGTGGGGACACTCGTATGAAGAAGTTCATGTCGTTTTTCAAACAGACCGATTATCGTCATTATATCTGTGTTGGCATCTCCGTTGCCTTTGTCCTTCTTTTGCTGATTTGCTTCTTTCGCAGCATCCCTCGTGTCGCTGAGGCGTGCGTGAGCTTCGGCACATCGATCGCATTTTATTTTTGCGAACTGATGGGCGTAAGGCATCATATCATGCCGACGGTCACGGAAATGCCCGATTCGATTCTTTCATGGTTTCCCGCAACATTAGAGGAGTTCAAAGCCGATTTCCTTCGTTATTTGCAGCTCGTGATCGCGCCCGATTCTTTTCGTAGTTATGGCGGCGCTCTGACTTCTGTCCTTGAGGTCGGTTCCAAGGTCCTTCTGCTGATAGTCCCCGTGATTGTGCTCTTTATTGTCCTGTCCGTGACGGCATCCTCGAAGAGGAATAATCGTCACGGTGCGGACACGCTGCCGCTGCAGGTTTGGAAGAAGATAACGGCGGGCTATCCTCATGTGAAGGCATGGGTACAGTCCTTTTTTGTTTTTTTGGCAGAGCATTCTTTTTATAGGCGGCTTTGGATATTTATCGGCTTATTTGCTTTGAACGGCGTAACGATCATTTTCGAAGCGCTTTCTTTCTACTTTTATTTTGTTGTGAGTTATGACGTTCCCGCTATCTTCACGCAGGTCTACAAGCTCCTGGTTGACCTTCTGCCCGCCTTGACGCAAATACCGATCGTTGTTTGGCTTGCCGTTGCCCTATGGCTGTTTTGCCGCTGGCGGGCGAAAATCGGATATCAGAGATTGCAGCATCGGGAGAGGAACAACCGCGGTTTCATCAATGAGCGACCGATCGTGACGCTGTTCGTCGGTACGATGGGTGCGCGCAAGACAACGATGTTGACGGATTTTGCGCTTTCCCGCGAAGTGATGTTTAAGGATAAGGCGCTGGAGCTTATGCTCGAGAACGATATGCGGTTTCCGTATTTCCCTTGGATCAACTTCGAGCTGGAGCTGCGCCGCCTGATGGATATGCACGCGATCTACAATCTGGCATCCATCAAGCGCTATGTGCGCGGGATGGGCCGTTGCTTCTCGCTTTTTTCTTCCGATGCTGACGTTCGGCGTACCTATTTACGGCATTGCAGGCGGCATCGCATCAGGCCCAACGACTTTATCTTCGGTTATAATTGGCAGCGTTACGGTTTATTTTTTTGTGACGGTCTGAAAGAGGCATATCTTTTTGACGTCCTCGAGAATTACGCGCAGGAGTATTTCATCTATGTCGTGCAGTCGTCTTTGATCGTTTCCAACTATGCGGTGCGTACCGATCTCATTTTACAGGATGAGGGAAATTTCCCTGTCTGGAACAGCGATTTTTTCCGCCGCGATCCCCGCTTGCTGGATAGCTTTTCGCGGCATTCGCACATCCTCGATTTTGACGTGCTGAGGCTCGGGAAGAAGGTCGTTGAGGGAAATCCGCTTGCGGGATCCTTTGAGTTCGGTGTTGTCGTTGTAACGGAATTTGCGAAGGAACGCGGTAATATGTTGACAAACAAGCGCTTTAAGGAGAACGATGAAAACGCAAATCCGCTCAATGATAACTTTGAGGCACAGCTTAAAATGTTCCGTCATGCGGCGACGGTAGATAATTATCCGTTCATCTGTTTCCTTTCTGACGACCAGCGGGCAATGAGCCTCGGCGCCGATGCGCGGGAACTCTTTGATATCATCCATATCCGCAAATCGTCGGAGCTGCGGCTGCATCTTCCTTTCTTCTTCGTGGAGGAGTTTGTTTATCAGCTCTTATATCCGCGGTTTGCCAACCGTTACAGCAGTCATCGCTATCGTCGCGGCGACACCACGCTCCTGCTGCACCTTGAGAAGAGTATCGTAAAGGCGGTCAAAAATCATTATGACCGCATTTGGAATACGTTCGGCTATTACCTGTTAGATGTGCAGGTCGAAGACGGGGCAATGGAAGGCGTGTATAAGGATGCAAAGCTGTATCTGTCCACGAAGAAGGATTACAGCCGCAGGTTTGCGACGGATTGCTTTGCCGATTATTTCAATGCCCGCGCTTTGGCGGCCGGGGTGGGCATCGAGGACTATGTATCTTACGAGACGGAGCGTGCGCGGCTCGACGAGATGGACCGTCAGCACAGCTATTTCTTTGCCTCTTTTGAGAGGCAGGTAAGCAATAAGGGAGATATTTCATGGCAAAATATGTAGGTAAGGTTTTTAAGGTCTCGAATAGAGATTTAGGTATTCGGAATAAGGGGGCGCATTATGTCCATGTGACTTGGTATAATCCTTTCAAGCGAATATTTCGTTGTAAGACGATCACTTCTTTGGAAATGGAGAAGACACTTGAAGGAAAGCAGCATATAGAATTGCGCCGTACTCCTTATGTCAAAAAGAAAGGAAGCAAAAATACGTTTTATTTGTTTAAACGTGAAAAATATGCGAGTATTCGGAATGGTAGGCTTGTTCCGATCCCCATATTGAAAACGAAAGGCTTGCCGCTTTGGTCGGCATATAGCAAGACTGTTGAACTTTCACGTTCCGATTTGAGGAGCGCAAAGGCATATCCTGAAATCAAGATCGATAAGTAAAAGTTAAGCGCGGAAGGAAACTTCCGCGCTTACGATATTGTTTTCAGACCCACGCAATTTTCTATGAGCTGCTACTCAATTTTCAGCCTGAAAACGTTATCTGTCTTTATTATATTCGATTTGAAGAAAATGTCAATACTTTCTGGAAGATTTCCCGCCGCAGGCGGGCTTGGGTAGTGGCTTGGGGAGTAGGGCTATTGATTTGGGGAGCGGAAACGCTCCCCGTTTTTTATTTCTCCCATTGCTTTTTATCGATGTCTTTTTCAGTTTCAATATTCGGATATTGCTTTTTGAGTTCTTCAAAGCGTTTCAATGCCTTGTGGCGGTCTTTCCCGTCGTATTCTTCGGAGACGACTGCCACGGGGCGGGCGTTCGGCGCGTCGATGGTTTTTAACACCTTTACTTCGTAGTATTTTTTATTGGAGTAGTAATCGACGCGGCGGCGCAAAGTCAACTTCATGTTGTACGTCGCTGCGCAGAGTTCCTGCGCCCGGGTGTAAAGTGTCTTGCGGTATTCCTTCAAAAGCTGTATCCATACACAAAGCGAGGTGATTTTGTCCTGCGCTGCTTTGTCGGCTTGTTGTACCTTCTCGAAGGTTTCGATTTTGTCCGCGCGGGTAAAATAGAAGTAGATTTTTTCGTTCATCTCGTCGGCGGGGTGTCCGTATCGGCTGAAAAGTTCGTCAAGCGTTACCATGCTCTTTTCTCCTTTGGGTTGTGTGGCGGTCAGACGACCGCCACCGCTATTGCGTACCCGCTCTTTAATGTACGTTTGGCTTCGCCGTCCTTGATGATCTCCGAGCCGTGCAGGCGGCGGATCTCATCAAGAGTCAGTTTGTGTTTGTTGTTTGTCGGCTCCTGCGTCCACGCCCACGCCTTTTTGCGAGAGCAGAAGAAGAAGCCAAGGTCTTTAAGCTGTTGGCGGTATTGGAAGCCGCCGAACACCCACAGCCACGAGCCGCAAAGTTCAATGCGGCAGTCAAAATTGATGATGGCGTCAATGACTTTGCGGAAGTCGTCGGGAACGTCTGCGGCGGCTTCGCGGGTGTATGTCTTTCCGTCTGCCGATTCGTGGACGTTCCGCACGCGGACGAGAAGTTCGTCATATTCTGCATTGACTTGCTGTATGATTTCTTTGCTCCCGCCCTCACGGTCGGGATGATACTTGAAAGCAAGCGTCTTATATTGCCGTTTGAGTTCTTCGACGGTCTGCACGTCGTGAAAGTAAATGTATTTCATCTGTAACCCCTTTGGCTGTTAAAGGTTGCCGTCCTTTCATTTACGCTTATATTATATCATATATCTCTAATATTGTCAAGCAAATTCCGATAATATTTCTGATGATTTTTAGATTTTTCTAATTTTATTTCGCAAAAGGCTTGACGATATTATTTTTTTGTGCTATTCTATAATCGGAGGTAGAAAAATGATAAACTTGACCGAAAAACTTAAAATCGCTATGATAAAGCAGAACGTCACGCAAGTTGAGCTGGCGAAACAGTCAGGGCAAACTCAAAGCAATCTTTCGCAAAAGTTCACGGCAAATAATTTCAAGCTCTCGGAATATCAACGGCTTGTCGAAGCCCTCGGCTGTACGTTGGATATTGCGATAGTGCTTCCGAACGGGGAGCGGATATAAGCGAAGAAAAACAGAACAGCGGCGCGGCGTTCCCGAAGCGGTTTAGCGGGGAACCCGCGCCCGTTCTGTTTTCTGCGCACCTGCCCCACGGGGCAGAGCAACAAACAAACAGAATAGCGGGAGCTGTAAGGCGTGCCTTACAGCTCTTAATTTGCTTTGAGCATGGCCGCATAAGCAGTCAAGGGGTCAGGCATGACGGTGGAGATTTTTTCTTGTGTCCTTTAAGAAAAAATACAACCGCTTGCCCCTTGACGGCTGTCCTTGCGGCTATGCTAAGAAAAGTACGGTGACAAGGGGGTATATATTATGCAGAAAAGCAGGTCACAGAAAAGACGATGGAACAATCCTTATACTCCGAAGGAGAAGGAAAAAGCGCTGCGGCTTTTACGCATTTCCGACGTGAAATTTGTTGCGCACCGATACCATTGCACGGAACAGACTGTCTATCGTTGGAAGCGGCTATATGACGGTACGCTTGAAAGCCTTGCGAACAAGTCGCACCGTCCTCACAGACTGCATCCGAACGCACAGACCGAAGAAGAAAAGAAACACATTTCCGATCTTATCCGACGCAACCCGAATATCGGATTGAACGAGCTATACGGCAAATTGCGGCGGCACTATGCTTACAGCCGTAATCCGGTCACGCTCTATCGGTATTTGCGGCGCAGCGGTTTTTATGAAAACAAGACGAAGCGGAAACCCTATAAGCCCAAGCCGTATGATACGCCCGAACATATCGGCGAGAAGTGGCAGTTTGACGTTAAGTGCGTACCGCGAGAGTGCGCGGCGAGCTGTATTCTCGAAGACGAATACTTTTATCAATATACCGTTATTGACGAAGCCACGCGTGAGCGGTTCATCTATCCGTATCGGGAACAGATCGCCGATAATTCGGTGGACTGTATCAGACGGGCGATCATCTATTTCGGTTATAAGCCGAAGATCATTCAGACCGATAACGGGATCGAGTTTACTTACACGCAGAAGGTCAAGAGCGGGCGGCTGCATACTTTTGATAAGTTCTGTCTGGAAGAAGGTATCGAACACAAGACGATTAAACCGCGCACGCCGAGGCATAACGGCAAAGTGGAGCGGTCGCACCGTTCGGACAATGAGCGATTTTATAAGTTTTTGCGGTTTTATTCTTACGACGATCTGAAAACACAGATGAAGGCATACCTGCGGCGATCGAATAATATTCCGATGAGCGTTCTTTCAAGTAAGGACGGAAAGCAGAAATGGCTGACACCGAGGGAAAAGCGAAAAGAGCTATTGCTTCTTGATTGGGGCGTAGTAGAGTAACGCAAACAAAATATAAAAGCCCTCACATGAGGGCTTTTCGTCGTGCGATGAAGCAGGAAAAAAGGAGCTATCTTCATTTGAAGGCAGCTCCTTTTGACATTTCAAGCTCTTTTTCGCTTTTAGAACAAAAATTTTTGCTTTTTCACCCAAGAATTTTTTAATATGTCATTGACAAGTAAGCAAAACACAAACAATGTGAAAACAGCCCCTAACTCCTTCCGTCAGCCCTTCGGGCCGCCACCTCCCTCTCGGAGGGAGGCAAGGAAGTTGCTGTTTCCCCTCGCTTCTAAAATGAAATGAGCCGAGCAAGGTTCCCTTGCGCCGGCTCAATCACTTTGTACCCGTAGGGCATACATGCCATACTTGGCACTTATTGTCATTAGAATGACATAGGGTTCCCGCAAAGATTTTGCGAAGCAAAAGATTTGTGGGAAAAGGAGGAGC
>ENA-OYZM01000273-OYZM01000273.1-human-gut-metagenome-genome-assembly--contig:-NODE-273-length-17437-cov-11.073870_pt1 | contig 17437 bp, 21 predicted proteins | sample MGYA00243291_ERZ653477 | MGnify/ENA primary metagenome ERZ653477 (study PRJEB26926, sample SAMN06165024) | human gut metagenome | biome: ENVO:00009003; feature: ENVO:2100002; material: ENVO:00002003... | reverse complement strand
CGAGATCAGCCTCGGTCTCGTGGGCTCGGAGATGTGTATAAGAGACAGGTATACACGCGCGCCAAACTTGTCAAAACTTTTTATCATAAAAGAAAACCATGCGTTTTCAAACGGAGGAACAGACATGACCACTATGGCTAAGAAAGAGACCGTCCAGAGAAACTGGTACGTTCTCGACGCAGCTGGCAAGCCCCTGGGCCGCACCGCTGTGACCGCTGCCAAGCTTCTGCGCGGCAAGCACAAGGTTGACTTCACCCCGAACGTGGACTGCGGCGATTTCGTTGTTGTCATCAACTGCGATCAGGCTGTTCTGACCGGCAAGAAGGCCGAGCAGAAGTTCCACATCACCCACAGCAAGTTCATCGGCGGCCTGAAGAAGGTCCAGTACAGCAAGCTGATGGCTGAGAACAGCGACCTGGCTATGACCTACGCTATCAAGGGCATGATCCCTTCCAACACCATCGGTGCTAAGGCTCTGACCCGTCTGCACTGCTACCAGGGTGCCGAGCACGCTCACGCAGCTCAGAAGCCCGAGAAGATCGAGTTCTAAGAAGGAGGCAATCGAACATGTACGAAACCAAACCTTATTTCTACGGCACTGGTCGTCGTAAGGATTCCGTTGCCCGCGTTCGCGTTTACACCGGCACCGGCAAGATCACCATCAACGATCGTGATATCGACAACTACTTCGGTCTGGAGACCCTGAAGCTGATCGTCCGTTCTCCGCTGGTCCTGCTGGGCCTGGAGGGCAAGTATGACGTCGTCGTCCGCGTTTCCGGCGGCGGTGTTTCCGGTCAGGCTGGCGCTATCCGCCACGGTCTGGCTCGCGCCCTGCTGCAGCAGAACGAGGAGAACCGTTCTGTTCTGAAGAAGGCTGGCTTCCTGACCCGCGATCCTCGTATGAAGGAGCGTAAGAAGTACGGTCTCAAAGCAGCTCGTCGCGCTCCGCAGTTCAGCAAGAGATAATCTACAGCTTAATAATGCTAAAAAAGCCCGGAAATACGCCATTTTCCGGGCTTTTTCTATGCCTGAAATCGCCTGATTCCGATGGTGAAATTTGAGGAAATTTGACTTCAAATTAACCCATTTTGATGGGTTTACCATGGGTTTACGGCCTATTTTTGAGCCTAATGGGTGGGAAAATGGGTTTACAGAAGGCCATTTTGGAGGGGAAATTAGCCCCATATCCTTGACAGATTTTCGGCAAAAATCCGGCTGAAACGGAATGAAAAACAGTGTCAGGTTCGTTTGGCGAGTTCTGACGAATTCTGCAAAAATTTAATATCAGGTATCCTGTTACATAGAGCCTTGGCTCATTCTTTGAAAACGAGAATGGGTCGAGGCTCTATTTTTTCGCCCGAAATCCGGCGAGACAAATTTGAGCAGGAGGTAACAGGTATGACGGATTTCAATCAGAAGACCCATGACACCGATGTGGGCAGTCATGGCAGACAGTCAAGGCAGATGATGGAGGTGTTTGAGAACCAGGAGTTTGGTTCGATCCGCGTGTTGCAAGAGGCGGGCAAGACCTTCTTCTGTGCAAGCGATGTGGCGAAAGCGTTGGGGTATGTGAATCCCTACGCCGCAGTGAAACGCCATTGCAGAGGCCCCCTAACGAAACGCGAGGGGGTCGTTCAGAAGGTGAATCAGTATGGAGATGCTGGAGAGCAGGTCGTTGAAATCTCCTTTATCACAGAAGGCGATGTTTACCGGCTGATCGTTCACAGCAAGCTGCCATCGGCAGAACGATTTGAACACTGGGTGTTTGATGAAGTTCTTCCTTCCATTCGCAAGCATGGTGTGTATATGAGCGATTCCATTTTGGATCAGGTGATTCAGCATCCGGAGGTCATCTACACACTGGCACAGGAGCTTGTAGCCGAGAGAGAGCAGCTTGAGGGTATCCGCAAACAGCTGGATGCGGCACAGCCCAAGGCAGACTACTTCGACACCTTTGTAAATTCGGAAGATTGCACCTGCATCCGGAATTTCTGTAAGGAAATCGGAATCCCAGAGAAGACGGCAGTAGCTCTCTTACTGGATCACCGCTATCTGTACCGCAGTCCAAGCGGCTGGCTGATGCCTTTTGCAGACAAATCTGCAAGGGGCTATTTTATTGTCCGGGATTGCTACGGCAGAAGCGGAAAACTGGTGCAGCAGACGAGAGTGACCTGCAAGGGAAAGAATCATCTCTTCAAGTTGTTTAAGAAATGGGGTGTGATCGAATGACGCTTTTTACAGAGGGACGCCTTCAGGCGTTTGAACGCATGATGCAGGATACCGGCAAATACCATCGACGGGAGGACAGCGAAGATCGTTCGCGCAAATGTCCGAAGAAAAAAACGGAGCCTGCGAAAAAGGATGGTGAGCACCATGCCGGTATTCAGGGTTGAGAAAAACAGCAATTACACAACGATGTGCAATTACCACCTGCGGGATCAGGGTCTCAGCCTGAAAGGAAAAGGACTTCTCTCTATGCTGCTTAGTTTACCGGACACATGGAACTATTCGGTACGGGGATTATCTTCGATTACACCGGATGGCGTAGATGGGGTGCTTACAGCTCTGAAAGAACTGGAACGTCTTGGATATCTGGAAAGGAACCAGCAGCGTGAGAGTAACGGTCGGATGGGCAGAGCGGAGTATGTGATCTATGAGATGCCAAGGAAAAAGCCGTGTTCGGAATCACCGTGTACGGAAAAGCCGTATACGGTAAATCCGGATACGGACACACCGGTTACGGAAAATCCCGCGCAATTAAGTACTAATAGAACAAGTACTGAAACAATCAATAAAAGAGAGAAGAAGGAAATCCAGCACCGGTATGGCTCATACGAAAATGTCCTTCTCTCTGACACGGAATACGGCAAGCTCCGGCAGGAGTTCCCAGGAGATTATCAGATGCGGGTGGAACGGCTCTCTGAGTATATGGCTTCCACCGGCAGGAGCTACAAAAATCACCTTGCCACAATCCGGAGCTGGGCAAAGAGAGAAAAGCCGAAGTATAACCCGGCAGACTACACATTTGAGGAAGGAGACAGCCTATGAGCGACATGGTGCCTGAAGTATTGAATGCGGCGTTGGATTCGCTCTTTACGCCGAAAGAACCCGGAGAGCAGGAATACCAGGGCGTGGACGGACTGCTGTATTGCCGGAACTGTCATACTCCGGTGCAGTGCAGGGTAAAGCTCTGGGGCAGAGACAAGATTGTTCCCTGCCTTTGCAGATGCCAGCAGGAAGCGATGGCGGAAAAGAAACGCCAGGATGAACTGGTGGAGCGGCAGCGTAAAATCAGGCAGTTGAAAGCAACGGGGATTCAGGAAAAGCATCTTCTGGAATGGAATTTTGCCGTTGCAGAAGACAACAAGGATATCCAGATGGCAAAACGCTATGTGGAGCAGTGGAAAAAGGTCAAGGCTGAAAACCTTGGCCTTTTGTTATGGGGAGATGTCGGAACAGGAAAGTCCTTTGTGGCGGCATGTATTGCCAATGCGCTGCTGGAACAGGGAATTCCGGTTTTGATGACGAATTTCTCCAAAATTTTGAACCAGATGGGAGCCATGTATTCGGAAGAACGATTCCGGTATATTGCTTCGTTTTCCAACTATTCCTTGCTGATTCTGGATGATCTGGGAATTGAGCGCAGCACCGAATATGCGCTGGAGCAGGTCTACGCCGTTATTGATGAGCGGTACAAGTCCGGGCTTCCGGTCATTATCACAACCAATCTGAAGATTGCTGAAATCCGCAATCCGCAGGATGTGGCATACGCCCGGATTTACAGCAGGATTCTGGAAATGTGTACGCCAGTGCGAATCAGCGGAGAGGACCGTAGAAAGAGCATTGGAAAAGAGAAACAGCAGGTCGTTAAGGAGGTACTTGATCTATGAAGTGCAAGGCAAAAAAGGCGTTTTTCGCAGGTAAGAATGACATCTATCACCGCTGGAAGGAGGTTAAGAAGCTGAATGGCAAAAGCAAAAACCAGTATTACAACAGAAAACCGCAGTGGCTCAGCTGCCGACGCTGCGGCTAAGGAGCAGCGGACGGAGATGCCGCTTTCTGACCTGCATCCCTTTGAAGGTCATCCCTTTAAGGTGCTGGACGATGAGCTGATGGAACAGACCGTGGAGAGCATCAAGCAGATCGGTGTGGTATCACCGCTGATTGTTCGGCCTGACCCGGAAGGCGGATACGAAATCCTTTCGGGACATCGCAGACTTCATGCGGCGCAGCTGGCAGGTTTGGAGACAGTGCCGGTCATCGTTAAGGAAATGGATGATGATGCGGCAATCATCTTTATGGTGGACAGCAACTTGCAGCGGGAAAATATCCTTCCCAGTGAGAGAGCGTTTTCCTACAAGATGAAGCTGGAAGCAATCAAACATCAAGGTGAACGGGGAGAGGGAACTTCATCCCAAGTTGGGATGAAGTTGCAATCCCTTGATATTGTCGGGCAAGAAGCTGGCGATAGCCGTAATCAGGTTCATCGCTATATCCGCCTTACCAACCTGATTCCCGAAATTCTGGATATGGTGGATGAGAAGAAAATTGCCTTCAATCCGGCGGTAGAGCTGTCTTATCTGAAAACGTCTGAACAGAAAGAATTTCTGGAAGCAATGGACTATGCACAGGCATCCCCATCCCTGTCGCAGGCGCAGCGGCTGAAAAAACTCTCGCAGGAGGGCGGCTGCACCTTGGATGCCATGTGTGAAGTAATGAATGAAATCAAAAAGGATGAGCTTGACCATGTGACGATTAAAAACGAGGTTCTACGGAAGTATTTCCCGAAATCCTATACGCCGAAGCAGATGCAGGACACGATTATCCGGCTGCTGGAAAAGTGGCAGCGGAGTAAACAACGAGATATGGAACGATAAAAAGGAGATTTTTATGATGATGAACTTTAAGAAGAATCAGAACAACGCAGTGTGCAGCATGGATTGCAAGAACTGCCCGCATGGTGCATCGCAGCCGAATCCGATGGATGATCCCATGTTTGAAAAGTCCATTGCGATGCTTCATAACTGGGTGATGCTGGAGGCAATCCGTGAAGATCACCCGAAGGAGCGCATTGTGATGGTGATCCTGCCGGGGGATGGCGGCGAACTTCTGACCGAGGATGGCAGTCGAGACATCTTTGAGGATGTTTACGATGAGATGGAGGCTGATCTGGTGGCAGATGGGGAGCTGCTTCTCCATTATGATAAGAGCGATGTGATCGAGACTGACAGAACCCGCTATCTGTTGGGAGCTGCGGAGGTTTCGGAAATCGACCAGAACGGCAACGAATGCAGCATCAATCTGTTTACGCTGGAACGCACCATCGACTATGTGAACGAGAACCTGACGGTGGTTTCCATTGGCGGCGAGTTGGTTCCGGCACTGCGCCTGATCTAAGGAGGTGCCTATGAAGAAATTTGATGTGGAGATTACAGAGACTCTCCAGAGAAAGGTTTCCGTGGAAGCTGCCTCACAGGAAGATGCGGAACGCATGGTGACGCAGGCGTGGAACAATCAGGACTATGTTCTGGATTCCGGCGATTTCACCGGTGTGGATTTCAAGACCGTGGGAGAACATGAATTGGCAGAGACCAGGACAATGGATGTGCTGCTGGTACAGCCCAATGCCTATCCGAAGAAAATCAGTGTTGGCACGGAGCTGGAAGATTTGCAGGCCATGGTCGGCGGCGATATTGAAGTCACCTATCCATTTGAGGATGAAGTGGCCATTATTCTGAATGAATCCGGCAAAATCAATGGTCTGCCGCTGAACCGTGCGATTTACACCGAAGACGGGGATATGCAGGACATTTATGCCGGTGATTTTCTGGTGGTAGGGCTGACAGAGGATGACTTTGGTTCTCTGACTTCGGAGCAGATGCAGAAATTTGAGGAACAGTTCCATCAGCCCCAGATGTTCGTTCGTATGGGTCGCAGCATCATGGCGATTCCGGTTCCGGATGACATGGTGAAGAAGATGGAGGAAAAGGCTGCAAAGCCCCAAGAAAAGAGCAAACCTGCACCGGACCGGGACAGTTTGTAAGGAAGGAGGCGGAGATTCATGCAGGAAGAAGTTGAAAATCGTACCGTCAATCTGGCAATCAGCACCACGAAATTGACCTTTCGCACCATCGTGAATGGCTATAATGCGTGGAAACGGCACCATCAGGCGAAGGTTGCTCAGAAAACGTCGCAGCTGCCGATTGGAAAGCAGAGCATCAAAGAACTGATCGGTCAGAATCAGGGAGTCAGCAGTATCCCCATTGAGAAAACAGATTTGAAAGGCTTTGAACAGGTGGCGCGGAAATATGGTGTGGATTATGCCATTACGAAAGACCAAAATGTGATTCCACCCAAGTACACGGTGTTCTTTAAGGCGAAAGATGCGGATGCACTGACTTCCGCTTTTGAGGAATTCACCAACCGAAAGCTGAAAGCAAAGGAAAAACCGAGTGTTCTGGAGCAGCTTAACAAGCTCAAAGAACTGGTGGCTGCAATTCTGCCGGATAAGGTTCGCCATAAAAGTCAGGAGCGTGATCTATGAGTAATAAGACCAAAAAGCTGCTGATCCTGAACCTGCCGTACTTTATTGCCGGTCTTGTATGTACCAATCTGGGAGAAGCGTGGAGAATTGCCGAGGACGCAGACATGTCTGAAAAGCTCCTCGGCTTTCTTTCTGCCCTGGGTGCAGCATTTTCTAACCCGATGCCAAGTCTGCATCCGCTGGATTTGCTGATTGGTGTGTGCTGCGGAGCGGGTCTGCGGCTTGCTGTGTATCTGAAAGGCAAAAATGCCAAGAAATATCGCCATGGCATGGAGTATGGCTCTGCTCGTTGGGGTACGCAGAAAGACATCGAACCGTTTGAAGATCCAGTGTTTGCAAACAATGTGATTCTGACCCGGACGGAGCGGCTGATGATGGGCAACCGCCCGAAGAATCCGGCAAATGCCCGAAACAAAAACGTGCTGGTGGTGGGCGGCTCCGGCAGCGGCAAGACCCGGTTTTGGCTTAAACCCAATCTTTTACAATGCCACAGTTCCTATGTGGTCACTGACCCGAAAGGCGATATCGTAATCGACTGCGGCCAAGCCCTTTTGAAGAACGGATACAGTATCCGGATTTTCAATACTATCAATTTCAGAAAGTCGATGCATTATAATCCCTTCGCGTATATTCACAGCGAAAAGGATATTTTGAAGCTGACCACAACCCTCATTGCCAACACCAAAGGGGACGGCAAGGCCGGTGACGAATTCTGGACGAAGGCAGAGACCTTGCTGTATTGTGCTTTGATTGGTTATATCCACTATGAGGCACCGCTGGAAGAGCAGAACTTTGCAACGCTGATTGAATTCCTGAATGCGATGGAAGTACGCGAGGATGATGAAACCTTTCAGAATCCAGTGGATCAGATGTTTGAAGCTCTGAAAAAGAAAAAACCGAACCACTTTGCTGTCCGCCAATATGCCAAGTTCAAGCTGGCGGCGGGCAAGACCTTAAAGTCGATTCTGGTGAGCTGCGGCGCACGTCTTGCTCCCTTCGATATTGAGGAAGTCCGTGATATCACCATGTACGATGAGCTGTCGCTGGATACGGTGGGAGATAAGAAAACGGCTCTGTTCCTCATTATGAGCGATACAGACCCGACTTTTAATTTCCTGATTTCCATGATTTACACACAGCTGTTTAACCTGCTGTGCGAAAAAGCGGATGATGTTTACGGCGGCAGACTGCCGGTGCATGTGCGCTGCCTGATTGATGAGTGTGCGAACATTGGTCAGATTCCGAATCTGGAAAAGCTGGTAGCCACCATCCGATCAAGAGAAATCTCGGCGTGTCTGGTGCTTCAGGCACAGAGCCAGTTGAAGGCAATCTACAAGGACAATGCCGATACCATCATCGGCAATATGGATTCCCGTATTTTTCTTGGCGGTTCGGAGCCGACTACGCTGAAAGAGCTGAATCAGGCACTGGGGAAAGAAACGATTGATCTGTACAACACTTCCGATACCAGAGGTAATAGCCCATCCTACGGCACCAATTACCAAAAAGTCGGGCATGACCTGGCCTCGGTGGATGAACTGTCTGTGTTGGATGGCGGTAAGTGCATTTTGCAGCTGCGCGGTGTGAGACCGTTCAAATCAGATAAATATGATCTGACCCAGCATCCGAACTACAAGCTCACTGCCGGTGCTGATAAGAAAAACACGTTCAGCATCGAGGCGTTTCTTGACCATCGGCTGAAACTCAAGCCCGGTGATAAGTACGAAGTGGTTGATGCAGATCATGCCAAGTAAGTTCGTTCCGGTGATGAAGATGTCATAGGTGTGCTGTTGGCAACAGAATAAGAAGGGGCGGCGAGCTGCCGCCTCTTTACATAGCCAGGTTTCTGATTGGGATTGGAAATCTGGCTATATGTTTGCCCATTTGCAGGTGCACATGCAGATGGAAAATCACTATTCATAAGCCCATAAGGGCGCAACGTACAAGGAGGTACACATTTATGGCATTTTTCAACAGCGCAGTAACCGTTCTTCAGACCCTCGTCATCGCACTGGGTGCCGGTCTCGGCATCTGGGGAGCTATCAACCTGCTGGAAGGCTACGGCAACGACAACCCCGGTGCCAAGTCTCAGGGCATGAAGCAGCTGATGGCCGGTGGCGGTGTAGCACTGATCGGCACGACTCTGGTGCCGCTGCTTTCCGGTCTGTTCGGTTAAGCAAAGGCTGTCGGAGCGAAGATTCCGACCGGGCGGCGAAAGCTGCCTGTTACATAGTCAGGTGCAGGCAATCTCCGCAGCTGGCTATTTTCTGCGCTCTCTGGCAGGTGCACATGTTGGAAGTATGGCGCAGAACCGCAGTTTAGAATCGCACCGGCTGATAGGCCGGACAAGTTACAGGAGGACAAATCTATGGCGTTTCTTACTACAACTGCATCGGCACTGTCTCTTTTCTCACAGCTGTTTATGCTTCTGTCCCGGATGGCGAAGCTGTTCGGCGTGTTCGCGTAAGGAAGGAGGCGGCTCATGCAGAGTATCCTTGAACAGATCACAGATTGGCTCAAGAGCATGATTATCAGCGGTATCATGGGAAATCTTTCAGGGATGTTTGATTCGGTCAACCAGCAGGTTGGACAGATCGCAGGAGATGTGGGAACCACACCGGCGAACTTTTCACCTGCGTTTTTTTCTATGATCCGCAACATCTCGGAATCCGTGATCCTGCCCATTGCCGGAATGGTGCTGACATTCATCGCCTGTTATGAGCTGATCCAGATGCTCATCGAGCATAACAATCTGGCAAATTTCGAGACCTGGACATTTTTCAAATGGGTCTTTAAGACCTTTCTGGCAGTGACCCTGATCTCGAACACATTCAATATCACGATGGCTGTCTTTGATGTGGCGCAGCAAGTGATCTCCCGAAGTGGCGGTCTGATTTCCGGCAGTACGTCCGTCAGCGATGCGACCCTGACAGCGATGCAGGCCACACTGGAAGGCATGGACTTGGGACCGCTGCTGGGACTGTATTTGCAGACATTTGTGGTTCAGGTCACGATGCTGGCATTGTCGGCTATTATCTTTGTTATCGTGTATGGCCGAATGGTGGAAATATATCTCATGGTAAGCCTTGCGCCGATTCCGTTCGCAACCTTTGGAAACCATGAGCAGAGCCACACCGGTCAAAACTATCTACGCTCCCTGTTTGCACTGGGATTCCAGGGCTTTCTTATCATGATCTGTGTGGGCATCTATGCAGTTCTGATTCAGAACCTGTCCTTTTCGGATAACATTATCAGCAGCATTTGGGGCGTTATGGGCTATACGGTTTTGCTGGCATTTACGCTGTTTAAGACAGGAAGCCTCGCGAAATCCGTGTTTGCAGCGCACTAAGAGAGGAGGAATGAGTCATGGCATCTTATATTTCTGTGCCGCGAGACCTTTCAAAGGTCAAGACCAAGGTCTTTATGAACCTGACCAAACGGCAGATTCTCTGCTTCGGAGCCGGTGCGCTGATTGGCGTTCCGGTTTTCTTTTTACTCAAATCCAGCGGGAATCTGAGCCTTGCCGCACTTGGCATGATGGCGGTGATGCTGCCGCTTTTCTTTCTTGCCATGTATGAGAAAGACGGTCAGCCGCTGGAAGTGGTGGCAAAGCACTTCTATGAGGCAAAGTTCAAGAGGCCGAAAACGCGGCCTTACAAAACAAAAAATTACTATGCACTGCTGGTTCAGCAGGCAGACGTGGAAATGGAGGTAAATCGCATTGTTCAAAATTCTCGAAAAGCTGACAGCGAAGAATAAAAAGCAGGATGACATCCGAATGCCGTCCCATCTGTCAGCCGCAGAGCAAAAACAGGTGCAGACGGTGATTGACCGTGCAAGGGGTGACAGCACGGTTCCGCACTCAGCTCAGGATAGCATTCCCTTTCAGCGGATGTTCCCGGATGGTATCTGCCGTGTGACGGACAACTACTACACCAAAACCATTCAGTTTCAGGACATCAATTACCAGCTGGCACAGCAGGAGGATCAGACGGCTATCTTTGAGGAATGGTGCAGCTTCCTGAACTTCTTTGATTCCAGCATCCGCTTTGAGCTTTCTTTTATGAATATGGCTACGGATGCCTCGAATTTTGAGAAGATGGTGCGTATCCCGTACCAGAAGGATCATTTCAATCCGGTGCGCACGGAGTACAGCACCATGCTGCGCCGCCAGCTTGCCCAGGGCAACAACGGCCTGACCAAGACGAAGTACCTGACGTTTGGCATTGAGGCGGAATCCATGAAACAGGCAAAGCCGAGGCTCATTCACATCGAGATCGACCTGATGAACAACTTCAAACGCTTGGGTGTCCGGGCAAAATTGCTGAACGGCAAGGAACGGCTTCATCTGATGCACGATATGTTCCACATGGGTGACCATGACCGATTCAATTTCGATTGGAAGTGGTTGCCGGAGAGCGGGCTGTCGGTAAAGGACTTTATTGCACCGACCGGTTTTGCCTTTCCGAAGAACCGTATTTTTCAGATGGGCGGGATGTATGGCTCCATGTCCTATCTCCAGATCACGGCTTCCGACCTGTCGGATCAGCTGCTGAAGGATTTTCTGGATATGGAATCCAGCCAGATCGTGACTATGCACATTCAGTCGGTAGACCAGAATAAAGCAATCAAATCCATCAAGCACACCATTACGGAGCTGGATCGTTCCAAGATTGAGGAACAGAAGAAAGCTGTCCGTTCCGGATACGATATGGACATCATTCCGTCAGATTTGGCAACTTACGGCAAGGACGCAAAGGCACTGCTGAAGGAATTGCAGAGCCAGAATGAGCGTATGTTCCTGCTGACCTTTCTGGTGATGAACACCGGCGAGACGGAGCAGGAGCTGGAAACCAATGTGTTTCAAGCTTCCAGTATCGCGCAGAAGTACAACTGCAACCTGCGCCGTCTGGACTTTCAGCAGGAGCAGGGGCTGATGAGCTGTCTGCCGCTGGCACAGAACCTGATTGAGATTCAGCGCAGCATGACTACCAGCAGCACGGCAATTTTCGTTCCGTTTACCACCCAGGAACTGTTTCAGACCGGGAAAGAGGCTCTGTACTATGGGCTGAATGCTCTGTCCAACAACCTGATTATGGTTGACCGGAAAAAGCTCAAAAACCCCAACGGGCTGATTCTGGGTACTCCCGGTTCCGGTAAATCCTTCTCTGCCAAGAGAGAAATCGCCAATGCGTTCCTGGTGACGGATGACGATGTAATTGTGTGCGATCCTGAAGCCGAGTACACGGCACTGGTGAAGAAATTTGAGGGGCAGGTCATTAAAATCAGCCCTTCCAGCACGCAGTATATCAACCCGATGGACATCAATGCGAACTATTCGGAAGAGGATAATCCGATTGCCCTGAAAGCAGATTTCATCCTGTCCCTGTGTGAGCTGATTGTGGGCGGAAAAGAAGGCTTGCAGCCGGTAGAAAAGACGGTCATCGACCGATGTGTTCATCAGATTTACCAGACCTATTTTGAGAATCCGGTGCCGGAGAACATGCCGGTGTTGCAGGACTTGTACGAGGCACTGCTCCGGCAGGATGAAAAGGAAGCACACCATGTGGCAACGGCACTGGAAATCTATGTGACCGGTTCGCTGAACCTGTTTAACCACCGCACCAACGTAGATATCAATAACCGGCTGGTCTGCTATGACATCAAGGAGCTGGGCAAGCAGCTGAAAAAGATCGGTATGCTGGTGGTGCAGGATCAGGTCTGGGGGCGTGTAACCGCCAACCGCAATGCCGGTAAAGCCACCCGCTACTATATGGACGAGTTCCATCTGCTTTTGAAAGAAGAGCAGACAGCGGCTTACAGCGTGGAAATCTGGAAGCGATTCCGTAAATGGGGTGGTATTCCCACCGGCATCACCCAGAACGTAAAAGATCTGCTTTCTTCCCGCGAAGTGACGAACATTTTTGAGAACAGCGACTTCATTTATATGCTGAATCAGGCAGCCGGTGACCGTCAGATTCTGGCGGATCAGCTGAATATCAGCCCGCACCAGCTGTCCTATGTGACTCACTCCGGCGAAGGCGAAGGACTGCTGTTCTACGGAAATGTGATTTTGCCGTTCGTTGATCGTTTCCCGACCGATCTGGAACTGTACCGGATTATGACGACAAAATTAACCGAAGTTCAGGAAGCAAAGGAGGCGTAAGCAATGGCTGGCAAGAAAAATCCGAATCTCGGAGACAAGCTGCGGCAGGAGCGCGAGGGTGCGGAGAACACCCTTCGCGATTCCAGAAGCAAAACCGCAGATAGCAGTACGGGAGACGGCGGCAAGAAAAAAGCGGAACACCGAAGGCAGATTCGTCACGAGGCCGATCTTGCTAAGATGCGCAGTAAGAAGCTGAAATCAGAGCAGGAAGTAAAAGCGAAAAAGAATGCAGCAGCTTCCGGGAAAAAGGGCGGAAAGCCAAAGAAGCCTGGAAATCTTGCGGCAGATGCACTTTCAGCCAAGGCACATCAGAGTGTGCGCAATGCCGACCAGGATAATAATTCTGGTGTGGAGGCAGCGCATTTTACCGAAGGTTCAGCGGAAGGTGCAGCCCGTGCCGGTTCCAGGTTCCAATATGGTCGAAAGCTGCGGCAGTACAAAAAGCTGGAGCGGTTGGAGAAAAAGGCAAATAAAGATGCCGTAGATTCCATCTTTGCGGAACGCATGAAGTCTGATCCGCAGGCTGGTTCCAATCTCTTTTCCCGATGGCGGCAGAAGCAGGCCATCAAAAAAGAGTATGCCGCTGCGAAGGCAGGTGCGGCCGCTGCGGAGAACACAGCATCTGGCACAGCCAAAGCTGCGCAGGGTACTGTCAGTATAACGGAAAAGGCATTTCAGTTTGTGCAGAGCCACTCGCATATCATCATCGGTATCGCAGCCGTGGGACTGCTTGTTTTGGTGATTGCCGGGTCGGTTTCATCTTGCTCTGTCTTGATCAATGGAGGCGGCAATGTGGTGCTGGGGACTTCCTATACAGCGGAAGATGAAGATTTGAAAGGCGTGGAGACGGATTATACCAAGCTGGAAGATAAACTTCGCAAACAAATCGACCGCATTGAAACCGACCATCCGGGCTATGACGAGTATCGCTACAATTTGGCGGAAATCGGTCACAATCCCTATGAGCTTGCTTCTCTGCTGACCGTAGAATTTGAAAACTATACGAGAAGCCAGGTGCAGGCGCGGCTCCAGAGTATTTTTGAAGCACAGTATGAGCTGAAGTTGGAGGAAAAGGTAGAAATCCGGACAAGGAAAGAAACCCGTGTGGGCTATCGCTACAATCCAATCACCGGAACCGGGCACACCTACACCTATCAGGTGACGGTACAGTATGAGTATAAAATCCTCAATGTAACACTGCTCAATCGGGGCGTTGACTATGTTGCAAGAAATTCCGGCCTTACAGATGACCAGCTGCAACGATACGAAGTCACACTGGAGTGCCGGGGCAATCGAGATGACCTGTTTGCAGGCATAGCCTTTGCAACGCCGGATGGCGCGGGTTCCAGCGGAGAATATCAGGATTACGATATTCCGGGCGAAGCACTGACGGATGAAAAATTCCGGAAGATGATTACCGAAGCAGAGAAATATCTCGGTTATCCCTATGTTTGGGGCGGCAGTTCACCGAGCACCAGTTTTGATTGTTCCGGTTTTGTAAGCTGGGTCATCAATCACTGCGGGAATGGCTGGAATGTAGGCAGACAGACGGCCAATGGTCTGATGGGAAAATGCGACATTATCCCGAAGAGTGAAGCAAAGCCCGGAGACCTGATCTTCTTCCAGAAAACCTACAACACCAGCGGCGCATCCCATGTGGGCATTTATGTCGGCAACGGGATGATGATCCACTGTGGCTCACCAATTTCCTATGCTTCCATTGAGACGAGCTACTGGCGGCAGCACTACTACTGCATGGGAAGAATTCGATAAAAATAGGGCGTTTATTCGCCCGGAAAGGATACGATATGAGCTTGAAACTGGAAAAGATTGCTGCGGAGCGCGAGAAAGCCCGCAGGAAACGCGATGAATGGGAGGAGCGCAGAAAGGAATGGGACAGAAAGTACCACGAGCAGGAAAACAGCGAAATCTGTGAAATGGTACATGCCCAGAGCCTGACCCCGGAACAGCTGGCAGTTATCATTCAGATGGCGCAGGCTGCGGTTCCCAGCCCGGAAAATCTGAAACTGGATGAGAAAGAAACGGAGGATATGGAATGAAAAAGATGATGGCAATGCTGCTTGCCAGCGTGATGGCGGCAGGAACCTTTACGACCACTGCATTTGCCTATACGGGCGATGATGTGCAGAAGAACACATCTGTCAGTACCGCTGCGCAGGAAGCGGATGCAGCAGAAAGCGCAAATGCAGGGGAAACGGACAATACCGACAGCATCGAAATCGACTCGGACATGCAGGTGCTGCCGGATGGCTATGAGGTCTCTACGGATGCGGATGGGAACCTGATCGTTACGGTGGGCGGCAAGGAATACAATATCGGCAGCGAAAAGTCCCAAAAGCAGACTGGTACGGTGGTGCCGGGGATCACCAGTCTGCATTTTCGTTCCGGTCCCGGCATGGATCAGGAGATTATCGGATATCTGCATTCCGGCGATACGGTGGAGATTGTCGAAAAATGCGGTGACTGGTATAAGGTAAACTTCAACGGCAAAACCGGGTATGCACATGGAAAGTACCTGAATGTCACGCATTCTGCAAAAGACAGCAGCATGTTCAGTGAAGATGCGCTGAAGCTGTTTCTGGATCTGATGCAGAGCGGAATGTCATCCGAGGATGAGACGGAATCCAGTACAGCTTTGACTCCGGAAGGAAATATGACGCTGGTGGACGATATCGGTGAGGAAGAAGATAAATCCAGCCAGCAGTTCATTACGCTGGTGACAAAGGCGGGCAACACCTTTTATCTGATCATCGACCGCGATAAAGACGGCAACCAGAATGTGCATTTCCTGAACATGGTGGACGAGGCCGATCTGCTTGCGCTGATGGATGAAGAGGAAGCTGCCAAGTATCGGGAGAAGGAGCCGGAAGTCACGGAACCTGCGGAAACCGAAAAGCCGCAGGAGACGGAACCGGCACCGGAAGAGCAGAAAACAAAGAGCGAGCAGAAGAAATCGTCTCCGCTTCCGATGATTATGCTGCTTCTGTTTGTGATCGGTGCAGCCGGTGTCGGCGGTTATCTTTATGTTAAGATGAAGGGCGTAAAGCCTGCATTCAAGAAAAATCAGCCGGACCCGGATGCGGATTATCACGATGAGGATGAAGATACGCTCCAGCTGCCGGAGGATGATGGTGACGAGGACGAAGAAGTGGATGTCAACGAGGATTATGAAGCAGAATCGGATGATGAACCTGTCTGATTAACGCAGCGTTGACCGGTGGGGCGGCTGAAAAGCCGTCCCCTTTACATAGCCAAATGGTTGGTGGGTGAACTATTTTGAGCTATGAAGCTATGGAATCTGTAGGCGATATCTGATAAAATAGAAAGTAAGAACAGCTCAACAACCCGGAATTTGTCTTGACCTTATAAATTTCCCCGCCTGATTTGCCCCGTTCATTGTCCAGATAGTGCATATAGCAGTGGTCACAGCCCTCACTGTATTTGCTGCAGCCATGCCAGGGATTCCAAATATCACTACTCATACCGATTCCTTTCCAGTTCGCAAATCAGACTGTGAGGCATTCTTCGTGGCCCACGTACCGCACCAATCCCATAGGCTTTCAGCTTCTCAAACGGGAGAAAAGACGGGTTGTACTGATCCAGGTTTTTCAATCTTATCACATGGTTCATATGTACGTTGCCATCATCATAATGGTAAGGAATATTGACTTCTGTAGCTTCGCACCGATATAGAACAGCGGAAACCGTATCATGGATGCACAGCTCATAGAGAATCTGTGTTTTCCACTTTCCCTGAAGCATCAGAAGCAGCGGCGTGACCGGGCTGTTGCCCAGATCGGTGACGATTCCCTTCTTGACATCGCGCAGATATTCCTCATATGTCATGATATGATCCATCTTGATTCCTCCTGTTTATAGCCTTGGTCAGTAGTTTGATACTATGTACGAACTTTCTGCGTACTTGCTTTCGTTTTCGGATACCGTACAATATTTATACAATGAATCGTCAAGAGAGGAGGCAACAAAGTGACTTCTTTAACCATAGAACAAAAAAGAGTGGACATATACCCAAGCGCAAAGCCGGGCAGCCCAGTTATCTATCTCAACACCTTTTCCAATGCCGTTAACAGTGTGTATAAAAACCTGATGGCGCTCGGCTGCCCAGATTTCTGTCTGGTGGCGGTCAGTGAGCTGAAATGGGATCATGACATGACACCGTGGTATATGGGGCCGATCTCTAAACACGATACGCCCTGCACCGGGGGTGCGGATGATTACCTGAAACTGCTTCTGGATGAAATTATGCCGGAAGCGGAAGCGCTCCTTCCCGGTGCGCCCGCCTGGCGGGGCCTCGCCGGTTACTCGCTGGCTGGGCTGTTCGCCCTCTACGCTCTCTACCAAACGGATGTGTTTGCCCGCGCAGCGAGTATGTCAGGTTCCTTCTGGTTTGAGGGCATCATGGAATATGTGTGCTCCCATGAGATGAAGCGCAAACCTGACTGTCTGTATTTTTCTCTCGGAGACAAGGAGAGCTCCACCGATAATCCGATTTTGAACGTTGTGCAGCAGAATACGCAGGAGATAGAAACACTGTGCCACGGGAAAGGCATCGAAACCACCTTCGTACTGAACAGTGGCAGCCACTATCAGGCGTGCAACAAGCGCACAGCGGCTGGCATTCACTGGATATTAAATGAAAAGTCTAATCCCCCAGCTATGCTGGGGAGAATAGAGTAGTCGGAAGT